>Ga0209130_1000317_pt1 | contig 56717 bp, 54 predicted proteins | sample AraplaMF_Cvi_mLB_FD_184264 | JGI IMG/M metagenome (GOLD analysis project Ga0209130, IMG submission 184264) | Arabidopsis root microbial communities from the University of North Carolina, USA - plate scrape MF_Cvi_mLB (SPAdes) (version 2) | ecosystem: Host-associated > Plants > Roots > Endosphere... | reverse complement strand
ATCGGCTCAAGGATTTCCGACGGATCGCTACCCGCTATGACAAGCTCGCACGCAATTTCGCCTCTGCCATTGCTTGCGCCGCCATCGTCCTCTGGTGGGCTCATTGAGTCTGGAGCCTAGCGGCACGATCCTGGTCTACACCGACTGGAGCGACGACTACCACGACCTGCTGGACGATGACGGCGCCGTCCCGGCCGAGCTGCGCGACGACATCCCGCCCTTCTGCCCGGCCTCGTCCCGCGCCCGCCGCGCCAACGGCGCCATCGCCGAGCTGGTCCGCACCCGGCCGGGCGCCCGGCGCAGCGCCAATCCGGGCGCCGCCTTCGCCGCAATCGGCGGCCGGGCCGAGTGGTTCACCGCCGACCACGCCCTCGATTACGGCTATGGCGAGCGGTCGCCCTTCGCAAAGCTGGTGCAGGCCCGCGGCCGGGTGCTGATGCTCGGCGCCCCGCTCGACACCATGAGCCTGCTGCACCATGCCGAGCATCTGGCCCGGATCCCCGGCAAGCGCATCGTCAGCACCGAGGCGCCGATCCTGGTCGAGGGCCGGACCGTCTGGCGACGGTTCGAGGAGTTCGATACTTCGGACCCGGTCGTCGACGGGCTGGCAGAGGGCTATTTCGCCACTGTGGTCGAGGAGTTCCTGGCCGACGGCCGCGGCACGCGCGGCATTGTCGGCGACGCCGTCTCGGCCCTGGTCCCGGCCGCGGAGATGACCGATTTCGCCGTCCGCTGGCTGGAAGACCGGTGCGGCGGCCCGCACCACGGCAGCGCCCCGCGGCGCTAGATGGTCGACAACCCGTCCGCCCGGGTCTAAAGACGGGCCACTTCTGCCCCGGAGCCCTGCCGATGATGACCGAAGCCGCCCTGCCGATCCGCCGCGCGCTGATCTCCGTCTCCGACAAGAGTGGCATCGTCGAGTTCGCCCGGTTCCTGGCCGAGCGCGGGGTCGAGATCCTGTCGACCGGCGGCTCGTACAAGGCGCTGGCCGATGCCGGCATCCCGGTCAAGGAGGTCTCGGCCCATACCGGCTTCCCGGAGATCATGGACGGCCGGGTCAAGACCCTGCATCCGAAGATCCATGGCGGCCTGCTGGCACGGCGCGACAGCGACGACCATCTCGAGGCGATGACCGATTACGGCATCGCGCCGATCGACCTGCTGGTGTCGAACCTGTACCCGTTCGAGGCGACGATCGCGCGCGGCGCCAGCTTCGACGACGGCATCGAGAACATCGACATCGGCGGCCCGGCGATGACCCGCGCGGCGGCCAAGAACCACGCCTTCGTCGCCGTCGTCACCTCGCCGGTCGACTATGAGCCGCTGCGGCTGGAGATCGCGGCCAATGGCGGCACGCTGGGCGCCACCCGCCGCCGACTGGCTGCCGCCGCCTTCGCCCGCACCGCCGCCTATGATGCCGCCATCGCCGGCTGGTTCGCCGAGGTCGGGGGCGAGACCTTCCCGCCGCGCCTGTCGCTGTCCGGCAAGCTGGCCGAGACGCTGCGCTACGGCGAGAACCCGCACCAGGCTGCCGCCCTCTATCTCAGCGGCCCCGCCGTGCCCGGCCCGGCCACAGCCGACCAGGTGCAGGGCAAGGAGTTGAGCTACAACAACATCCTCGACGCCGACGCGGCCTTCGAGGCGGTGTCGGAGTTCACCGAGCCCGCGGTCGTCATCGTCAAGCACGCCAACCCCTGCGGCGTCGCCGTCGCCGGCTCGCTGGGCGAGGCCTATGCCAAGGCGCTGGCCTGCGACCCGATCAGCGCCTTCGGCGGCATCATCGCTGCCAACCGGCCGATCGACGCCGCCACGGCCCAGGCGATCACCGCGCTGTTCGCCGAGGTGGTGATCGCCCCGGATGTCGAGCCGGCGGCCGCCGCCGTGTTCGCCGCCAAGGCCAATCTGCGGGTGCTGAAGACCGGCGGGGTGCAGGACCCGGCGCAGCGCCGCCGCATCCTGCGCAGCGTCGCCGGCGGCTTCCTGACCCAGACCCGCGACGACGCGGCGCCGGAGGCATCGGAGCTGAAGCTGGTCACCCGCAAGGCGCCGACCCCGGCGCAGATCGAGGATCTGCTGTTCGCCACCCAGGTGGCCAAGCATGTCCGCTCCAACGCCATCGTCTTCGCCAAGGGCCGCGCCACGGTCGGCATCGGCGCCGGGCAGATGAGCCGGGTCGACAGCGTCAAGATCGCCGTGGCGAAGTCGGCGGAGGCGGCCAAGGCGGCCGGCGAGACCGGCTCGCGGATCGCCGGGTCGGTGGCGGCGTCGGAGGCGTTCTTCCCCTTCGCCGACGGCCTGCTGGCCCTGGTCGAGGCCGGCGCCACCGCGGTGATCCAGCCCGGCGGCTCGATGCGCGACCGCGAGGTGATCGACGCCGCCGACCAGGCCGGCATCGCCATGATGTTCACCGGCCGCCGGCACTTCCGGCACTGAGGCATAGGCCGGCGGCGGATGTCTGGGCCACCAGGTCCAGTGCGCCGCCGATCGCCAGGGTCTCGCAGCTGGCCTTCAGCACCGTGTGGCCGAGCACGATGAAGTTGATCGTCGGCGCCAGCGCCACATAGATCCCGATGCCGATGACGGAGTCCATGTTGGCGCCCGGCCGCGGCAGGCGCGTCCGCCACACCTCCAGCCATTCGAAGATGGTCGGCAGCAGCAGGGCGACGAAGAAGACCACGGTGATGAGCGTGAGCAGGATCGCCGGCCCCAGCAGATCGGCCAGGCGCAGGCGGCTGTCGAGCCTCACCCCGGCGACGCTGATGGACGAGGTCCAGCTGCGGAATTCCCGCACCCGATACCACACCAGCGCGATGCCCAGCGTCGGTGCGGCCAGCAGCACGGCCAGGATCCAGGGCCAGATCAGCGTCAGCCCCCACGCCTCCATGCGGAACGGCACGGTGCCATAGCGCGTGTTGTTGACGATCGTCCGGGCCTGCCAGGTCCGCAGCAGCGGCAGGCAGATGCCGAGCGTCGCCAGCGCCAGCAGCGAATAGCCGATGCTGCCCAGGATGAAGTTGCTGGCATCGCCGTCCAGGCAGAAGCGGATGCCGCGCCACTGCGTGCGCGACAGCCGGTAGCGCGTGGCGAAATAGACCGCCGCGACGGCGAGCATCCAAAGGACCACGGCGAAGGTCAGCTGCGCCAGCTGTGCTCCGGTCTCGGACTCCGTCCGCAGGCTCAGCCAGACCAGGGCCACCAGCGGCAGGCCGATGCCGATCAGGATGGCGACGGCTTTGAGGAACCCGAAGAGCAGCTCCGTGCCGGTGCCGGTGTATTCGAAGGGTGCGCCGTCGACGCTGACGGCACCCCAGACCGCCCGCCGGATCTGCGTCCGACCCCAGAAATTGTAGATGCCCAGCGTCACCAGCGACAGCAGCATCGTCTTCAGGAACAGGCCGCCAATGCCGAACCGGCTGCCGTCATAGCTCACCCGCCCCGTCCGGGGCGCCGCATCCGCAATCGGCATCGCGCAAATGTCTCCCGCCAATGCCGGCCACAGTCCTGGAAGCCGGGAGAGCTGTCAAATTGCCGGTATCAGCCCCGCGCGGGCTCGCGCACCGTCGCCACGATCAGCCCGCCGAGCGCGAACAGGGTGATCACCGTGGCCATGCCGGCGCGCTGGCTGGCGAAGGCGGCGGTCACCGCGCCGAACAGCCAGGGGCCGACGAAGCCGGTGGCGCGGCCGGTGAGATTGTACAGGCCATAGGCCTCGCCCTCTCCGCCCACAGGCGCCAGCCGGCCCATCAGGGTGCGGCTGGCCGCCTGGGCCGGCCCCAGGAACAGGCCCAGCACCAGCGCCAGGCCGATGAACCAGACCGGGTCGGTGACCAGGATGATCGGGATGCCGATGGCGACGAGCGCTGCGATCGAGACCAGGATCGTCGGCTTCGACCCGAGCGCATCGTCGGCCCAGGCGGCCAGGATGGCGCCGATGCCGGAGGTGACGTTGAGGCCGATCCCGAACAGGATGAGCTGCCCGGGATTGAGTCCCAGCGTGCCCGCGGCATAGATGCCGCCGAAGGTGAACAGCAGGGCGAAGCCCTCGCGATAGACCGCGCTGCCGACCAGGAACCGCACCAGGTTGCGCTGGCCCGGCAGCGACTTCAGCGTGCGCCGCAGATCGGCCAAGCCGCGGCGGATCGCGGCCCCGATCGGGGCGCCACCCGGCTTCTCGCGGACCAGCAGAAGGAGCGGCAGGGCGAACACCGCCCACCACAGCGCCACCAGCGGCCCGGTGGCGCGCAGTCCTGCGGACTCCACCGCCGGCAGGGGCAGCAGCGGCGCCGCCCCGCCGAAGCCGATCAGCCCGAACAGGGCGATCACCAGGCAGACCAGCCCGCCGAAATAGCCGAGGCCCCAGCCCCAGCCGGAGACGCGGCCGAGCATACCCGGCGGGGCCACGTCGATCAGCAGCGCGTTGTAGAAGACGTTGGACAGCTCGAAGGCGACGGAGGCGAGGCCGACCAGCAGCAGCGTCGTGAGGATCCAGGACGGGTCGGGCGCCATGAACCAGAGCAGCGCGGTCGGCACCACGGCCGTGGCGATGCAGGCGGCGAGCCAGGCCCTGCGTCGCCCGCCATGATCGGCGACCGCACCCAGAATCGGGCTGAGCAGGACGACGGCGCCGCCCGCGATGCCGATGGCGTTGCCCCACAGCTCGGTGCCGCGGACGGGGTCACCGACGATCCCTTTGCTGAAATAGGCGGAGAAGACGAAGGTGCCGATGAGGGTGTTGAAGGCGCTCATCGCCCAGTCATAGAGGCACCAGCCGAAGATCGCGGCCCGCGGGTTCGCGCGCGGAGCGGAGGCGGCCTCGGCCGTCATGGGCGGATTTCCCTCAGAGGAGCCGGCAACCCGTTCCCTGATCCGTCATCCCCGCGGAAGCGGGGATCTCGTCGCGCTTTGATCGGAAAGAGATTCCCGCTTTCGCGGGAATGACATTCATGGGGGGAGAGGGATCTGGCCCCATCACCCCCACGGCCCGCGGCCCTGGCCCTGCGCCATGCCCGCCATCCGCCGCAGCGCGGCAACGCGGTTCGCGGTCGAGGGATGTGTCGAGAACAGGCTGTCGACCGCATGGGCGTGAAGCGGGTTGATGATGAACATGTGGGCGGTGGCAGGATTCCGCTCCGCCGCACCGTAGTCGATCCGCTTCGAGAACGCCTCGATCTTTTCCAGCGCCGAGGCCAGCCACAGCGGCCGGCCGCTGATCTCGGCCCCGATCCGGTCGGCCTCGTATTCACGCGACCGGCTGATCGCCATCTGCACCAGCATGGCGGCGAGTGGCGCCAGGATCACGGTCAGGATCACGCCGATGAAGCCGAGCGGGTTGTTGCGGTTGTCGCCGCCGCCGAAGAACAGGCCGAAATTGGCCAGCATCGACAGCGCGCCGGCGATGGTCGCGGTGATCGTCATGATCAGCGTGTCGCGGTTGCGGACATGCGCCAGCTCATGCGCCATCACGCCCGCCACCTCCTCCGCCGACAGCCGGCGCAACAGGCCGGTGGTGGCGGCGACCGCGGCGTTCTGCGGGTTGCGGCCGGTGGCGAAGGCGTTCGGCTGGTCGGTCTCGATCAGATAGACCTTCGGCATCGGCAACTGCGCCTGTTCGGCCAGCCGGGCGACCAGGTTGTAGAAATCGGGCGCGGTGCGGGCATCGACCTCGCGCGCATTGTGCATGCGCAGCACCATCTTGTCGGCGTTCCAGTAGGCGAACAGGTTCATGCCCACCGCTACCAGGAGCGCGATCATCATTCCGCCCCGCCCACCCAGCAGCCAGCCCGCCGCCATGAACAGCGCGGTCAGGGCCGCCAGCAGCATCGCCGTGCGGATGTAGCCCGACATCGATTCCTCCGTTGGTCTCGTCCCGGGATCAAATGGCCCCGGCCCGCGTCCGATCAAGCCTGGACACCGCGGCCCCGCCTCGCCATATCGAGGGGATGAGCGAGACCCCAAAGCCCTTGTCGCCCGAGGAACTGGCCGAGCGCGCCGACCCGCGCACCGGCGCGCCGGTCGAGATCGTGCCGCAGAAGCCCGGCGAGATCAGCGGCCCGAAGGGGCTGGAGCCGACCCGCTACGGTGACTGGGACGTCAACGGCCGCTGCTCGGACTTCTGAGGAAAATCAGCCGACAGCGCTCTCGGCGCGACCGTCCGACGGCGGTCAGCCCCGGGTCGCCTCGCGCGCCGCCTCCGCCACCTGCCGGCGCAGCCAGGCATGGGCCGGGTCGTCCTGCCGCCGCTCGTGCCAGATCATCGACATCGGCAGAGGGGCAAGGTCCAGCGGCGGCAGCTCCAGCACCGTCAGCGACACCATCGCCGCCGCCTGCCGGGCCAGGCGGCGCGGCAGCGACAGGATCATGTCGCTCTGGGCCACCAGCATCGGCGCCACCAGGAAATGCGGCAGCCGCACTGCCACCCGTCGGCGGAGGCCGAGCCGGGCCAGCGCGATGTCGACCGGCGCCTCGCCACGGCCGGTGACGACGATGGCCAGGTGCGACAGCGCGACGAAGCGCTCTAGCGTCAGGCCCTGCTCGACGACCGGATGGCCCTGCCGCACCACGCAGACCAGATCTTCGTCATAGAGCAGCCGGCGGAAGAAGCCGGCCGGCAGCTCGTCATAGACACCGAGCGCGAGGTCGGCGACGTCGCCGGCGATCAGCTCGATATGGTTACCGACCAGGGGCGGCACTTCGACGTCCAGCCCCGGGGCCAGCCGCGACAGCCGGGACGCCAGGGCCGGCATCAGCAGCAAGGTCGTATAGTCGACGCTGCCGATGACGATCTTGCCGTGCGCGGTGCCTGGATCGAACGCCGCCGGCGCCACGATCGCCCGGGCGCCCTCCAGCAGCCGCGCCACCGGCTCGGCCAGGGCCGCCGCCCGCGGCGTCGGATCCAGCCCCTGCGGCGTCCGCACCACGATCCGGTCGGCCAGCAGCCGGCGCAGCCGGCCGAGCGCCCGGCTGGCCGCCGGCTGGCTGAGGCCAAGCCGCTGGCCCGCCCGGGTGACGCTGCGCTCGCGCAGCAGCGCGTCCAGCAGCTTCAGCAGGTTGAGGTCGACTCCAACCAGATCCACTTCACGCATGAAGAAGATCATATCCATGCATTTGCGATATGGCGAGCACCGGCGCATCTCCTCGTCACCGACCCGGATGCGGGCGGCTGAACGCAGGAGGAAGCCATGTATGTCGTCGCCGGCGTGAGCGGGAACACCGGGGCCGCCACCGCCCGAACCCTGATCGAGGCGGGCGAGCGCGTCCGCGTGCTCGTCCGCGATGCCGCCAAGGGAGAGATCTGGGCGCGGCGGGGCGCCGAGGTCGCGGTCGCCGACCTCGGCGATGCCGCGGCGCTGACCGCCGCCCTGTCCGGGGCACGCGGCGCCTATCTGCTGAACCCGACCGCCTATGCGGCCGAGGATCCCTTCGCCGATGCCGCGGTCGTGGCCGACGCCATCGCCCGGGCCGCGGCCGCCGCCCGCCTGCCGAAGCTGGTGGTGCTGTCCTCGGTCGGCGCGGACCGGCCAAGCGGCACCGGGATCATCGCCACCCTCCGGATCCTGGAGCAGCGGCTGGCCGGGATCGGCCTGCCGGTGACCGTCATCCGCGCCGCCTATTTCATGGAGAACTGGGCGGAGGTGGCTGGCGTCGCCGCCGCAGAGGGCGTGCTGCCAAGCTTCCTGGCGCCGCTCGACCGCGCCATCCCGATGGTGGCGACCGCCGATATCGGCCGCACCGCCGCCGAGGCCCTGCGCCAGGACTGGGCCGGGCAGCGGATCATCGCCCTGCACGGACCGGCCAGCCACTCGCCGAACGACGTCGCCGCAGCCTTCGCCCGGGCGCTCGGCAAGCCGGTGCAGGCCGTCGCCGTGCCGGAGGCCGGGTGGGCCGAGGCCCTGTCGCAGGGCGGCCTCTCGGCCCGCAGCCTCGCCGGCGTCACCGAGATGATGCGGGGCCTCAACAGCGGCCATGTCGATTTCGCCAGCGATCCGACCGCCGAGCCGCGCCGCGGCCGGGAGCCGATCGCCAGCGTCGTCGCCGCGCTGGCGCGGGCGGGAGCCTGAAGGGCGGGGCGAGGGGCCGAACCCCCTCGCCCCGCCGGTTTACGTCAGCTTCGACAGGCCGCAGGCGCCGCTGCAATAGGCCGAGCCGGCCCGGCCGAGCGCGTCGTGGATGGCGTCGGCCAAGGCTGGCCGGATGCCCCATCCGGCCAGCGCCACCAGAATCGGCACGATGATGTACTTCATGTCGAACCCCTCGGATGCCGCAGCCGGACGATCCGGCCGCGCCCCTGCATCCATGGCGGCGAGTCTAGCGTCCCGCGCCGGCCCGCCAGTGACCGCGCGCACAGACGAAAATGTCCCGAGCCCTGCGCTGAACGAATTCCTGTGTCCAATTGTCCGGTCTTTTCGTCGCCGCATTGTCGGCGCAGGCTGGGACCCTGCCGCCAAATAAGAACGCCGCCCGGAAGACCCGATGTTCCGCTTTTTCGAAGCCCGCGTGCTGCCGACCGCCACGGGCATGCCTGGCCAGCCGCCGGGCAATCTGCTGCGGTTCTACTGGTTCTTCCTGAGGCAGGTCCGCGGCTACTACGTCGCCCTGCTCGGCGCCGGGCTGGCCGTGGCGCTGCTCGACGCGCTGATCCCCGTATTCATCGGCCGGGTCGTCACCCTGCTCAGCACCGTCACGCCCGAGGCGCTGTTCGCCGACCACTGGCATCTGCTGCTGGGCATGGCCGCCGTGCTGCTGGTGTGCCGCCCCGCAGCGCTGTTCCTGCAGGCGCTGATCACCAACCAGATCATCGCCTCGGGCTTCACCAACCTGATCCGGTGGCAGAGCCACTGGCATGTGGTGCGGCAGAGCTGGACCTTCTTCCAGAACGATTTCGCCGGCCGCATCGCCAACCGGGTGATGCAGACCGGCGTGGCCCTGCGCGACAGCACGGTGATGTCGATCCAGGCGGTCTGGTACCTGACGGTCTACGGCACCAGCGCCCTGGTGCTGCTGGCCAGCGCCGATCTGTGGCTGGCGCTGCCGACCATGGGCTGGTTCGCGGTCTATATCGTGCTCCTGGCCTATTTCGTGCCGCGGCTGAAGCAGCGCTCGCTGGAGATGTCGGAGGCGCGGTCGCTGCTGACCGGCCGGATCGTCGACAGCTACACCAATATCCTCACCGTGAAGCTGTTCGCCCGGGCGAAGGAGGAGGACGAGTACGTCCGCGAGGCGGTGGATGGCCACACCGTGATCTTCCGCAGCCAGCTGCGGCTGATCACCCTGTTCAACCTGTGCCTGTCGACCACCAACGCGACCCTGGTGGTGTCGACCGCGGCCATCGCCATCCTGCTGTGGCGGGAGGGGGTGGTGGCGCTGGGCGCCGTCGCCATGGTGCTGCCGCTGACCTGGCAGATCGTCAACATGGCCGGCTGGGTGGCGCAGCAGGTGACCACGATCTTCGAGAACATCGGCGTGGTGCAGGAGGGCATGATCTCGATCGCCAACCCGCTGCGCCTGGTCGACAAGCCAGGCGCCAAGCGGCTGAAGGTGACCGAGGGAGGCATCCGCTTCGACCAGGTCAGCTTCAACTACGGCCGCCCGGGCGGGGTGATCGAGGCCATGAATCTCGACATCCGGCCGGGCGAGAAGATCGGGCTGGTCGGCCGCTCCGGCGCCGGCAAGTCGACGCTGGTCAATCTGCTGCTGCGCTTCTTCGACGTCGAGCGCGGCCGCATCCTGATCGACGGCCAGGACATCGCCGGGGTGACGCAGGAGAGCCTGCGCGAGCAGATCTCGGTGGTGACCCAGGACACCTCGCTGCTGCACCGCTCGATCTTCGAGAACCTGAATTACGGCCGGCCGAGCGCGACCAAGGCCGAGGTGGTCGCGGCCGCCAAGCAGGCCCATGCCCACGACTTCATCCTGGATGTCGAGGACTGGCGCGGCCGCCGCGGTTACGAGGCCCATGTCGGCGAGCGCGGCGTCAAGCTGTCCGGCGGCCAGCGGCAGCGCGTGGCGATCGCCCGGGTGGTCTTGAAGAACGCGCCGATCCTGATCCTGGACGAGGCGACCTCGGCGCTCGATTCCGAGGTCGAGGCGGCGATCCAGGAGCAGCTCGAGGACCTGATGGAGGGCAAGACGGTGATCGCCATCGCCCACCGCCTGTCGACCATCGCCCGGATGGACCGGCTGGTGATCCTGGAGCGCGGCCGCATCGTCGAGATCGGCAGCCATGAGGAATTGCTGAAGGCCAACGGCCACTATGCCTCGCTGTGGCGCCGCCAGTCCGGCGGCTTCCTCGGCGAGGAGGAGCAGGCGGCGGAGTAGGCTCTCTCCGATCCTCCCCTCTCATTGTCATTGCCGGGCCAAGCTCGGCAATGACAATAAAAATCTAGCTCAGTGCCTCGAGCTACAACCCGAAAAAGCTTAACCGGACAGCCGAGGGTCAAGCCCGGGCATGACAACAAGGGGACTGGCAGCGAAGGCCCCGCCCCTATTTCGCCGCCGTTTCCGCCGCCGGCAGCACTTCGACCGTCGCGGTCATGCCGGAGGCCAGCAGCACGCCGTCGGGCACCTTGTCGATCGCGATCCGCACCGGGATACGCTGGGCCAGGCGGACCCAGCTGAAGGTCGGGTTCACGTCGACGATCTGGAAGGTCGAGTTCAGCGCGATCTCGCGGTCGGCGATGGCGCGGTCGATGCTCTCGACATGGCCTTCCAGCGGCGTCGACACGCCCATCAGCCGGATCTCGACCTTGTCGTTCGGCCGGATGCGCGGGATCTTCGTTTCCTCGAAATATCCCCGGACATGGAAGCTGTCGGAGTCGACGATCGCCATCACCTGCTTGCCCGCCGCGGCATAGTCGCCCTGCCGCAGGATCAGCGTCGAGACATAGCCGTTGGCCGGCGACCGCACCGTGGCGCGCTCGAGGTCCAGCTTTGCCGTGTCCAGCGCCGCCTGGTCCTGCTCCACCTCCGCCCGCGCCGCCCGGGCCGCCGATTCCGCCTGCTGCTGGGCCTCGACCGAGATGGCGTTGAGGCCCAGCTTGGCCCGGCGGGCGGCATCCGCCTCCAGCTGGTCGGCCTGCGCCATCTGGCTGTCCAGCGTGGCCTGGGCGCGCTGGATCGCCAGGTTGAAGCGGTCGGGGTCGATCACGAACAGGACGTCGCCCTTGCGCACCTCCTGGTTGTTGACGACGGGCAGCTGGGTGACCAGGCCGGACACGTCCGGCGCCACCAGCACGATCTCCGCCGCCACCCGGGCGTCCCGGGTCCAGGGGCTGTCGATGTAGTACTGCCACAGCAGCACGCCGCAGACGACGGCGCCGGCCGCCACCACCAGGGTGATGACGACGCGCAGCGCGAGGGTTGCGTATTTCATGGCTCTCTTCCCCTCACATCGTCAGCGCGACAAGGGCAGTCAGGATGATCACGGCCATCGACACATCGAACAGCGCCGGGTGCCAGATCCAGCGATAGGCGCCGACGCGCCCGAGGACGAAGCGCAGCAGGCCGGTGATGAGCAGCGCCGCCACCAGGTAGCCGAGCATCGGCGACAGGTACAGGCCGGCAAGGTCGATTTCCTTGATCATCGGGCTCATGGCGTCGGCACAATCAGGTCGTGGATGAGCGCCGGGCCGTCGGTCTGCGGCAGGGCGAAGAATTCGGACTGGTAGGACAGGGTCACCCAGATCGCGGTGACCGAGATCAGGGCCGTGATCGTGTCGCGGTCGATGTCGAGCGCCTGCAGCGCCTCGCTGGCCCGGGTCAGCGACGCCAGCGCCTCCGGGCCGCTGGCGCCGCGCCGGCGCCAGGCACGGCCGAAATGCGCGGCCAGGGCGGCCAGCGCCGCCTCCACCGCGCGGGACGCGGGCGGCGGCAAGCGGCCGGACAGGCGGCGCAGGACCATGATGTTGTGGCCGACGCGCAGGCTGGCCAGGCTGCCATCCAGGATCGGCCGGTCGCCCGGCGCGGCGTGGTCGAGCCGCGAGAACAGCCCGTTGATGCGGTCGAACATCCGGCTCTCGAACTCGGCTTGCGACAGGTCGGGGTCCGAGGCCATGCGCGCCAGGTCGGCCATGATGCCGGTGACGAAGCGCTGCGCCATCCAGCGCACGCCGAACGGCCGGGTCAGCTGGAACAGCAGCACGGCGAGGGCGATGCCGGCCAGGGTGGCGAGGCTGTTGTTGACCGCGCCGGCGAAGTCGAGCGAGGCGCGGTCGGACAGTGAGAGCAGGGTCAGGAAGTTGATGCAGAGCAGCAGGCCCGCGGCCCCGATCCGCGGCGCCGGCATCAGCATTCCGGCCGGGACCAGCACCGTGGCCAGCACCAGCATCAGCATGACGAAGCCGTCGATCCGGGGCAGCACCAGCGCGAAATAGAGCAGGTAGATGACGGACGCGACCGCTGCCATCCGCAGGAATCCCTTGGCCGGCAGCGCCGGCTCGTCCGCGCCGGAGAAGAAGCCGAAGACGACGACCAGGATGGTGGCCGCGCCGGCACCGTTGGTCCAGGAGGTGAGGATCCAGAAGCTGCAGGCGACCACCAGCGCGATGAAGGCGGTGGTCCCGGCCATGACCGCGGCGGCCTGGTCGCGGTGCCGGCTGACCGACGGCGCCGACCGCATGGTCCGCGGCCGGGTGCCGGCGGCGACATGGTCGCGCAGCTGGCGGCACTCGGTGCGCAGCGTCAGCAGGTCCTGCAGCCGGTCCAGCAGGATGCGCACGACCATCGCGGTCTGGCTCTGCCGCAGCTCCTCCAGCGTCGGCTGCAGCGAGTCGATCAGGCGCCGGGCGGCGCCGATGCTCTCGTCATCGTCCGGCTGGGCAGGGCCCAGCGACCGGTCGGTGATCCGCGCCACAGCCTCGAAGGCCGGGCGGATCGCCTGCCACCGCGCCAGATCCCGCAGGCGCAGCAGCCGGCCGCGCTCCTGCACCGAGACCAGCACCGCGAGATAGGTGAACAGCCGCCCCTGCAGCTGGCGCACCACGTCGTTGGCCAAGCGGATCGCCCGGGTGTCGAACACGGCATGGACGCGCAGCGACTCCAGCGCCACCGCGTCGGCGATCAGCCGGGCGCGGTCGGCCTGGGACGGCTCGTCCGTTCCCTCGTGCCGCAGGATGCAGACGGCCCATTTCGCCGTCGCCTCCAGCAGCGCCTCGATTTGGCCCAGCAGCACCGGGCCGACCGGGCGCGGCAGCACGATGGCGCTGAGCAGCCCGGCGCAGGAGATGGCCAGCAGGATCTCGACGCAGCGGTTGGTGGCGACGTCGAACACGGTCAGCGGCGCGGTGATCGACGGGAAGCCGATGATCGCCGCGGTGTATCCGGCCAGCAGCGGCGCATAGGCGCCGGGCGCGTCGCGCAACATCACCGAGACATAGATGCAGCAGCCGAACCACAGCGCGCTGGCCAGCACGAACAGCTCGCGCGCCTGGGCGAACAGGGCGACGAAGGTAACGCTGGCCAGCACCCCGGCGGCGGTGCCCAGCACGCGGTAGACGCTCTTCGACAGCATCATCCCGGTCAGCGGCTGCGACACGATGTAGACCGTCAGCATCGCCGTGCCGGGCGAGGACAGGTTCAGGCGCAGCGAGATCCAGGCGGCCAGCATCGCGGCGCTGAAGGTGCGCAACGAGAACACGCCGTCACGCCAGGTCGGCCAGTCCATTCGTTCCCCCGACAGGCCTAGCGGCCGCTCTCCGGCTCGGACCGGCCGGCGGCGATGTTGCCCTCGATCCGGCCCAGCAGGCCGAGACACAGCATCATATCCTCGTCGGGGACGCCAGCGAGCAGACGCTCTCGCACCTCGGCCGCGACGCCGCGGATGCCTTCGACCAGGGTGCGGCCATCCTCGGTCAGGTGCACCGCCTTGGCGCGGCGGTCGGCCTCGTCCTCGCGCCGCTCGATCAACCCCTGACTCTCGAGCGAGTCGAGCAGGCGGACCAGCGACGGCCCCTCGATGCCAAGGCTCTCCGCCAGGTCGCGCTGGCGGATGCCGTCGCCGAGGCGCGAGATGTGCAGTAGCGGCTGCCAGGTGGCGGCGCTGAGACCGTAGCGGTCGAGGGTCTCGTCGACCTCGCGCCGCCACAGCCGGGCGACGAGGAACAGGCGGAACCCGAAATCGTCCCGCGCGGTAGAAGAGGTGTTGGACATGGGAAATCTATTAGGACGCTCATTATTAGACTCGCTGCGCAATTGCCGCATGCCAGCCTTCACCGAAAAGGACGTCAGTCCGCGGTGTCGCGCTTCGCCCCCGCCTCCATCGCCCGGCGGATGCGGACAGCCTCGGTCTCCTCGATCGCGACGTCGTCCCAGCGCACCACGTCGCCGGCCGCCACCGGCCGCACCAGCTTGACCTTGTGGGCGAGGCCGATCGGCAAGGCGCCTGTGGCCAGCGAATCCTCCGCCCGCATGATCCGACCCCAGACCGCATAGCCGCCCTCGCCGTCCAGCATCTCGCCGGTAGCCAGCGGCTTCTTGGCCACCGCGACCGCGTCGGCGCGGAAGCCGGTCGGGCTGCCGGTCGCCTCCTGCCGCAGCGCCGCCGAGGCGACGCTGACGCCGAGCTCGAGGCCGATGAAATGCACCGTCCGGTACAGCGCGCCGTAGCGGCCGGAGGGATCGGTGGTGATGGCGTATTCGCGGAAGCAGCGGCGGGTATAGGCGGCGCGGGCGTCGTCGTCGCCGGCCTCGAACACCACATAGACACCCCAGCGCAGGTCGTTGACAACCTGTCGCCCGTCGCGCTCCAGGCTGGTCACCACCTCGACCATGCCGGCGCGTTCGAGCACGCCGCCGGCCTCGCGCGGCCGCAGCACCCGGGCGAGGTCATGCGCGCCCGCCGGCGGGAACAGCAGCCCGTCGCGCGGCGCCACCAGGCCGGTGGCGTTGGCGATCGCCGCCATCTCGATCGCGGATTTGGTACCGTCGATGAAGGAGTTGAACATCTGCGGGTTCATGCCGCCGGCCCGCGCCTCCTCGTCCGTGATGCCGAAATGGCCCCAGACCGTGTCGGGCGTGGACTGGTGGTAGCCCGGCAGGTACTTGGTGCCTTTGCCGGCGGCCACCACCCGGAAGCCGCAGGTCTCGGCCCAGTCGACCATCTCGCAGACCAGCGCCGGCTGGTCGCCATAGGCCATGCTGTAGACCAGCCCGGCCTGGCGGAACCGCTCGGCCAGATAGGCGCCGGCCAGGACGTCGGCCTCGACATTGACCATGACGATGTGGCGGCCGTTCTCGGCCGACAGCAGCGCGTGGCGAATGCCGGCCGCCGGGCTGCCGGTGGCGTCGACCACGACATCCAGCCCGCCGGCGCGGATCAGCGCCTCGGCATCCTCGGTGACATGGGTCCGCCCGGTCTTCCGCGCGTCGTCGAAGGAGGCGGCCAGGGCCGCCTCGACATCCCAGCCGGTGGTCGCCATCGCCCGGCGCGCGCGCTCCGCCGACAGGTCGGCGACGCCCAGCAGGTGCAGGCCGATGGTGGTGCGAAGCTGCGCCAGGAACATCGAGCCGAACTTGCCGGCACCGATCAGGCCGACCCGGACGGGCCGGCCCTCGGCAGCGCGCTGCCGCAGCTTGGTCCCGAGATTCATCAAGACCTCCCCGTTGCAGGAAGAAGGCTCAGTGGCTGCGGCCGTCGATCGGGATGGCGGTCACCGTGGCCAGGTCGAGGCCGTCGAGGCAGCGGACATTGATCGCGACCATCTCGGTGCCGTCCGGCTTGCGGCCGCGGGCGAAGGATTCGATGCCGCAGGTCGGGCAGAACAGGTGGTGGATCACCTTCTTGTTGAACTGGTAGTCGGCCAGCCCGTCGCCGCCCGACAGCAGGGTGAAGTGGTCGGGCGTGACGAAGGTCAGCATCAGGCCGCGCTTCTGGCAGTGCGAGCAGTTGCAGCTGAGCACCTGCGCCAGGTCGGTCTCGGCCCGGTAGCGCACGGCGCCGCAATGGCAGCCGCCGTCATAGGTCTTGGCTTCGGGCATGGGGCGTTCCTCCGGCTCTTTGGATCGCCGTGAGGCACGGCGGCGTTCGGGCGAGAGAGTCGCCCGGCCGCGCCGCCTTGTCCATGCCTTGGAGGCCGTCAGTCCGTCGAACTGACCCCGTATTCCAGCGCCGCATCCGCCAGCCAGTCCCAGAGGTACTGGGCAAACGACCGGCGGACATAGATCCGCAGCCGCGGCACGCCGTCGACATCGTCGGTGCGGTGCAGGACGACGTCGGCCTGGACGATCATGCTCTGCGCCACCGAGCCCACCGGAAAGGCGCGTGGATGCAGGTCCAGCGGGCAGCCCTTGGCCAGCACGTCCAGCGCCTTCGGCCCGGCCAGCGCGATCACCGTCCAGTTGTCGGTGACGTTGGTCACGGCGGCGTGGCGGCCGGCCAGCGGGCCCTGCAGCCGGGCGGCGAGGTCGGCCTCGCGGTCGACGCCGCCGACCACCAGCCATTCGGTCGGGCCCAGCCACAGCGCCGCGACGCCGTCGCCCGCGGCGATGCCCGGCCGCGCCGGCAGGTCGAGCCCGAGCGCGCCGGCCACTGCCGCGCCGAAGTCGGCCAGGTCGCCGCGCAGGTTCAGCTTGGCCTCATGCGCGATCTCGGCCAGGCGGACGCCCGGATTGGCCGGCGCCACCAGCGGTCGGACCAGCCCCGCGGTCGCCGAGCGCCGGGCCGGGGTCTCGGCCGGGGTGCCGGCCTGGAGGGACACAGTGTCAGGCATGCAGGCGCCCTCCCTCGGGGTCGACGAAGACCGGCTTCACCACCTTGGCCGGGATGGTGCGGTCGGGCATGGCGATGTGGACCGTGCCGTCGAACCGCCCCAGCCCGCCCTTGACCATCGCCAGCGCGATCGAGCGGTCCAGGTTCGGGCTCCAGTAGCTCGAGGTCACATGGCCCAGCATCGGCACCGGCGGGGCGCCCGGCGTGGCGGTGTCGATGATGTGCGCCCCCTCCTCCAGCACCAGCTTCGGGTCGTCGGTCAGCAGGCCGACCAGCTGCTTGCGGTCGGCCCGCGCCGTGTCGGCCCGGTCGAGCGAGCGCTTGCCGATGAAGTCCGGCTTCTTCTTGCCGACGATCCAGTCCATGCCGAGGTCGCCCGGCGTGGTGGTGCCGTCGGTCTCCTGGCCGACGATGATGAAGCCCTTCTCGGCGCGCAGCACATGCATCGCCTCGGTGCCGTAGGGGGTCAAGTCGAGCCCCTGCCCCGCCGTCTCGATCGCCTCGATCAGCGCCAGGCCATAGGCTGCCGGGACGTTGATCTCGTATGACAGCTCGCCGGTGAAGGAGATGCGGAACACCCGCGCCGGCAGCCCGGCGACGGTGCCTTCGCGCATGGTCAGATGCGGGAAGGCCTCGTTCGACAAATCGAGATCGGTCAGGCGCGACAGCAGCTCGCGGCATTTCGGGCCGGAGATGGTGGCGACCGCCCATTGCTCGGTGGCCGAGGTCAGGAACACCTTCAGGTCCGGCCATTCGGTCTGCAGCCATTCCTCGAGCCAGGCGAGGATGTTGGCGGCGCCGCCGGTGGTGGTGGTCATGTGGAAATGGTCGTCGGCGAGGCGCGTGGTGACGCCGTCATCCTTGACCATGCCGTCCTCGCCCAGCATCAGCCCGTAGCGGCAGCCGCCGATGGCCAGCTTGGCCCAGGCGTTGGTGTAGACGCGGTTCAGGAACTCGGCCGCGTCCGGGCCCCGGACATCGATCTTGCCGAGCGTCGTCGCGTCCATCACGCCGACCGAGGTGCGGGCGGCCTTGACCTCGCGATTCACCGCCGCATGCATGTCCTCGCCCGGCTTCGGGAAGTACCAGGCCCGCTTCCAGCCGCCGCCGACATTCTCGAACACCGCGCCGTGCCGCTCGGCCCAGCTGTGCATCGGGGTGCGGCGGATCGGGGCGTACAGCGCCTTGACCCCGCGCCCGGCGATGGCGCCGAAGGTGACCGGGGTGTAGGGCGGACGGAAGGTGGTGACGCCGATCTCCGGGACAGTTCTGCCCAGGGTCTGGGCGACGATGCCGAGGGCGTTGACGTTGCCGGTCTTGCCCTGGTCGGTGGCCATGCCGGTGGTGGTGTAGCGCTTGACGTGCTCGATCGAGACCATGCCCTCGCGCAGCGCCAGCCGAATGTCCTTGGCGGTGACGTCGTTCTGGAAGTCGACGAAGGCGCGCACCGAATTCGCGGGACGGTCCGACGGCACATACCACAGCGGCCGGTCCTCGCCGGCCGCCGGCTCCTCCTGCGCGGTCGCGACCGGCGGCACCGCCACCGGCACAGGGCTCAGCCCGGCGGCCGAGGCCGCGGCGGCGCCGGCGACCAGGCCCTCCTGCAGCGCGTCGGCGAGACGCACCGTGCCGGCGCAGCCGCCGGCCGAGCGCTCGGCCTGGAAGGACTGGCCGGGCATGAAGGTCGACCGCGCCTCGTCCCAGCGCAGCCGGCCGCGCGACTGCGACTGCAGGTTCAGCACCGGGTTCCAGCCGCCGGACATGGCGACGGCGTCGCAGGCGATGGTGGTCTCGGCGCCGCGCCGCACCGACTGGCCGTCGGCGGCCAGTGGCATCAGCCGCACCTCGTTCACCCGCAGGCGGCCGGAGGTGCCGACCACGGCGTGGCCGGCATAGACCGGCAGGCCGGCGGCCCGCGCCGCCCGCACCAGCGGCCCGTCCGGGTCCGGCCGGGTGTCGACGATCGCCGGCACGGCGACGCCGGCGGCGGCGAGGTCGAGGGCGGTGGCATAGGCGCTGTCGTCACCGGTGGCGACCACGACCTTCTCGCCGATCTTGACGCCCCAGCGGTGCAGATAGGCCCGGGCGGCACCGGCCAGCAGGATGCCTGGCCGGTCGTTCTCGGCGAAGACCAGGCTGCGCTCGATCGAGCCGGTGGCCAGCACCACCTGCTTCGCCCGCACCTTCCACAGCCGCTGCCGCGGCGTGCCGGCCGGCACGGCATGCGGCGCGACATGGTCGCTGGCGCGCTCCAGAAGCCCGAGCCAGTTGTGGCCGTAATAGCCGAAGGCGGTGGTGCGCGGCAGCACCTGGACATCGGGCAGCGACGCCAGCTCGGCCACCGTCGCCTCGACCCAGTCGAGCGCGCCTGTGTCACCGACCGACGCCGTCGGCTCCGACCGCAGCCAGCCGCCGAAGCGGGGCTGGTCCTCGGCCAGGATCACCCTTGCGCCGGCACGCGCCGCGGCCAGCGCGGCGCCGAGCCCGGCGAGGCCGCCGCCGACCACCAGCACGTCGCAATGCGCGTTGACATGGTCGTAGCGGTCCGGGTCGGGCTGGCGCGGCGCCACGCCAAGGCCGGCGGCCTTGCGGATGAAGCGCTCATAGACCATCCAGGCCTTGGGCGACCGCGGCCACATGAAGGTCTTGTAGTAGAAGCCGGCCGGGATCAGCGGCGCGAAGACGTCGTTGATCGCATTGAAGTCGAAGCGCAACGACGGCCAGCGGTTCTGGCTGCGCGCCACGAGGCCGTCGAACAGCTCGACCTGGGTGGCGCGGCTGTTCGGGTCGGTGCGGGCCGCGTCCGGGCCGAGCTGGACCAGCGCGTTCGGCTCCTCCGGCCCGGCCGAGATCACGCCGCGCGGCCGGTGGTACTTGAAGCTGCGGCCCATCAGGTGGACGCCGTTGGCCAGCAGGGCCGAGGCCAGCGTGTCGCCCTCATAGCCGCGATAGGAGGTGCCGTCGAAGGCGAAGGCGACGCCCTGGCTGCGGTCGATATCGGCGCCGCGGCCGACCAGGCGGTAGCGTTGGGTCATGGGGTCTTACGAGCCGGAAGCGCTGGCGGGATCGACCAGCGGCGCGTTGGCGGTGCCCCGTGCCGGCTCGCCGGACGGGGTGGGAATGGACTGGCCGTCGATCGCGGGCGGCGGGTCGCCCGGGCCGTAGACCGCCAGGATCTCGTCGGTCGCGGTGTTGCGGGCGATGTTGAACCAGCGCCGGCAGCCATGGATGTGGACCCAGCGCTCATAATGCAGCCCCTTGGGGCTGGAGCGCATGAAGACGTAGTCGCCCCATTCCGCGTCGCTCAGCTCGGCCGGGTTGGCCGGGCGCCGGATATGGGCCTCGCCGCCGCAGCGGAACTCACGCTGGTCCCGCGGGCCGCACCAGGGGCAATCGATCAGGAACATCTGCTTTCCCCTCAGCCGGCCGCGGCGTAAGGCGGCCGGGCCAGGCCGCGCGGCGACAGGGTGAAGATCTCGACCCCGTCCTCGGTGACGCCGACGCTGTGCTCGAACTGGGCCGACAGCGACCGGTCGCGGGTCACCGCGGTCCAGCCATCGGCCAGCACCTTCAATTCGGGCCGGCCGGCGTTCAGCATCGGCTCGACCGTGAAGATCATGCCCGGCCGCAGGATCAGCCCGCGCCCCGGCCTTCCGACATGGTGCACGTCCGGGGCGTCGTGGAAGACCCGGCCGACGCCGTGGCCGACGAAGTCCCGCACCACGCTGAACCGGGCCGCCTCGGCCACGGTCTGGATGGCATGGCCGACATCGCCGAGATGGGCGCCCGGTCGGATCGCCGCGATGCCGGCCATCATCGCATCATAGGTCACGTCGACCAGCCGCCGCGCCTTCACCCCGGCATCGCCGGCCACATACATCCGGCTGGAATCGCCGTGCCAGCCATCGACGGTCACGGTCACGTCGATGTTGAGGATGTCGCCGTCCTGCAGCCGCTTGGCCGCATCCGGGATGCCGTGGGTGACGACGTGGTTGACCGAGATGCAGCTGGCGTGGCGGTAGCCCTTGTAGCCGATCGTCGCCGACCGGGCGCCGAGTTCGGCGATATGGCCGGTGATGATGGCGTCGAGCTCCAGCGTCGACACGCCGGGCCTGACCTCCGGCGCGATCCGGTCCAGCACCTCCGCCACCACGCGGCCGGCCCGGCGCATGCCGGCGAACGCCTCCGGCCCATGCAGCGGCACGCGCCTTCCGTCGGTGTCGATCTCGAATTCGCCCGAATGCTTCTTCATCCCGGCCGCCTCAATGCGCCACGGCTGCGGCGCCGTGCTCGGCCACCAGCGCGCCGGAGCTGAAGCGGTCCAGCGCGAAGGGCGCGGCGATGGCGTTCGGCTCGCCGCGGGCGACGGTGTGGGCGAAGACATGGCCCGAGCCGGGCGTCGCCTTGAAGCCGCCGGTGCCCCAGCCGCAATTGATGAACAGGTTCTCGACCGGGGTCTTGCCGATGATCGGGCTGGCGTCCGGCGCCACGTCGACGATGCCGCCCCACTGCCGCAGCATGCGCATGCGGCTGAAGATCGGGAACATCTCGACGATGGCCGCCAGCGTCTCCTCGATGATGGCGAAGCCGCCGCGCTGGGAGTAGGAGACGTAGCCGTCGATGCCGGCGCCGATCACCAGCTCGCCCTTGTCGGACTGGCTGACATAGGCGTGCACGGCGTTCGACATGACGACGCAGTCGAGCACCGGCTTGATCGGCTCCGATACCAGCGCCTGCAGCGGGTGGCTTTCCAGCGGCAGGCGGAAGCCGGCGAGGTTGGCCAGCACCGAGCTGTGGCCGGCCGCCACCACGCCGACCTTGCCGGCGCCGATATAGCCGCGCGTGGTCTCGACCCCGACGACGCGCCCGTGCTCGGTGCGGAAACCGGTGACCTCGCAGTTCTGGATGATGTCGACGCCGCGGCTGTCGGCGCCGCGGGCATAACCCCAGGCGACGGCGTCGTGCCGCGCCGTGCCGGCCCGGCGCTGTACCGTGCCGCCATAGACCGGGAAGCGGATGGTCGGGTCGGGGTTCAGGGCGGGGCAGAACTCCAGCACCTGCTCGCGGGTCAGCCAGTCGCTGTCGATGCCGTTCAGCCGGTTGGCGTGCAGCCGACGCATCAGCTCGCGCGCCTCATGCGGGTCGTGGCAGATGTTCATCACGCCGCGCTGGCTGAACATGACGTTGTAGTTGAGGTCGGCCGACAGGCCCTCCCACAGCTTCAGCGCGTGCTCGTAGATGAAGGCCGAGGCGTCGTAGAGGTAGTTGGAGCGGACGATGGTGGTGTTGCGGCCGGTGTTGCCGCCGCCGATCCAGCCCTTCTCCAGCACCGCGACATTGGTGATGCCGTGCTCCTTCGCCAAGTAGTAGGCGGTGGCCAGGCCGTGCCCGCCGCCGCCGACGATGACCACGTCATAGGCCGGCTTGGGGTCGGGCGAGCGCCAGGCCTTCTGCCAGCCTTCGTGGTGCGACAGCGCGTTGCGCGCGAGGGTGAAGATGGAATAGCGCGACATCGATCCGGGGAGGGTCCTAGGGTGAGCGTCGCATGGTGCAGAGCCGACCGTCCCGGCGCGAGCTTAGGCGCGACACACAGGCGTCGCCCTGCGCCAAGGCTCGGATGGTGAGCACCACCGAAGGGGCCGGGAGTTTCGTATTGCCTCTCCCGCAAGCGGGAGAGGCAACGCATTGGTTCGGCTTGCTTAATCGGCCGGAATCTCTCGCCCGCGGCCGACGCGGCGCAGCATCTCGATCAGCTCGGGCTGCTCGTCCCGGACCCGGCGGTATTGCGGGCGCAGCGCGTCGCGCAGCCGGCCCTTGGTGCCCAGCGCCGCCTCGGCATAGTCGATCATCACCGTGTTCGGCCAGGCCTGCGGCCGGATCGCCGCCAGCCTCGCCACCGAGGCCTCCTCCTCGCCCGGATGGCGCTGGGCGATCAGCATCAGCATCGAGGCGGTCGAGCGTGAGACGCCCATGTGGCAATGCACCAGCAGGTGGCGCAGGCTTTCGCCCTCCAGTGCCATCGCCTCGCCGAACTCCAGGATCTCGGCGACATGGTCCGGGGTCGGGAAGATGTGGCCCGGCATCTCGTCGATGATGTCGTGGAAGCGCAGGTCGAGGCGGCGATGCGGCGCGAAGCCGTCGAAATAGGTCTCGGCCGGGGTGCCCGGATCGGCGATCGACAGCACATGGGTGACGCCGGCGGCGCGGAAGCCGGCGATCTCCTCCAGGCCGCAGACGGTGAGATGGCGGTCGGGGTGCAGCAACATCGGATCGTCCTCGGAATCGGGCGAGGCACTCTCCCGTTCCGCCGCGGCCCGGTCAAACGCCGATGCCGGGCCTCAGCCGTGCGGGCGGGGAATGCAGCCCGTCAGAACAGCCCCTCGATCCTTCCGCCGTCGTCCAGCCGGATGTTGTTCGCCGCCGGGGTCCTCGGCAGGCCGGGCATGGTCATGATCTCGCCGCAGATCGCCACCAGGAACTCCGCCCCCGCCGACAGGCGCAGCTCGCGCACCGGCACCACATGATGCGACGGCGCGCCCTTCAGCGCCGGGTCGGTGGAGAAGCTGTACTGGGTCTTGGCGACGCAGACCGGGAAATGGCCGTAGCTCTTCTGGTACTGGGCGAACTGGTCGCGCACCCGCTTGTCGGCGATGATGTCGTCGGCGCCGTAGATCGCGGTCGCGATCGTCCGCATCTTCTCCCACAGCGGCAGGTCGTCGTCGTACAGGGTGCGGAACTGGGAATGGTCGTCGGCCAGGGCGGCGACCTTGTGCGCCAGCTCGACCGTACCGGCGCTGCCATCCGCCCAATGGGTGCAGACCTGAGCCTCGACGCCGTGCTCGGCGCAATAATCGCTCACCGCCTGCAACTCGGCCTCGGTGTCGGCGACGAAGCGGTTGACCGCGACCACCGCCGGCACGCCGAACTGGCCGACATTGCGGATGTGGCGGCCGAGATTGGCCAGGCCCTTCTTCAGCGCCGCGACATTTTCGTTGCCGAGATCGTCCTTGACCACACCGCCATGCATCTTCAGCGCCCGCACGGTGGCAACGATCACCACGGCCGCCGGCTTCAGCCCGGCCTTGCGGCATTTGATGTCGAAGAACTTCTCCGCCCCGAGATCGGCGCCGAAGCCGGCCTCGGTGACGACGTAGTCGGCCAGCTTCAGCGCCGTCTTCGTCGCCATCACCGAGTTGCAGCCATGGGCGATGTTGGCGAAGGGCCCGCCATGGACGAAGGCCGGGTTGTTCTCCAGCGTCTGCACCAGGTTGGGCATGAAGGCATCCTTCAGCAGCACGGTCATCGGCCCGTCCGCCTTCAGGTCCTTCGCCGTGACCGGCTTGCGGTCGTGCGACTGGGCCACCACGATCCGGCCCAGCCGTGCCTCCAGGTCGGCCAGGCTCTTCGACAGGCAGAAGATCGCCATCACCTCCGACGCCACGGTGATGTCGAAACCGTCCTCACGCGGGAAGCCGTTGGCGGCGCCGCCCAGGCTGGTGACGATCGACCGCAGCGCCCGGTCGTTCATGTCCATCACCCGGCGCCAGGTCACCCGGCGGGTGTCGATGTTGAGCGCGTTGCCCCAGTAGATGTGGTTGTCCAGCAGCGCCGACAGCAGGTTGTGGGCGCTGCTGATGGCATGGAAGTCGCCGGTGAAGTGCAGGTTGATCTGCTCCATCGGCACCACCTGGGCATGGCCGCCGCCGGCGGCGCCGCCCTTGATGCCGAAGCAGGGGCCAAGCGACGGCTCGCGCAGACAGATCGCCGCCTTCTTGCCGATCCGGTTCAGCCCGTCGCCGAGCCCGACCGTGGTGGTGGTCTTGCCCTCCCCCGCCGGAGTCGGGGTGATGGCGGTGACCAGGATCAGCTTGCCGTCGGGCCGGCCGTCGAGCCCGTCGACGAAGCCGGGCGTCAGCTTGGCGATGTGCGGGCCGTAGGGGTAGAGGGCGTCCGAGAGGATGCCAAGCGTCGCGCCGACCTCCGCGATCGGCCGCAGCGTCGCGGCCCGCGCGATCTCGATATCCGACGGTGCCGCCATGTCCTGAGCCCCCCAAGGCTGTTTTTGCAGGAATCGTCCCATAGCATCCGCGGCACCGCCGCGTCTTCGGCGACGTGCTCCGGTCTGGCTGCGACGTGCCCGGCCGCGGCGGCTCCAGCCATGCGTCCAGCGGATCGCACCATATGCCGATCGTCGCAAGTAGCCTCTTTGTCGAATTTGCGACCCGTGCTACCGATTCGTCACAATAAGGCGTGCATATCGCCGGGAGGCATTGAGAGCATGGGCCAGGATCCAGCCTTCGACACCGAGACGATCGGCTTTCTGCTGATCCCGCAGTTCTCGATGATCGCCTTCACCTCGGCCGTCGAGCCGCTGCGCATCGCCAACCGCATGGCCGGCAAGCCGCTGTACCGCTGGACGGTCCTGTCGAAGGACGGCCAGGCGGTCAAGGCCAGCAACGGCATCAGCGTCGGCGTCGACAGCTCGCTGGCCGAGCTCAGCCGCCAGGCCGGCGTTTCCAGGCCGCTCGACATGATCTTCGCCTGCTCCGGCCTCGGCATCGAGCGCTATCGCGACGACGAGGTCTTCGCCTGGCTGCGTCGGGCGGAGCGGCAGGGGGTGGGCATCGGCGCGCTGTGCACCGGCTCGCATCTCCTGGCCCGGGCCGGCCTGCTCGGCGGCTATCGCTGCGCCATCCATTGGGAGAACCTGCCGGGCTTCGCCGAGACCTTCCCTGAGATCCCGGTGTCGAGCGACCTGTTCGAGGTCGACCGCAAGCGCTACACCTGCTCCGGCGGCACCGCGGCGATCGACATGATGATGCATCTGATCGCGCTCAGGCAGGGCCGCGACCTGGCGACCAAGGTGTCCGAGCAATGCCTGGTCGACCGCATCCGCAGCCCGCATGACCGCCAGCGCCTGCCGCTGCGCGCCCGGCTCGGCGTGCACAATCCGAAGCTGGTCTCGGCGATCGAGCTGATGGAGGCGAACATCGCCGAGCCGCTGCCGCAGGAGGAGCTGGCGGCCCATGTCGGCCTGTCGCGCCGGCAGCTGGAGCGGCTGTTCCGCAAGCAGCTCGGCCACAGCCCAGCGCATTACTACCTCGAGCTGCGGCTGGAGCGGGCGCAGCACCTGATCAACCAGAGCGACCTGCCGATCGTCGACCTGGCGCTGGCCTGCGGCTTCGTCTCGGCCTCGCATTTCTCGAAATGCTACCGCCAGCTCTATGGCCGTTCGCCCCGGGAAGAGCGGGCGAACGCCATCCTGCGCGGCGTGCCGATGCCCGAGCGGCCGGTCCGCCAGAAGGTCCCCGCTTGACGACGCATTCCAGCTTTGCTGCGCTGCGGTATCTGGGGACTCGCTTCGGAGGACCGATCTGTGCATAGTCCGCGACTTCGCGTAACGGCATCCCGGACCCGAATGCCCGTAGACCGGACCTGGCAGGCCCTTCCGGCCGCCGACCGCCTCGCCGCTGAGACCCATAGCACCCCATGACCCGATTCTATGTGACCGGCACCGACACCGGTGTCGGCAAGACCCTCGCCTGCGCTTGCCTGGCCGCCGCCTGGGACGCCGATTATTGGAAGCCGGTGCAGACCGGCCTGGCCGAGAAGCCGGCGGACACCGCCACCATCGCCGCGCTGACCGGCCTGCCGCCTGACCGGCTGCAGAAGCCCAGCTACGCCTTCCAGGCGCCGCTGGCCCCGGTCGCCGCCGCGGCGCTGGAGGAGAGCGAGATCGACCCGGCCGCGCTGACGCCGGCCTATTCGCCCCGGCCGCTGCTGATCGAAGGCCCGGGCGGCGGGCTGATGGTGCCGCTGGACTGCTCGACCCTGGCGATTGACCTCCTGGCGGTGTGGCGCTACCCGACCATCGTGGTGGCCCGCAGCGGCCGCGGCACGATCAACCACACGCTCCTGACCATCGAGGCCTTGCGCCACCGCAAGATCCCGATCGCCGGGGTGGTGATGAACGGCCCGCTCAACGCCGGCAACCGCGCCGCGATCGAGAAGCACAGCGGCGTGCCGGTGATCCTCGAGATCCCGGAGCTGCCGAAGGTCACCCGCGCGGTGGTCGAGGAGCTGGCCCACGCCGTGCCCCCGCTCGGCGAGATCGTCTCCGAGGCCGTGGCGGCCTGAGGCTGCGCCCTTCTTCCGCCGTCATTGCTTCGTCGGCTCCGCCTCCTTGCAATGACGGTGAGGAGGCTAGGAAATGCAAATGCAACGGGCGCCGCGAGGGCGCCCGTTTCCATTCCGGCAAACCGGACGGGCTCAGTCCAGCGACTCGTCCATGGCGAAGCCGCCGCGGCCGTCGAGGGTGAAGCGGCCGTCCTGCATCGCCCTGACCCAGCGGGCCGAGCGCTCCAGCCCGCCGAAGGCGAACAGGTGCAGCTGCGCGATGCCGCAACCGGGATCCTTGGCGCGGTAATCCGCCAGCTCGGTCAGCAGCTTGTCGGGCATCGACACCGAGGCCAGCTTGGCGATGTTCATCGCCTGCCGGGTCAGGAACCGCATCGATGGGCCGACGCCGCACATCGCGGCATAGTGGATCAGGCTCTTCAGCTTGGCTGGGCCGGCCAGGCCGAGATGGATCGGCAGCGTGTTGCCGGCGCGGCGCAGGTCGCGGTCCCAGGCGATGATCGCCTCGGCGTCGAAGCAGAACTGGGTGGCGATGTAGAGATCGGTGCCGGTCGCCCTGGCATAGGCGTTCTTCTCGGCGACCGAACGGGCGATCTCCTCGGCCGGAATGTCCTTGCTGCCCTCGGGATGGCCGGCGACGCCGATGGACTTGATGCCGTGCTGCTGCAGCAGGCCGGTCTCCAGCACCTGCATGGTCCGGTCGAACGGGCCCACGGGGGTCGAGACGCCGCCGCCGATCACCAGCACCCGGTCGACCCCGGCCTCGCCGGCGAGGCGGCGCAGATAATCGTCGAGCTGGGCCCGGCTCTCCAGGCTGCGGGCGGCGATGTGCGGCACCGGCACCAGGCCTTCGCCGCGCAGCCGCGCCGCGGTCTGCACGATCTCGCCGAGGTCGGCGCCCGGCAGCATGGTGATGTAGACCGCGGTGTCGGCCGGCAGATGCGCGCCGTAGCTGGCGGTCTTGGCGGCGATGCCGGGCGCGGTCTCGATCGAGAGGTCGCGGAACAGGTCGACCACCGCCGTCTTCGGCGTCGGCAGCGAAACAACCTTGGTCGACCGATTGAACCCCAGCATCCACCGTCCTCCGTGAGCACGGCGCCATCACCGGCGCTTGAGTGACAAAATGGTGATGCCGGGGCGTTCGCGCTGCGTCGCGGACGACCGGAACTGTCCGGAAGGCGACACCGCGGCGCGATTGCGACACGCTGTTGCAACGGCCATCCGTCCGGGTGCCAGGGTGGCGATCCTTTGGCATAGTAGGACTGGAAGCGGCCCCGCGCACGAGGCCGCCACCATCGAAGGGGGAACCATGTCCAAGACAGCGCTGTACGCCTGCTTGGCCGCCCTGCTGCCGGCCGCGCTGCTGCCCGCCGGCGGGGCCTCCGCCCAGGAGGCAGCCTGGCCGGCCAAGCCGGTCGTCATCATCGTGCCCTTCGCCCCCGGCGGGAACACCGACCTGTTTGGCCGCCTGCTGGCCGACGAGATGAGCAAGACCTTCGGCCAGCCCTTCGTGGTCGAGAACAAGCCCGGCGCCGGCGGCGGCATCGGCACCGAGCAGCTGGCCCGGACCGAGCCGGACGGCTACACGCTGGGCATGGGCACGGTCGGCACCCACGCCATCAATCCCTGGGTGTTCAAGGACCTCGGCTACGATGCCGAGGCCGATTTCGCGCCGATCTCGCTGGCCGCGACGCTGCCGAACCTGCTGGTGGTCAACCCGTCCTTCCCGGCCAAGTCGGTGCCGGAGCTGATCGCGATCCTGAAGGCCGAGCCGGACGGCCACAGCTATGCCTCCTCGGGCTTCGGCACCTCGATCCACCTCGCCGCCGCGGCGTTCGAGATCCAGGTCGGCTCGCACATGACGCATGTGCCCTACAAGGGCAGCGCCCAGGCGCTGGGCGACGTCGTCGCCGGCCATGTCGACATGATCTTCGACAACATCCCGACGGCGATGGAGCAGGCGCGCGCCGGCACGGTGCGGCCGCTGGCGGTGACCGGGCTGGAGCGCACGCCGACCCTGCCGGACGTGCCGGCGATGGCCGAGTTCTTCCCAGGCTTCGACATCACCTCCTGGCAGGGCCTGCTGGCGCCGGCCGGCACGCCGCCCGCGATCGTCGAGAAGCTCAGCGCCGAGGTGCAGCGGATCATGCGCCTGCCCGAGATCCGGGCGCGGATCGAGCCCCTGGGCGCCAAGCCGATCGGCAGCACCGCCGCGGAGTTCACCGCCTACATCACGGCCGAGAAGGCGAAGTACAAGCCGATCGTCGAGGCCTCCGGCGCCACCGCGCAGTAGCGTTGGGGACCCTCATGCCCGCAGCGAAGACCTGGTTCGTCACCGGCGCCTCCTCCGGCTTGGGCCGCGCCTTCGCCGACCATGCCCTGGCCCAGGGCGACGCCGTCGTCGCCACCGCCCGCGACCCGGCCAGGCTGACCGATCTCGCGGCGCAGGCGCCCGACCGTGTCCTGGCCCTGGCCCTGGCGCTCGACGTCGACCGGCCCGGGGCGGCCCGGGCGGCGGTGGAGGCGGCGGTGGCCCGCTTCGGCGGCATCGACGTGCTGGTCGCCAATGCCGGCCGGGGCATCGTCGGCGCAATCGAGGAGACGCCGGAGGCCGAGCTCCGGGCGCTGATGGAGACCAACTTCTTCGGTACGGTGGCGGTGATCCGGGCGGCGCTGCCGGTGCTGCGGACCCAGCGCCGCGGCGCCATCGTTGCCGTCTCCAGCCTGAACGGCCAGGCGTCGATCGCCGGGATCGGCGTCTACTCGGCCTCGAAATTCGCCTTGGAGGGCCTGTGCGAGGCCCTGGCGGAGGAACTGGCGCCATTCGGCGTCAAGGTGCTGATCGTCGAGCCGGGGGCATTCCGCACCGGCATCCTCGGCAGCGCGCTGCGCACCATGCCGGCGATCGACGCCTATGAGGGCACCGCTGGCGCCACGCGCGACAGGCTGCGCCAACTGCACGGGGCGCAGCCGGGCGACCCGTCGAAGGTCCCGCCCGCGGTCGACCGTGCCCTGGCGGCGGAATGGACGCCGCTGCGGCTGCAGCTCGGCGCCGACGCTGTGGACGCGGTGCGCGGCCATGCCGAGACGCTGCTGGCCGACCTCGCGGCCTGGGAGGAGGTGGCGCTGGCGACCGGCTTCGACGACGGCTGACCGTCAGCGCTGCTCCGCCGCGATGCGCAGCCCGAGCCCGACCAGCAGCGCGCCGGTGACGCCCTCGATGGCGCGGCGGATGCGTGGGCGGCGCAGCACGTCGCCGGCCTTGGCCACGGCGACGGCATAGGCGGCGAGCCAGGCGAAGGTCATCAGGCTGAACACCAGGCCGAGCGCCAGGAAGGCGGTGAAGGCCGGCTGGCCCGCCGGCACGAATTGCGGCAGCAGGCTGGCGAAGAACACCGCCATCTTCGGGTTGCCGAGGTCGCTGACCAGCCCCTGGCGGAACGCCGCGCCGCGGCCGAGGCGCCGGGCCGGACGCATGGTCGAGGCGCCCTCCCCGCCCTCGCCCGGCCGCCACGCCGCGCGCAGCGCGTGCAGGCCGAGCCAGACCAGATAGGCGGCGCCGGCATATTTCACCGCCAGGAACAGCGGCTCGGACGCCACCAGCAGGGCGACGATGCCGAGGCTGGTGGCGAAGGCCCAGACCGCCTGGCCGACCGAGACGCCCAGCGCGGTGAAGATGCCGCCGGCGCGGCCGCCGAGCAGCGCGTTGCGCACGGTGACCGCGGTGTCGGGCCCGGGCGTGACGATGACCAGCGCCGACACCCCGAGAAACGCCAGGACCGAACTCGCCAGCATCGCCGCTCTCCTGTTGTGCTCGTCAGTCCGGCAACGGTAGCGACCGGGCCCCCAGGGAGTCGAGCCGAAGAAAAGCGAGTCCCCCCTCCCCTCGCGGGAGGGGGCTAGGGGGAGGGGGTTCTCTCGGCTCGATCCGGCCCGGACTATCGCCATCCGGCCTGCATGGCCAGGCAGGTTCTCGGCCCATTCGCGCGCGGACGCGCGCAGCCCTCCCCCTGCCCCCCTCCCGCAAGGGGAGGGGGGCAAAACAAGGAACATGCCCAAGCTATTCCAAAGAGGTCCGACCCCGAGCCCTCTACGGTGATGATGGCACGCCCCTCCGCCACCACGTCCTCATGCGGCACAACCCTTCCAGCATTCATATCAGCCAAACCTCGCCGGATGCCGTCGACGACCTCCAGCTCGTGGTCGACAAAAGCTGCGACGGCCTGAGCGGCAAGAAGCGACCGGTTGCGCCCGGTCTCCCGTGCGATGCGGTCGAGCTTCCCGCTCACCTCGGCGTCGAGACGGATCGTCACGGTCGTGCTGGCGGCCATGGCATGCTCCCGGGCGTCACCGCTCCTACGCTACTGCAGTTGCCGACTGGACCGAAGCCCCTCACCGCCCGCCCGGCCGCACCCCGAAGCTGGCGAGGAACCCCAGCGTCCCCAGCAGCGCGGCGATGCCGAACACCCAGGTGGCGGCGTGGATGATCGCCTCCGGCTCCAGCGCCGCGGCCATGCCCGCCTCGTTCGCGATCAGCCCGGCCACCGCGGCGCCGATGGCATAGCCGCCGGACTGCAGCGTCGGCAGCAGGGCCGAGGCGGAATCGCGCTCGCCCGGCCGCGCCGCCTCCATCACCGCCTGGCTGAGGAAGGCCCAGGAGATGCCGAAGCCGGCGCCGATCAGCACCTGGCACAGCATCAGCAGCCAGGGCTGGCCCGTGGCCAGCGCCGCCATCACCCCGAGCAGGCCGAGCGCCAGCAGGAACGGCCCGATCCGGATCAGCCGGCGCTGCGCCTGCGGCCGGACGATGCCGGCCACCAGCACCGCCGAGCCGCTCCAGGACAAAGCCATCAGCGCGCTGACATAGCCGGCCATGGTCGGGCCGTAGCCCCAGAGATGCTGGATGGTGATGTTGAGATAGACCGTGGTCGCGGCCTGGGCCACCGGCATCAGCAGCACCACCCACAGCCCCGCCCCCACCGTCGATCGGAAGGTGAAGGCGTCGGACGGGAACAGCCGGTCGCGGCTGCGCCGGTCGGCCAGCACCACCGCCGCCAGCACCAGCATCGCAATCGCGACGCACAGCGCCGCCTGCCAGCTCTCCGGCACGATGCCGGCGACCGAGACCAGCATGATGCCGGCGGCGCAGCCGAGCAGGCGCAGCACCGGCACCGTGCCGCCGCCGCTCCGCGCGCCCTCGGCCGGCACCACGATGCCGACCAGCAGGGCGAAGATCGCGATCAGCGGCACATTGACCAGGAAGGCGGCGCGCCAGGACACGGTCTCGGTCAGCACGCCGGACAGGAGCGGCCCGCCGAAGGCGGCGGCGGCCCAGACGATCGCCTCGGCCCCGAACACCTTGGGGATCAGCCGCGACGGAAACATCTCCGGGATCAGCGCGTAGCAGACGGCGGCGATCACCCCCTCCCCCGCGCCCTGGGCCAGACGGCCGACCAGCACCATCGGCATCGATGTGGCGAAGCCGCAGACCAGCGTGCCGGCCAGGAAGGCCAGCGCCGCCAGCAGCAGCGCCGGGCGGGTGCCGAACCGCTGCTTCAGCATCGCCGCGGCAGCACCGCCGACGATGGCGGCGACGAGAAAGACGGTGAAGGCCCAGCTGATCAGCCCGACGCCGCCGAGCTCGACCACCGCGGTGGGCAGCGAGGTCGAGACCAGGAAGGCGTTGAGCGCGTATAGCGCCACGCCCAGGCACAGCGTGGCGACGGTCGCGGCATAGCGCCGGCCCAGCAGCTCGCCCCACCGGCCGTCGATCGTTTCCTCCATGACCCGTCCTTTTTTGCAAGTCGTCTCTTGCTATATCGGCAACATTAAAAAAGCAATGGCTTTGGAAATTCATACCCGCGTCCGCTCCCGCATCCTCAAGCCGCGACCCGCATCGGGCAAGAGACCGACGCAAACGGGTCAGGCTGCAAGCATAACTAGCCATGCGGGCCCGATCCGTGCAGGATCCCCGTTATTGACGACGACACTATTCGTCCGGAACAGCCGAAGGGGAGCGACAACCCGGCAGCGCCTTGTTCAAGACACCCATCGTGTTTCATAAAATAATATTCGGGGAGCCTTCAATGTTTGCGGCAAGAAACTGGCGCCTGGGCGTCGGACTGGTCTTCGCGCTTCTCTCGGCCTCCGCCGGCGGGCGGGCGGACCAGCTGCCGGCCTTCATGGAACCGATCGCTGGCGTCCAGGCCGCCACCGCGGAGGAGACCGCCCGGGCCAATGTCCTGGCACTGAACACCGCGATGTTCGACCTGTACGGCGCCGCCGCCCGGATCTTCCAGGCCAACATCCTGGCCAGGCATCCGGTGATCCTGGCGATGTTCTCGGGTGGCGGCGGCCGGATGATCCTGTACCGGCCGGACATGGCCCCGCTCGACGCACCGCCGGTGCCGATGGTCTACCAGCTGCTGAAATCGACCGGGCACAGCACCATGGCGCTGACCCAGATCGTCGGCCCCTATCTCGACAATCCGGGCAACACCTCCTGGCTGGCGCCGATGCGGGCCTATCGCAGCCGCATGCAGTCGGCGCTCGACACGCTCGATGCCACCGACATGCCGGCGGACTGGCGCCAGACGGTGCGGACGATCCTGACGAACAACGCCGCCTTCATGGACGACTGCATCGCCCATGGCACGGTGACGATGCCGGCGCTCCAGGCCTTCGCCCACACCCAGGCGCCGGAGCTGAAGAAGGTCGTCGCCTGGGCCGCCCAGACCCAGGTGGCGCACTGGATGGAGGTGCTGGCCGGCTGGAAGACGATGCTGGGTCCCGACTGGGACAAGACCTACGCCGCCAGCAACACGATCTACGTCGCCCGGCAGAACAACGTGCTGTTCAGCGTGCTGGCGCAGTTCTTCGGCGCCGAGGCGATCAACGACCGGCTGCTGCTGATCGAGACCATCTCCTTCACGTCGACCCCGAACGACATGCTGGATTCGGTGACCCGCATCATCGCCGACCGCTCGGTCGGCAGCCTGTTCTTCGGCAATTACCACCTGATGGATTACGAGCTGATGGGCGGCGACGGGCGGCAGGCGATCATCGCCGAGACCGCGAAGCGCGGCATGCCGGCGGTGCTGCCGCCGGTCGTGCCGTTCGGCTCGAACCAGTGGCCGATGCTGGTCACCGCCGGCCCGGGCGCCGCCTCCCTCGCCGACCTGCCCTGAGGCCCACCATGGATATCGGCACCATCACCACCATCCGCCGCCCTCAGGCCGCCGAGGAGATCGCCGAGTGGCGGCCGTCCTTCGCCTGGCTCGCCGGCGGCACCTGGCTGTTCTCCGAACCGCAGCCGGACACCGACACGCTGATCGACCTGCACGGCCTCGGCTGGCCGGAGCTCGAGGCCCGGCCGGACGGGCTGACCATCGGCGCCACCTGCCGCATCGCCACGCTGTACCGCTTCGCAGCGCCCGAGGCCTGGGCCGCGGCACCGCTGCTGCGGTCCTGCTGCGAGGCCTTCCTGGCGGGCTTCAAGATCTGGAACGTCTCGACCGTCGGCGGCAATCTCTGCATGTCGCTGCCGGCCGGGCCGATGATCTCGCTGACCGCGGCGCTGGACGGCATCTGCACCCTGTGGCCGCGCGACGGCGCCCCGCGGCAGGTGGCGGTCAGCGACTTCGTCACCGGCAACCACGCCAATGTCCTCGCGCCCGGCGAGCTGCTGCGCAGCATCCACCTGCCGGCGGCATCCCTGTCGCGGCGGTCGGCGATGCGGGTGATGTCGCTGACCAAGCTCGGCCGCTCCGCCGCGCTGGTGATCGGCACCAGCGGCGATGGTGGCGACCTGCATCTCTGCCTCACCGCCGCCACCGACCGGCCGGTCCATCTCCGCTTCCCCCGGATGCCCGACGCCGCCGCGCTGCAGGCGGCGCTGGACGAGCAGATCCCCGAGGTCCGCTGGTTCGGCGACGTACACGGCTCCGCTCCCTACAAGCGCCACGTCGCCCGGCACCTCGCCGCGGAGGTGCGCCGCGAGCTCGCCGAAGGAGGCCGGGCATGAGCTGCATCATCGACGGCCGGTCGGTCGAATCCGAACCCTTGCCTGGCCAGTGCCTGCGCACCTTCCTGCGCGACCAGGGCGTCTTCGGCGTCAAGAAAGGCTGCGACGCCGGCGATTGCGGCGCCTGCACCGTGTGGCTGGACGGCGAGCCGGTGCATTCCTGCCTGCTGCCCGCCTTCCGCGCCGAGGGCCGCGCGGTCACCACCATCCAGGGCCTGGCCGAGGGCGACGCGCTGCACCCGGTGCAGCAGGCCTTTCTCGATTCCGCCGGCTTCCAGTGCGGCTTCTGCACCGCCGGGATGATCATGACCGTCGCGGCGCTGGACCAGCACCAGCGCGCCGACCTGCCCCACGCCCTGAAGAACAACCTGTGCCGCTGCACCGGCTACCGCGCCATCGCCGACGCCATCCACGGCGTCGCGGCGGCGCAGGAGGACGTCGCCGGCGAGGCCTGCGGCGCCAGCCTGCGCAATCCGTTCGGCCGCGACATCGTCACCGGCCACGCCGCCTACACCATGGATGTGGCGATGGACGGGCTGCTGCATCTGAAGGTGCTGCGCTCGCCGCACGCCCACGCCCGGATTCGCGGCATTGACCGCAGCGCCGCGGCCGCCATGCCGGGCGTGGTCGCGATCTTCACCTGGGAGGACGTGCCGCGCCGGCTCTACAGCACGGCGACTCACGAGGACCATCTGGTCGACCCCGACGACACCTATATGCTCGACGACGTCGTCCGCTTCGTCGGCCAGCGCGTTGCCGCGGTGGTGGCCGAGACCGAGGCGGCCGCCGCCGCGGCCTGCCGCGCTCTGGTGGTCGACTACGAACCGCTGCCCGCCGTGTTCGACCCCGAGGCGGCGATGCTTCCGGACGCGCCGGTGCTGCACGAGCGCGGCGTCACCGGCGGCAGCAATGTCTATGCCCGGATCCGCGGCGAGGTCGGCAGCGTCGCCGAGGGCTTCGCCGAGGCCGATGTGGTGCAGGAGGCGACCTACTCCACCTCGCGCGTCCAGCACGTCCATCTCGAGACCCATGGCTCGATCGCCTGGCAGGATGCCGCCGGCCGGGTGCATGTCCGCACCAGCTCGCAGGCGCCGTTCATCGTGCGGCAGAAGCTGAGCCACGTCTTCGCCATGGCGGTGCAGGACCTGCACGTCTTCACTGGGCGGGTCGGCGGCGGCTTCGGCGGCAAGCAGGAGATGATCACCGAGGATCTGTGCGTGCTCGCCGCGCTGCGCACCGGCCGGCCGGTGAAATGGGAGTACACGCGCGAGGAGCAGTTCACGGCCGCCACCACGCGCCACCAGATGACCACCCGGGTCAAGCTGGGCGCCCGGCGCGACGGCACGCTGACCGCCATCGAGCTGCGCGTCGTCTCCAACACCGGTGCCTATGGCGGCCATGCGGGCGAGACGCTGGCGGCGGCGCTGGGCACCCCGATCTCGGCCTATCGCCCGGCCCACAAGAAGGCGGACGGCGCCGCGGTCTACACCAATATCGTCCCCGGCGGCGGCTTCCGCGGCTACGGCGCCTCGCAGACCACCTTCGCGGTGGAATCGGCGATCGACGACCTCGCCCGCAGCCTCCGGCTAGACCCCTTCGCGATCCGCCGCCGCAACATGATCCGCCCGACCGACTGGATCGAATCGATCTGGTCCGAGACCTCGGATGTCGGCTTCGGCAGCTACGGCCTCGACCAGTGCCTCGATCTGGTCGAGCAGGCCCTGGCCAGCGGCCGCGGCGCGCCCTGCCCGGAAGGCCCGGACTGGGCGGAAGGCACCGGCGTGGCCATGGCGATGCTGGAATGCGGCCCACCAACCGAGCACCGATCGGGCGCGGAGATGAGCCTGACGGCCGCCGGCGGCTACCACCTCGCCGTCGGCTCGACCGAGATGGGCAACGGCTCGGCCACCGCCCATCGGCAGATCGCGGCCGAACTGCTGCAGTGCCGGGCCGGCCAGATCGCCATCGCCATCGCCGACACCGACCGCACGCCCTATGACACCGGCACCTTCGCCAGCACCGGCACCGTCGTCGCCGGCCAGGCCGTGGCCCTGACCGCCGCGGCGCTGCGCGACTCGATCCTCGAATATGCCAGCCGCCACCTGCAGGTGGACCGGGCCGATTGCCGGCTGGAGGCCGATGCCGTGGTCTGCGGCAACCACCGCGTCGCGCTGGCCGACCTGCACGCTGCGGGCACCGCCGACGGCCACCGCTTCCTCACCCGGCGCAAGGCCTATCTGACGCCGCGCACCGTCGCCTTCAACGTCCAGGGCATCCGCCTGGCCGTGCATCGCGCCACCGGCGAGGTCCGCATCCTGCACAGCGCCCACGCAGCGGATATCGGGCGGCCGATCAACCCGATGCAGTGCCGCGGCCAGATCGACGGCGCCATCGGCATGGCGATCGGCTGGGCGCTCTGCGAGAACATGGTGCATGACAGTGCCGGCCGGGTGGTCAACCCCAGCCTGCGCAACTACCGCATCCCGTCCTTCGCCGACATCCCGGCCAGCGAGGTGATGTTCGCCGACACCTATGACCGGATCGGCCCGCTCGGCGCCAAGTCGCAGGGCGAATGCGCGATCAACCCGGTGGCGCCGGCCATCGCCAACGCCCTGGCCGACGCCACCGGCGTGCGCTTCGCCCATCTGCCGCTGACGCCGGACCGGATCTACGACCGGCTGGGGTCCGCCCGATGAACGCCGCGGCCGAGGCGCCGGTCACCCTGATGGTCCAGACCCGCATCCGCGACGGGCAGGAGGATGCGTTCGGCCGCTGGCAGGCGCGGATCAGCGCCGCGGCGGCCACACAGCCCGGCTTCCTGGAGCAGTCGGTGCTGCCGCCCAACCCGCCGGCCCAGCCGGACTGGGTGATCCTGCAGCGCTTCAGCAGCCAGTCCGGCGCGGTGGCCTGGTTGCGGTCGGACCGGCGCCAGGCCCTGCTGGCCGACGCCCAGGGCCTGCTGGCCGGGCTGGACGACGTGCATCTGGTGCCCGACGGCGCCGGCGGTGCCCTGCCCGCCCCGGCCTCGGCGGTGATCGCCACCCGGGTCAAGCCGGGGCAGGAGGCCGCCTTCCGGCGCTGGGAGCAGCGCATCGCCGCCGCCCAGGCCCGAGCCCCCGGCTTCCAGGGCTACCGCTTCCAGCCGCCGGTGCCGGGGGTGCAGGAGGACTGGCTGGCGATCCTGCGCTTCGACAGCGAGCGGTCGCTGCAGGGCTGGATGGAGAGCCCGGAGCGCCAGGCGCTGCTGGCCGAATCCGCTGCCTTCACCGAGGCGTTCCATGCCCGCGTCGTCCGCACCGGCTTCGAGCCCTGGTTCGCGAGCGGCGGCGGCGCCGGCCCCGCGGTGCCGCCGGCGTGGAAGCAGAACATGGTGGTGATCGCGCTCCTCTACCCGGTGGTGTTCCTGTTCGGCGCCGCGGTGCAGACCCCGTTCCTGATGCAGTATGAGGGCCTGCCCTTCTGGCTGGCGCTGTTCATCGCCAATGTCGTCAGCGTCCTGCTGCTGTCCCGGCTGGTGCCCTGGTTCGGCAAGCTGCTGGGCTGGTGGCTGACCCCGGGCGGACGGCGGGACTGGCGCCGGGATGCGGCGGGCGCGGGGCTGATGGTCGGGATCTACGCCGCGTGCCTGCTGGTGTTCTCGCAGATGTAGTATGCGCCGGCTGCTGCCGGACCATTTTCGGTCCCAAGACATCTTCCAGGCGGCGATACGGAGGAGCGTGATGAGTTCGGACAGACATGCTTACCAACGAAATATCGACAATTTCCATTCTCGCCTCCTGATGGAAGAACACACCGATATCCGCGTCGTCCTGCTCCGCCTGCTCATCGAGGAGGAAAACAAATTTGGCAGCAAACGGGAACAGATCGATCTCGTGAAAAGCAAGATTGAGAAAAATAAAATACTGGTAGAAAAACAAAGAAACATTATTGACAATCTTATCAGAGAGGACCGCAATCTGGTTTACGCTGACAGGATGTTGCAGAATTTCATCGAGACTCAGAAAGTCCTGCTGCAGCGCCTTGCCATGCTCGAAAAGTAGCCGGGACATCGTAGGCACGACAGGCGCGGTCGACCGGCTCGGCAGCCCGCATCGACTGCGACCAGCGGCCGGAGCCTAGGCCTCGAGAAGCATGCTGATGGCAGAGTGGAGGGCGCCCAATGAAACCGGCTTGTGGAAGACAGCAGCCGCCCGCATTGTATTGATCCGGTCCTCACCAAAGGCGGTCAAGAAGCAGAACGGTATTCGCCTGCGCCACAGAATCTCGACCACCGGAAAGATCCTGAGCCCGCGCTGCAAGCAAATATCGAGCAGGGCTCCGTGCAGAGTCTCCGACGTTGCAAGCTCGATCGCGGCCTCCAGATTGCCGACCGGGCCGACCACCTCGAGCCCCCTGGCGCGGATCGCATCGCTCATCTGGTCCGCCTGCACCAGCTCGTCCTCCACCAGCAGGATGCGAGCCCGCAAGGCTGCCGTCGGCACGAGGATCGCCCGGCCAGGCAACAGGGGCCGACCAGATTCGAGTACGAGATGCCTTGCCTGCGCGGTCATATTCCGACAAGCCTTGGAGAGCGATGAACGAGAATAGCACTGATATAATAAAAATACGGTACGGATTTTACGAAGCTTCGATCCAGGACACCGAAGGTTGGCCAAGATCGGCCCGGCTGAAAGAACATACACCTATCAAAGAAGCAAAGCATCCTGGGGCCACGGCCCGCTCACCTTAACTTTTCTCCCTCAACCGAACCGGCGAGACGGAGAGGCCTGTCGGACCAAATTTCGGTGACAGTGCACTTTTGGCGCAGACCCGATCCTGATGCGCCACGAAGGCCTGCCCTTCTGGTTCCCGCTGTTCATCGGCAATGTCGTCAGCGTGCTGCTGCTGTCCCGGCTGGTGCCCTGGTTCGGCAAGCTGCTGCGCTGGTGGCTGCCCCCGGGCGGGCGGCGGAACTGGCGCCGCGACGCCGCCCGGCCGGCCTCATGCTCGTGATCTACGCGGCCTGCTTGCTGGTGTTCTCGCAGATGTAGGCTCGCGGGCCGTTGAATATCGGCAAAAGGGACGGGCCCGGCCGTTCAGCGCGGAGCCGGCCGACGGCTCGAATCGAGTGTGGCTATCGCGGCGCCGGCGTCTTCCGCCACTGGCGCGGATATCCACTTTGGCCCGTTCCCTTTCGCAGGCCGCCATCACACAATATCGGAATTAAAGCATAAATTAGATTCAATTCGCTTCTAATTATTTATATGGTCTTATCTAAAGAATCAAATCATATGACTTTTGCATATGAACTGCTTGTGGAGGCCTCTCCGCCGTAAAGCGCATTTCGGGCTCCGAAGCTTGGACCGCGGGTGCATGCACCGAGGGCGGCGGATCTGCGGCGCCCCTCCCGCTCAGTTGGCGGGATCTCAGCCCATCCATTTCCAATCGACCCGGGGTCCAGCGGCTCCGATTGCCGGAGAGCGAGGCTTTGGCCACTGCGCCGCAGGCACGGCGCCTCAACATCGAAAGGGGATTTGACCATGACCGTTATCAACGGGACCCAGAACCCTGAGACTCTTCAAGGCACGGCTGATGCCGACACGATCAATGGCCTCGGTGGCAATGACTGGCTGATCGGCCTCGCGGGCGCCGACCATCTCGTCGGCGGCGATGGGATCGATATCGCGACCTATTTCCAATCGGCCGCGGCAGTGTCGGTCAATCTCGCCACTGGCCTGGGCAGCGGCGGCGACGCCGACGGCGACACCCTCGCCAGCATCGAGCACGTCGGCGGCTCCAACCACAACGACATTCTGATCGGCGATGTGGGTGCGAACCAGCTCCGCGGCTTCGACGGCAACGACATCCTCGAAGGCGGCGCGGGCGCGGACACGATCTACGGCGACGTCTTCGACGGCGTGAACCACGGAGGCACCGGCATCGATACGGTGCAATACAGCAGCTCGTCCGCCGCCGTCGCCGTCAACCTCCTCGCCGGCACGGCAAGCGGGGGTGATGCAGCCGGAGATGTCCTGGTGGATGTCGAGAACCTCACCGGCTCCAATTTCAGCGATACCCTGGTCGGCAATGACGGCGCGAACCGGCTCGATGGCGGCGTCGGCACCGATAACCTGCGGGGTGGCGCAGGCGCGGACGTGCTCAACGGCGGCGTCGACAATGACAGCCTGCAGGGCGGCGCCGGTGCCGACGTGCTCGACGGCGGCGCCGCGGCGGACTGGCTGATCGGCGGCGCGGGTGCCGACCATCTCATCGGCGGCGATGGGATCGATATCGCGACCTATTTCGACTCGTTCGCCGCCGTATCGGTCAATCTCGTCACCGGCCTGGGCAGTGGCGGCGAGGCCGAGGGCGACACCCTCGACGGCATCGAGCGGATCGGTGGCTCCAATTTCAATGACACCCTGATCGGTGATGCGGGTGCGAACCAGCTCCGTGGCTTCGGCGGCAATGACGTCATCGAAGGCGGCACGGGCGCGGACACGATCTACGGCGACTCCTACGACGGCACCACTCACGGCGGCACCGGCATCGACACGGTGCAGTACAACGGCTCGGCCGCCGCCGTCGTCGTCAACCTGCTGGCCGGCACGGCAAGCGGGGGCGATGCCGCCGGAGATGTCCTGGTGGATGTCGAGAACCTCGCCGGCTCCAATTTCGGCGATACCCTGACCGGCGACGCCGGGGCGAACCGTCTCGATGGCCATGGCGGCAACGATGTCCTCGACGGCGGCGCCGGAGCGGATGTGCTCAACGGCGACGACGGCGATGACGTGCTGCGCGGCGGCAGCGGGGCGGACAGCCTGAATGGCGGCAACGGCACCGACACCGTGAGCTACTACAGCAGCTCGACCGGCGTCACGGCGAACCTGGAAACCGGCACCGGATCCGGCGGCGACGCCGCGGGCGACACCTATGCCGCCATCGAAAACATCAACGGCAGCCAGGGCAATGACAGTCTCGACGGCAATGCCGGCGCCAACGGGCTGCAGGGCTGGGGCGGCGACGATGTGCTGCGCGGTGGCGCCGGCGCCGACATCCTGGATGGCGGCGCCGGCAAGGACCTCGTCTCCTACTGGGACAGCGCGGTCGGAGTGAATGTCAACCTGCTGACCGGACTGGGCAGCGGCGGCGAGGCCCAGGGCGACAGCTATGTCGCGATCGAGAACGTCAATGGCAGCCAGGGCGCCGACACCTTGGTCGGCAACGGCGGCGTCAACGTGCTGAACGGCTTTGCCGGGGACGACACGCTCCGCGGCGGTGGCGCCATGGACCAGCTGACCGGCGGCGCCGGGGCCGACAGCTTCGTCTATGGCGCGATCGGGGACAGCCCGTCATCGGCGGCGGGCCGCGACCTGATCACCGATTTCAGCCACGCCCAGGGCGACCGGATCGACCTGTCGCTGATCGACGCCAATACCGGGGTTGCCGGGGACCAGGCCTTCACCTTCCTCGGCACCGGGCTGTTCACCGGCGTCGCCGGCCAGCTGCATACCTGGATCGACGCCGGCCAGACCATCGTCTCGGGCGACGTCAACGGCGACAAGGTGGCGGATTTCGCCATCGCCCTCACCGGCATCCTGTCACCGGCGGCCGGCGACTTCGTGCTCTGACCCGCGCTCGGGCGGCCGGCCCACGGGTCAGCCGCCCGGCAGGGCTGGGCGAACACGGTCCCCTCCGGAAGCGGCAGATCTCCTGGCCGGCGCCAACCCGGGCTTGGACCCGCCGCCCCCCGAATCGAAAACCTCTCCACAGCAACTGGATTCAGCAAATACACATAATAATTTATTCAGTTAGAAAACCGCATCCATAGACAGATATTCATTGCCCATTCGACAACAACCATGCCACCGTGCCCCCAATAGTCTTTGAATTGTCCAGGAGAGGTATCGATATGCAGCAGGCTTATGGCAGCATCGGTTGCAGCGACGGGTCGATCCTGAATGGCTCGGGAAATTTCTCGGTCGCGAAAACCGGCGCCGGCAAGTTCACGGTCACGATCAGCGGATCGTCCTCGACAGTGCCGACCGTGACCACCTCCCTGGGCGACCCCTATATGACCGCCACCGTCCAGATCTCCTGGACCGATGGCGGGAACGGAAAGCAGCCCAGCTTCGGTGTGAACACGGGCTACGTGGATCAGGGCAGCAAGAACCCGATGGACATCTACGTCTTCAGCTTCATCGCGATCTGGAATTAGGGCAGGCGACCCCGCCCGGCCCTTCACCCGGGCCGGGCGATCCGGTAGAGCACATGCGGGCGCAGCTTGTCGCCGGGCGCGACAGTGACGTCTTCGACATCGGCGCCGGCGACATAGGCCAGGCCCAGCCGCTCCATGGCGCGCCGCGACGAGGGTGCAGTCCAGCGCTATTGGCGGGGGCGACGGGCGACGGCCCTCGCGCTTCAGCCCGGCGGATGGTGTTCTCGGAGGCGTCGGAATGCCCTGTCACCGCGATTTCCCGCACTCGATCCGAAGCGGGCGCCCGTCTTCGTCGAGAAGCGCATCGAGCCAGAGCCATGCGCGGTACGACCAGCAGGAGTTGGCGGTATTTGAGTGACCTCAGGGACTACGCCGAACTTGCGCCTTTCTGATAAGCAGTCATTTTTTGTGCAGCTTATGGCACTTGCGTCCCTGTGCTAGATGCCATTTGACACAAGACAGAACAGCCGGGCGACGTCGGCGGTCCTTGTCTGCGAAACGTTTGTGCGATGTGAAAGCCGGTGCGTTTCACCGAGTGGAAGAATGCTTTTGACACAAATTGTCTGATCCTCATTTCCACGCGAGGCCGCAATGGCACAGCCCATCATCTCGATCATTGGCCACAGCGTGGTCGAGGACGCCGGCAGCATCCGCTACATCAATTTCGACATCACCCTGTCCGAGCCGTCGGTCCAGACGGTTCAGGTCAGCTTCCGCACCATTGCCGGCACGGCCCTCGCGGGCATCGACTATGCCGAGGATTTCGGCACCATCACCTTCGCCGCCGGCGAGACGTCCCGCACCATCCAGATCCGCGTCTGGGGCGACACAGCCGACGAGCTGGACGAGCACATCGCGCTCGAGCTCTACAACCCGACCGGCGACGCGGTCTTCGCCGGCGGCGTCCCGACCCTGCGGACCACGGGCATCATCCTCGATGACGACGGGACGGGCTCCGACCGCGCGGTCTTCGTGTCCGACGTGCGGCTGGTCGAGGGCGACGCGGGCACCCGCCAGGCCGTGTTCGAGATCCGCCTGTCGGAGCCTGCCGCCACGGCGACGTCGTTCACCTACAGCACCGTCGATGGCAGCGCCCTGGCCGGCAGCGACTACACCGCCAAAAGCGGCACGGTGACCTTCGCCGTCGGCCAGCAGAGCGCCTTCGTCTCGGTCGATGTCCGCGGCGACCTGGGGATCGAGGGATCCGAGCAGTTCTCGCTTGCGGTGGTCCCCACCACCTCCGGCATCGCCGCCACCACCGGCACCGCCACCGTTCTCGACGACGACGCCGGCACGCCCGTGATCAGCGTGTCCGGCGGCAGCGTGGTCGAGGACGCGGCCAGCATCCGCTATATCAATTTCGACATCACCCTGTCCGAACCGTCGGCTCAGACGGTCCAGGTCAGCTTCCGCACCATCGCCGGCACGGCCCAGGCGGGCATCGACTATGCCGAGGATTTCGGCACCGTCACCTTCGCCGCCGGCCAGACCTCGCGCACCATCCAGATCCGCGTCTGGGGTGACACCGTCCTCGAGCACAACGAGACGCTGTCGCTCGAGCTCTACAATCCGACCGCCGGCGCCAGGCTCGCGGGCGGGGTCGTCACCCTACGAGCCGTCGGCGGCATCATCGAGGATGACGGCAACCTGCCGGGCACCTCCGGCAATGACACCCTTCTCGGCACGCCCTTCGCGGACTCGCTGTCGGGCCTTGCCGGCAATGACGTGCTCGAAGGCAATGACGGGCACGACATCCTCAGCGGCGGTGCCGGCAATGACATCCTGCGCGGGGGGGATGGCATCGACACGCTCGACGGCGGCGACGGTTCGGACCAGATCGATGGTGGCCGCGCGCCCGACCGGATCGATGGCGGCGCCGGTACGGACGTCGCCAGCTATGCTTCATCCAATGCCGCAGTCTCGGTCAATCTGCTGACCGGGCGTGGCAGCGGCGGCGACGCCCAGGGCGATGTCCTCGCCGGGATCGAAAATCTGACTGGCTCTTCCTTCGCCGATGTGCTGACCGGCAATGCGGGCGCGAATGTCCTGAACGGTGGCGCCGGGGCGGACCAGATGGCCGGCGGCGCCGGCAACGACACCTATGTCGTCGACAATGCCGGGGATGTCGTGACCGAGGCCGGCGGCGGCGCCGACACGGTGCAGACATCGATCAGCTGGACCCTCGGCGCCAACCTCGAGAGCCTGACGCTGATCGGCGCCGCCGCCATCAACGGCACCGGCAACACGCTGGCCAACGTCATCACCGGCAATGCCGCCGCCAATGTCCTGAGCGGTGGCGCCGGGGTAGACCAGCTGGCCGGGGGCGCCGGCAACGACACCTATGTCGTCGGCGATGCCGGGGACGTCGCGACCGAGGCCGCCGGCGCCGGCATCGACTCCGTACAGGCCTGGGTCAGCTGGACTCTCGGCGCCAACATCGAGACCCTGACGTTGCTCGGCGGTGCCACCAGCGGCACCGGCAATTCCCTGGCCAACGTCATCACCGGCAATGCACTGGCCAATACTCTGAATGGCGGGGGTGGGGCTGACCAGCTGGCCGGCGGCGCCGGCAACGACACCTATGTCGTCGACAATGCCGGGGATGTCGTGACCGAGGCCGGCGGCGGCGCCGACACGGTGCAGGCATCGATCAGTTGGACCCTCGGCGCGAACCTGGAGAACCTGGCGCTGATCGGCGGCGGCGCCATCAACGGCACCGGCAATGCGCTGGCCAACGTCATCACCGGGAACGGCGCCGCCAATGTGTTGCGCGGCGGCGCAGGCGCCGACGTGCTGAACGGCGGTGGCGGTGCAGACACCGCCAGCTACTATGACGGCGCCGTCGGCGTGGTCGTCGACCTTGCTGCCGGGACCGGATCGGGCGGCGACGCCCAGGGCGACACCCTGGCCTCGATCGAGAACGTCAACGGCAGCCAGGGCAACGACACCCTCATCGGCAATGCCGGCGCCAATGTCCTGAACGGCTGGACCGGTCGGGACACGCTGACCGGCGGAGCGGGCGCGGACCGCTTCGTGCTGTCGTCCGTGACCCACAGCCCGGCCGTACCCGCCACGCGCGACACCATCACCGATTTCGGCCGGATCGCCGGCGACAGGATCGATCTCTCCCAGATCGACGCGAACACGACCACCGCAGGAGGCCAGGCCTTCGTGTTCATCGGCTCGGCGCTCTACTCGGCTGCAGGGCAACTTCGGTTCGCACAATCGGGTGGTCAGACGATCGTTGCAGGCGACATCAATGGCGACCGCGTGTCGGACTTCCATATCGCCCTGAACGGCACGATCGCTCTGCTCTCCGGCGACTTCGTGCTGTAGTGCGCAACGTCCAAACGCCGCGACGAATTATGTGATAAATTTTCGATAAATGCTTTGCCAATGCCCGCGGGAGCGACGGCCAGGCAGAGCCACGGAGGCACAATCATGCGACGCATTCATCTTGCGTTCCTGATCATCTCGGTCGCCACGCTTCCAGCGGTCACGGCCTTGGCCGACGATCCCCAGATTGCACGCGGCAAATACCTCGTCACGATCAGCGGCTGCAACGACTGCCACACGCCGGGATATTTCTTCGGCAGGCCCGACACGTCGCGCTTTCTCGGCGGCTCGGATGTGGGCTTCGAGATGCCGGGCCACGGCGTCTTTGTCGCCCCCAATATCACGCCCGACAAGGAGACGGGCATCGGCAGCTGGACCCAGGCGCAGATCGTGACAGCGATACAGGGCGGCCGACGGCCGGATGGCCGCATGCTGTCGCCGATCATGCCATGGCACGCCTTTGCGCAGCTCACGGCGGATGACGCCATGGCGATCGCGGCCTTTCTCCAAAGCATCGGCCCTGTCCATAACCAGGTCCCCGGTCCGTTCAAACCTGGAGAAAGTGTTTCGACCTTCATGTTCCGGATCGTGCCGCCGGGCGAAACCGCAGCCGATGCGCCCAAATAGACGGGCGGCCTGGCAGTAAACACAATTCATCCCCTCCCCTTGTGGGAGGGGCCAAGGGGGAGGGGTCTGGGCGCGTCCGCGCGCGAATGCCATTCCCAATCCTCGTCATCTCCGCGAAAGCGCGGATCTCGTCACGCCTGACATCGGCGGGAGATTCCTGCTTTCGCGGGAATGACGATCTGAGGAAAGCGGCCCGCCCCTACCCCGGCCGCACGATCCGGTACAGCACATGCGGGCGCAGCGGATCGCCGGGCGGCACGGTGACGTCCTCGAAATCGGCGACCTGGGTCAGGCCCAGCCGCTCCAGGACGCGGCACGACGGGGTGTTGATCGCCGAGGTGTAGCCGATCGTTGCCGGCAGGCCGAACCGGGCCCAGGCGGCGTCGAGGCAGGCCCGGCCGATCTCGGTGGCGAAACCCTGGCGCCAGAAGGCGCGGCCGAGGATCCAGCCGATCTCGGCCGGATGCTCCCCCGGCACCTCGGGGCCCGGGCGCGACAGCCCAGCGCCGCCGACCAGCGCGCCGTCGGCCTCGCGCTCGACCGCGACGAAGCCGAAGCCGTCCGCTTCCAGACCGGCCATCGCCTCGTCGAGCAAGACGTCGGTCTCAGCCGGCGTCAGCACGCTCGGATAATAGTAGCGGCGGACCTCCGGATCGGCGTTGATCGCCGAAAACCCCGCCCGGTCGCGGTCCTCCCAGGGACGCAGCAACAGCCGGGGGGTTTCGAGCCGCATGATCCGTCGCTCCGCCCGGCCGGAGACCGGAGAGGTCTCTTACTCGAGCATGCCGAGGGCCTGCTTGTAGAGATCGAGCAGTTCTTCCTGCTCGCGGCGGTCGTCCTGCTCCATCTTCCGCAGGCGGATGATCTGGCGGATGATCTTGGCGTCGAAGCCGGTGCCCTTGGCTTCGGCATAGACATCCTTGATGTCGCCCGCGATCCCGGCCTTCTCCTCCTCGAGCCGCTCAATGCGCTCGATGAACGACTTCAGGCGATCCGCGGCGATACCACCGACATCCGACATGGCTGGTCCTCAACAGGGTCTTTCAGGGCGCGGGACCATAAAGCGGCCGGGCCGGGCCGGCAAGCGGCCTGTCCCGGCCCAGCGCCGGCGCGGGAGTCGGGGTGGCGGTGGCGCTGTTCGCGGGCCCGATTCGGCCCGAAGACCAGTCGTCTCGCATTGCCTCTCCCGCAAGCGGGATAGGCAAAACGAAACGACCCTCAGTGCTTGTTCGCGGCCTCGAAGTCCTTCTTCTGGCCCGCCGAAGCCTCCTTCTGGTGCTTGGCCTTCCAGCTGTCATAGGGCTCGCCGTAGACGACCTCGCGCGCCTCCGCGTCCGGCAGCGGGATGCCGCGCTGCTCCGCCGCCTCGCGGTACCAGCGCGACAGGCAGTTGCGGCAGAAGCCGGCCAGGTTCATCAGGTCGATGTTCTGCACGTCGGTGCGCTGGCGCAGATGCTCGACCAGGGTGCGGAAGGCGGCAGCCTCCAGCTCGGTGCGGGTCTTGGCGTCGATCTCGGTCATGGCGGGGTCCACGGGTTCCGGAACTTAGGAAGTGGGGAGTCAGGCGGAGGGCTGCAGCCCCTCCTTGGTCTCCAGGATCAGCCGGTCGACCACGCGGCGCAGCGCTTCGGCCTCGTCGGCACCCTGACCCAGGGCCTCGTAATAGGCGGCGAGCTGGCGGTGAGCCGAGGTGCCTTGCGCCAGGATATTGCGCGTATGGGCGATCTCGGCCTCGCAGCCCAGCGCCGCCGCATCCTCCGCCACCATGGCCAGCAGCTCCTCCAGCAACTCGGCATAGGGCACCAGCTTGCCCTTGCCCCAGTCGATCAGCCCTTCCTCGAAGCCGTAGCGCATGGCGCGCCAGCGGTTCTCCTCGATCAGCACGCTGCGGTAGCGGCGCCAGGCGATGTTCTGGGCCCGGAGGCGCCACAGCATCCGCAGCAGGCACTGGTACAGGGCGGCGACGGCCAGCCCGTCCTCGACCCGGGTGCAGACATCGGTGACCCGCATCTCCAGCGTCGGGAAGCGGGCGGAGGGGCGGATGTCCCACCAGATCTTGCTGCCGTCCTCGATCACCCCGGCCTGGACCAGCGCCGCGAGCGCCGCCTCGTATTCGCCATAGCTCTGGAACTCCTCCGGCATGCCGGTGCGCGGCAGCTCGGAGAACACGGCCAGGCGGTAGGATTTTAGCTTGGTGTCGGTGCCCTGCCAGAACGGCGAGGAGGTGGTCAGCGACAGCAGATGCGGCAGGAAGTATCGGACCTGCCGCATCAGGTCGATGCGCAGGTTCGGGTCCTCGATCCCGGCATGGACATGGGTGCCGCAGATCAGGAGGCGCCGCACCGGCACGCCGAGGTCGCGCGCCAGCTGGTCGTAGCGGCTGCGGTCGGTGTGCTTCTGCGGCCGCCAGGTGCCGAAGGGGTGGGTCGAGGCGGCGATCAGCGCCAGGCCGTGCCGCTCCGCCTCCTCCACCACCGACCGGCGCAGCCGGGTCAGCTCGGCCCGCGCCTCGGAAATGCTGCGGCAGACCGGGGTGCCGACCTCGACCTGGCAGCGGAAGAACTCGCGGGCGACGGCGCCCTCGTGCCGGTGCTCCAGCGCCTCGACCAACTCGGCCGGCGGGTCGGGCACCAGGTCGCGGCTGACCGGGTCGACCAGCAGGTATTCTTCCTCGATGCCGAGGGTCAGCGCGGGTTCGGTCATGCGACGGCCTGCAGGGGCTGGTACAGATCCTGGTCGGCCAGGATCGGGGCGAACAGCTCGGCCATCCGGTCGGCCCAGGCCTCCGCGGCCGCATCGGCCGCGATCAGGTCCTGCCGCATCTCGATCAGCACATGCGGCAGGCCGCGCGGCTCGGCGTGGTGGTGGATGGTGTAGCCATGCTCGTTGCGGCCGGAATAGGGCTGGTTGTCGCCGACCGTGATCTCCGGGTCGCGGCGTAGCGCCTCCATCAGCGGCAGCGGGATGCGGCCGTCGTCGCGCCACAGCACCCCGACCTGCCAGGGCCGGGCGAAGCCGCGCATCACCGGCGTGAAGCTGTGCAGCGACAGCAGCGCCGGGGCCGGGCAGCGCGCCGCGATCCGGTCCAGCTGTTCGGCGACCGCGTCGTGATAGGGGTGGAAGAAGGCGTCGGCGCGCGCCGCCTCGTCCTCCCGGCTCAGCCTGGCGTTGCCGGGCACGATCACGCCGTCGCTGATGGCGCAGATCGAGGTCGGGTCGTCGAGCTGGCGGTTCGGGTCGAGGATCAGCCGCGAATAGCGGTGCAGCACCAGCGTCGCGTCCAGCCGCTCGGCCAGGCGGCGGGAGAAGGCCTCGATGCCGATGTCGTAGGCGACATGGCGGTCGAGCGCGCCCATGTCGACGCCGAGCATGCCGAGGGATTTCGGGAAGGCGCGGCCGGCATGGTCCGCGACCAGCAGGGCGCAGGCCTTGCCGTCGGGGTTCACCAGCTCGAAGGGCGGCGGGTCGTCGGGTCCGAGAAGCATCATCGCCGAGACCCTAGCAGGGCGCCGCGACGCTGTGGAGGGCGCGACGCAACGCCAGGGTGCGTCGCGGCGAATTGTCGGACATCATAGGACTGATCAACGCCATTCGAGGTAAGCCGATGACCGCCCCAGCCCTGCCCGTCTTCCCGGATCTCGCCGGCAAAGCCGTCCTGATCACCGGCGCCAGCACCGGCATCGGAGCCGCTGCCGCCCGCGCCTTCGGCCAGAACCGCGCCAAGGTGGCGGTGAACTACAATTCCAGCCGCGAGGCGGCCGAGGCGGTGGTCGCCGACATCAAGGCCGCCGGCGGCGAGGCGATCCTCGCGGCCGGCGACGTCACCAAGCCGGAGACGGCGCAGGCCCTGATCGAGCAGACCGTGGCCGCCTTCGGCCGGCTGGACGTGCTGATCAACAACGCCGGCGCGCTGGTCAAGCGCACCCCGATCGCCGAATACACCGACGACTTCGTCGACGCGGTGCTGGACGTCAATGTCCGCCACGTCATCCGCTTTATGCGCGAAGGCTCGGCCCAGATGCGCCGGCAGGGCGGCGGCGGGGCGATCATCAATCTCAGCTCGATCGCCGCGCGCAGCGGCGGCGGCCCCGGCTCGGTGATCTACGCCGCGGCCAAGGGCTTCGTCGCCGTCGCCACCCGCGGCTGGGCCAAGGAGCTGGTGAAGGACGGCATCCGGGTCAACGCCGTCTCGCCCGGCGTCATCACCACCCCGTTCCACGAGCGCTTCTCGACGCCGGAGCAGCTGGCGGCGATGCAGGCGACGATCCCGATGAACCGGCTGGGCGCGTCCGAGGACTGCGCCGCCGCCTTCCTCTACCTCGCCTCCGAAGCCGCCAGCGGCTACGTCACCGGCCAGATGGTCGAGATCAACGGCGGCCAGTCGATGCCGTAAGGCGCGAGGGAGGCCATCCGCCGGATGGCCTCCCGCCCCGTCACTTCCAGTCGGTGCTGCTGCTCTCGCCGTTCAGGAAGGGCATCACCGTCGCCGGCAGCTGGGGCGACAGGAAGATGTCGTAATGAGTCGCGCCGGGCAGGATGGCCAGGCGGTTCTGCGACATGTGCTCGCGCTGCCAGCCGGCGTCGCGCAGCCCGCCGCCGAGCAGCTGGTAGAACTTTACCACATGCTCCGGCCGGTACATGTCGCTGTCGCCGAAGACCAGCATCACCGGCATGGTCAGCTTCGGCACATCCGCCGAGAAGTCGTAGGGCTTGCGCATCAGCGCGCCCATGGCGTCGAGCAGCCGCGGGAAGTCCTCCGGCTTGGGTGCCACCGCGACATAGGAGGTGTACATCGGCGTGCCCTTCATCATCTCGGCCATGCCGGCGCCGACCGCGGCCTGCTGCGGCAGCATCTCCGGATAGAAGCCGTCCTGGGCATAGCCGGCCGAGACCAGGGCCAGGCGCCGCACCATCTCCGGATGCTGCACCGCCAGCTGGAAGGCGACGCCGCCGCCCAGCGAATAGCCCAGCACATCGGCCTTCTGGACGCCGAGCTGCTGCAGGATCGTCGCCATGTCGGCGCCCATCGCCGCCAGGTCGATCGGCCGGTCGCCCAGCGGCGTGCGCCCATGGCCCTGCAGGTCGACGGCGATGACCTGGCGCTTTGCCGTCAGCGCCGGCAGCAGCGGCTTGAACATCTCGATCGAGCCGAGGCCGCCATGCAGCAGCAGCAGCGGCTCGCCCTGGCCGCGGACCTCGTAGTAGTAGCTGATGCCCCCGGCCTCGGCATGGCCGCTGCGGACGGCCTCGGTCTGCGCGGCGGCGGGCACGGCGGCGAGCGTCGCGGCCGCGAGAACACCGGTCAGGATCGTCTTCAGCATGTCGGGCTCCATCCCTGGCTGGCGGGTTGCTGTCCGCCATGATGCGATGGCCCAAGGACGCCGCCGCGCGGGCCGCCCCGACATCACCTCCGAAAAAGATTCAGGGAGTCTCGTAGACGAAGATCCGCGATTGGCCATCCTCCGGCATCGCGGTCAGCCGCAGGCCCTGCTGCGTCGCCTCGACCAGCACCGGGTTGCGGGTCATGGCGGTGCCGTCCTCGGTCCACAGCAACACCGGCACCTGGAAGGTCGGCCGCCCGGCGGCGAGGTCGACGATCTCGATCCCGCCCAGGCCGAACACCGGCGCGTCCGGCGTGCGGCGGAACTCGGTGATGCCGGTGCAGATGGCGCGGCCGACCGGCAGATAGGCGCAGTCCTGGTAGTCGAGATAATGCTCGGGGTTCGGCGTCACCACCGGCGGGACGGAGGCGTCGACCCTGCCCTCGGCGTCCAGGCGCCAGGTGTAGAAGCGGCGCGAGCCCCAGCTGACGCCGTGCAGCGTGTTGTGGTCGGTGTCGTGCACCAGCCCGCCGATATGGTCGTCGACGCGCCCGACCGCCACCGCCTCCAGCGTCTGCGGGTCGACCCGGTACAGGATCGAATGGCTGTTCGGCCGGTATTCGGCGACCGGCACCCACAGCCAGCGCCCGTCATAGTCGATGCCGCCGGGGTGATAGATCGAGCCCTCGCCGAGCGTGACATGGCCGATCTGGCGGCCCCGGACGTCGAGCTTGAACAGATGGCCGGTGCCCTGGCCGGCGTCGCGGTCCATGCCGTCCTGCGGCTGGGCGTACCGCTTGGTCGGCACGGTGATCTCGACCGACGAGGCGAAGATCGCGTCGCCGGCCCGGGCGAAGCCCTGCGGGTGATAGGTGTCGAACGGCACCGGGATGGTCTCGACCAGCCGCCATTGGGTCGAGCGCGACAGCCCCTCGATCCGCTGGCCCAGCACTTCGGGGCCGGCCGCGACAGCGGTGGTGATAGCGGCGGAGGCCAGGAGGATCCCGGCGGCCGGAGCGGCGAAGCGATGCATGGCGAATCCCTCGATTGCGGCGCGCGCATCCTGCCGCCGCGCCATGACGATTTGATGATGGTCCCGCGCGGCGCGCCGGTCTCCCCTGCGGGCGCAGAGATGGCGGAGAGCCGGGTGCCGCAGCTAAGCTCCCGGCCATCATGAGCGACGCCGTGCTAGCCTCCCCCGCCCAGCGCCTGGCGCTGCCCGCCCTGATCCTGGGCGGGCTGGCGATCGGCAGCTCGCCGATCTTCGTGCGGCTGTCGGAGGTCGGGCCGATCGCGACGGCGGTCTGGCGCGTCGCCCTGGCGCTGCCGATCCTGTTCCTCTGGTACCGGGCCGAGCGGTCACGGGGCGAGGCGGCGCGGCCGCGGAGCCTGGCGGACTGCGTCGCCCTGGCCCTGCCCGGCCTGTTCATCGCCGCCGACCTGGTGGCCTGGCACTGGGCGCTGACCATCACCTCGGTCGCCAACGCCACGCTGCTGGCCAATCTGGCACCGATCTTCGTCACCCTCGGCGCCTTCGTCCTGTTCCGCACCCCGATCCGCCCGATCTTTGCCGCCGGGCTGGCCGTGGCCATCGCCGGCGTGGTGGTGCTGAAGGGCGGCGGCTTCGGCGACGGCGCCCTGGCCGGCGACGCCCTGGCCGCCCTCGCCGCCGTGTTCTACGGCGGCTACATCCTGGCGGTCGGCCGGCTGCGCGACCGCTTCTCCGTCGCCACGGTGATGCTGTGGACCAGCGCCGTCGCCGCCGCGGCGACGCTGCCGCTGGCGCTGCTGATGGAGCCGACCCTGCTGCCGCCGACGCTGTATGGCTGGGCCATCCTGATCGGCCTGTCCTGGGTCTCGCAGGTCGCCGGGCAGAGCCTGATCACCTATGCGCTGGCCTGGCTGCCGCCGGCCTTCTCCTCCCTCACCCTGCTGGTCCAGCCGATCGCGGCCGCGGCCTTGGCCTGGATCGTCCTGGCCGAGCCGCTGGGCCCGGCCCAGGGGCTGGGCGGCGCCCTGGTGCTGGCCGGCATCCTGCTGGCGCGGAAAGCCTGAGCGATGGCCGAGGCCCGCCTCATCCTGAGCCTGCTGCCGGAGACGCTGGCCGTGGCCCGGCTGCCGGCGGGATCGCCGCTGCCCGGCTGGATCGACTGGGCCGATCCCTTCGTCACCGTCAGCCGCACCAGCGACGAGATGTCGGTGGTGTGCCTCGAGGCCCGGGTGCCGGCGGAGACGCAGGCCGAGCGCGGCTGGCGCGGCTTCAAGGTCGAGGGTCCGCTCGACTTCGCCCTGACCGGCATCCTGGCCCGACTCGCGGCGCCCCTGGCCGAGGCCGGCATCAGCATCTTCGCGATCTCGACCTACGACACCGACTATTTGCTGGTCCGGACGGGCGACCTGGACGCCGCCATCGCGGTGCTGCAACGGGAAAACACGGTGCGTGTCTGACCCGCAACACCGGTCCCGAAGGCCGGCATTTCCGCGGCAATCCGGGCCAAAACGGAATATTAAGTCCGCGTAATATCCGAATCTCCGCGCACATTCGACGTTGGCGAAGGGCCGCGGATGTGATTTCTTCCCGCCCGTCGGTGCTGGGCTGGGCCTCGCGCATCGGCACAATCCGGGAGTTCAGCCATGCCCAAGAAGCGCCCGTCGTTCCGCCGCACGCGCCAGACCAAGATCGTCGCCACGCTGGGCCCCGCCACCAGCTCGGCCGAGGCGATCCGCAAGCTGTTCGAGGCGGGCGTCGACGTCTTCCGCCTGAACTTCAGCCACGGCAAGCAGGAGGACCATGCCGCCCGGCTGGCCCTGATCCGCGAGGTCGAGCGGGACTTCGACCATCCGATCGCAGTGATGGCCGACCTGCAGGGCCCGAAGCTGCGCCTGGGTACCTTCGCCGACGGACCGGTCAAGCTGACCGAGGGCCAGAGCTTTCGCCTGTCGCTGCAGCCGCGCACGGGCGACGCCACCGGCGTGACCCTGCCGCATCCCGAGATTTTCGCCGCGCTTGAGCCCGGCCAGGCCCTGCTGCTGGATGACGGCAAGGTGCGCCTTAAGGTCGTCGATTGCGGCCCGGACTTCGCCGACACCGTGGTCGAGGCCGGGTCACGCCTGTCCGACCGCAAGGGCGTCAACGTTCCGAACGCGGTGCTGCCGCTGTCGCCCCTGACCGCCAAGGACCGGGAGGATCTGCGCTTCGCCCTCGACATCGACGTCGACTGGGTGGCGCTGTCCTTCGTACAGCGGCCGGAGGACATCGCCGAGGCACGCAAGCTGATCGCCGGCCGCGCCCAGGTGATCGTGAAGCTGGAGAAGCCGGCGGCGATCCAGCATCTGGACGAGCTGGTCGAGCTGACCGATGCGGTAATGGTCGCCCGCGGCGACCTCGGCGTCGAAATGCCGGCCGAGGACGTGCCGTCGCTGCAGAAGCGGATCATCCGGGCCTCGCGCCAGGCCGGCAAGCCGGTGATCGTCGCGACCCAGATGCTGGAAAGCATGATCATGTCCCCGACCCCGACGCGGGCCGAGGCCTCCGACGTCGCCACCGCGGTGTTCGATGGCGCCGACGCGGTGATGCTGTCGGCCGAGACCGCCTCGGGCGAATACCCGTTCGAGGCGGTGACGATGATGGACCGCATCGCCAAGCGGGTGGAGAAGGACCCGATCTACCGCACGATCCTCGACGCGGTGCATTACGATCCGGAGAACACTGCGGCCGACGCGATCACCGCCGCGGCGCGCCAGGTGGCGCACACCATCGGTGCGGTAGCGATCGCGACCTACACCACCTCGGGCTCGACCACGCTGCGCGCGGCGCGCGAGCGGCCGGAGGTGCCGATCCTGTGCCTGACCTCGAACCTGCAGACCGCCCGCCGCATGGGGCTGTGCTGGGGTGTGCACGCGGTGCACACCGAGGATGTCAGCACATTCACCGAAATGGTCGGCAAGGCCTGCCGACTGGCCAGGCATGACGGCATCGGCACCGCCGGACAGCGCATCGTGGTCACGGCCGGCGTGCCCTTCGGCACCCCCGGCAACACCAATGTGCTGCGCATCGCCTGGATCGAGGACTGACCGGCCGCCGATGACCAATTCCCCGATCGCCGCCAACCAGTCCTTCTACGCCGCCCTGGCTCAGGGCGACGCGGCCGCCATGGAAGCGCTGTGGTCGCGCCGCCAGCCGGTCGCCTGCATCCATCCCGGCTGGCCGATGCTGACCGGGCGCGAGGCGGTGATGAAGAGCTGGGCGGCGATCCTGCGCGACCCGCCGCGGATCGTGGCCGAGGCGGCGCGGGTGCTGGATTACGGCGACACCGCCATCGTGCTGTGCATCGAGAAGATCGGCGACAACCGGCTCGCGGCTGAACACGTTGGTGG
>Ga0209130_1000311_pt1 | contig 57319 bp, 61 predicted proteins | sample AraplaMF_Cvi_mLB_FD_184264 | JGI IMG/M metagenome (GOLD analysis project Ga0209130, IMG submission 184264) | Arabidopsis root microbial communities from the University of North Carolina, USA - plate scrape MF_Cvi_mLB (SPAdes) (version 2) | ecosystem: Host-associated > Plants > Roots > Endosphere... | reverse complement strand
TGTCAAACAAGATATTTACCGGAAAAAGAGATGGAGTATTTACAATTATTATCTACGAAACAAGTAGATGGGATTATTCTATGTTCACTAGAAAATCCGTGGGAAGATGTAGAGCCATACTTACAACACGGTCCAATCGTGTTATGTAATGAATATATTGAGGAAGCAAATGTTCCAACAGTGAAGTTTGATCATGCGCAAGGAGCATACATAGCTGCCAATCATGTATTAGAACAAGGCTATCGTAATCTTATTTTTTGCCGTGGTAACGAAACCAAAGTTGTTAGCCAACAGCGAAAAATGGGCTTTTTACGCGCTATTACTGAAAAGAGTAGAGAAGTGGAAGCGATCGATTTTCTTGAAAACGCTTTCTCTTGGGATGATGGAAAAAGAATATTCCATGAAGTATTAAAGGACAAAAAAAATCCTACCGCGATTTTGGCAGGAGGCGACGAGGTTGCAGCTGGAATTATCTCAGAGGCGAAACGCCATAATTGGAGTATCCCAGAGGATCTCGCTGTTATCGGTTTTGATAATCAAATTTTATCACAGATTACAGAGCCAGGTATTACGACAATTGAACAGCCAATCGATGAGATGGCTCGAAAAGTTGTCGACTTAATGATGGATAAAATCCATACGAAAAATTATCGAAAAAAAGAATTGTATGAGTTTGAACTGGAGCTCTTGGTGAAAGGTTCAACGATGAAGGATACGATGTTATTAGCCTAGTAGACTATGTCTGCTAGGTTTTTTTATGTTCACAAACTACTATTCTTCGTGAACGCAATCGTCACATTTGTTATGGTATGCTTCGTGCTGCTCATCAATTTCTTTCCCGCAGTGTGCACAAGTTTTCGTCGGTAAATTTCTGAAAAACTCCATTGGTTGATCGATCATGTCAATCCCTCCATTTCCATTTCTTACTATCATTGTATTAGTACAAAAAACAAAAGTCAACAACTGTTTTATAACAAAATTGAAAATTAATGAAAAAGTTTAGGAAATGGATTATAGTTAACAATGTAGGATGTACGTAAAACATGCATTCCTACTCGGTTTTAGAAAGGATGGATACATATGAAAATGACTGTTGTCGGCTTTTGGGGCGGCTTTCCAGAAGCGGGAGAAGCAACGTCGGGGTATTTGTTTGAACACGATGGTTTTCGTTTACTTGTAGACTGTGGCAGTGGTGTACTAGCACAGCTTCAAAAATATATAACACCATCTGATATAGATGCAGTTGTACTGTCGCACTATCATCACGATCATGTTGCAGACATTGGGGTATTGCAATATGCGAGATTAATTACGAGTGCCACAAAAGGACAACTACCGGAGTTACCAATATACGGTCATTCGTTTGATGAGAACGGATTTAATTCTTTAACGCATGCACCGCATACGAAAGGAATCGCGTACAATCCAGAAGAAACACTTCAAGTTGGACCGTTTTCCATTTCATTCTTAAAAACTGTTCATCCTGTTACATGCTTTGCGATGCGCATTACAGCGGGTGATGACGCTGTAGTATATAGCGCAGATTCAAGTTATATTCCTGAATTTATTCCGTTCACAAAAGGTGCTGATCTTTTCATTTGTGAATGTAATATGTATGCACATCAAGAAGCAGCAAAAGCGGGGCACATGAATAGTACAGAAGTAGCAAGTATTGCGAAAACTGCAAATGTAAAAGAACTTTTATTAACGCACTTACCGCATACAGGCAATCCATCTGATTTAGTAACAGAAGCAAAACAAATTTTCAGTGGCCACATTATGCTTGCGCATAGTGGTTACATCTGGAATTCATGAGGTGATATGATGTTATTTATTGATAATAAAGGGATTACAGATCCTAGAATAAACTTAGCGATTGAAGAATATTGTGTGAAGAATTTAGATATTAACGAAACATATTTATTGTTCTACATTAACGAACCTTCAATTATCATTGGTAAAAACCAAAACACAGTAGAAGAAATTAATGCAGATTACGTAAAAGAAAAAGGTATTCATGTCGTTCGTCGTCTATCAGGCGGAGGCGCAGTATATCACGATTTAGGAAACTTAAACTTCAGCTTTATTACGAAAGATGATGGAGATAGTTTCAGCAACTTCAAAAAATTCACAGAGCCTGTAACGAAAGCGCTTAGTAAATTAGGCGTAAATGCAGAGCTAAGTGGTCGTAACGACATTTTAGCTGAAGGTAGAAAAATTTCAGGTAACGCGCAGTTCTCAACGAAAGGTCGTATGTTCAGTCATGGTACGTTACTATTTGACTCTGAAATCGATCACGTCGTATCAGCGTTAAAAGTAAAAATGGATAAGATCCAATCAAAAGGAATTAAATCAATACGTAGCCGCGTTGCGAACATTACAGAGTTCTTAAACGAAAAAATGACGACAGAAGAGTTTAGACAACTTCTTCTAGAAACAATTTTCGAAGGGGAAACAGAAATCCCAACGTACGAATTAACAGAGAATGATTGGAAAGAGATCCATAAACTTTCTGAAGAGCGCTACCAAAATTGGGACTGGAACTACGGAAAATCACCGAAGTTCAACTTACAACATTCACACCGTTTCCCAGTTGGACAAGTTGACGTTCGCCTTGAAGTGAAAAAAGGAACAGTAACAGAATGTAAAATTTACGGTGATTTCTTCGGATCACTAGATGTTCATGACATTGAAGAACGTCTAACAGGCATACAATTTGATAAAGATGCATTCGCTGTAGCTTTAGAAGGCGTAGATATAGTGCGCTACTTTGGTAATATTACAACAGAAGATTTCTTACATTTATTCTTCTAAAAATGAGAGAGGTTGTCATAAAGGGCAGCCTCTTTCTTTTTGTTTAGGTTGTCAGGATTTGTCGGTAAATCGATATATCTGGAAAATCGCCCATATAATTTTATTTACCACAAAACATAAAATCACAGGACATCTGCCCCTTACAAAGGAATATATATATTCAAAAGGAGGCACGGATCGAAATGAAAAGGGTAATGTCCGTTGTATTATTGCTCAGCTTAGTCATCGGCATGACAGCTTGTAACGATGAAACGTCCTCAAGTCGCACACTTTTATCTATTGGAAAACCAGCGAAAGATAATGTTATATATTTTACGCATACAGATAACAGACGAAAGATACAGGAAATACAAAACATGTTTCAAAATAAGAAGTGGAAAAGAAATGAAACATTCAGCACTGTTAATAAAACACCAGATGTCGTCTTTTCAATAGATGAAGACAATACAGGGTTACCGACATTATATGTTACGGTGTATTTTCATGAAGATGGAGCGGACGCTCTTAACTTGCACGGGGAGCATACGACGTTAAATAAAGAGGAACTTAATAAACTTAGAGAAAAGATGAATGCATATTATCCTAAAATGATTTCTGTACTAGTTTAATAATTTGCTGGTAAGTGGAATTCCCTTATCCTTCCAAAGAAATTCAACAGAAGATGCTCCGTGTATATGCAGTTAATAGAATATCACTTGCCACTTTAATTTTCTTTTAATATAATTAATTTAGAATTTTTAAATATTCTAAATTTTATAAAGGTGGGATTTGTGTGAATCTCGTTCAATCTTTGGCTGAAACGGCAAAAAATAAGGGGGATAAACCGGCGTACATATTTATGGATCAGTCGGTCTCATATGACCAATTAAACAAAATGGTCACTAGGTTTTCTAGCAATTTAGCAAAAATGGGCATTGGAAAAGGGGACAATGTCGCATTAGCTGTAGGCAATTCACCACATTTTTTAGTCGGTTTATACGGAACGATGAAAGCCGGAGCAACTGTCATTCCGATTAATCCAATTTATACAGCAGATGAAATACATTATATTTTACAAAATGGAGATGTAAAAACAATCATTGTACTCGACGTCCTTCTACCTGTTATACAATCTCTTACAACAAGACTTCCTTCACTTGAAAACATCATCATATGCGAAACCTCATCAGATTTTACTCATATAGAAACCGAAAAAATGAAAACGTTTACTAGTCTTATAGGAACTGGAGATATAACTTACGAAGGTACTGAACTAGATGAAGAAGATGTAGCTGTTATTTTATACACTTCAGGTACAACTGGAAAGCCAAAAGGCGCTATGTTAACTCATAAAAATTTATATAGTAATGCTAGCGATGTTGCGTCATATTTACAATATACTGCGGACGATCGCGTCGTTGCAGCATTGCCAATGTTCCATGTGTTCTGTTTAACTGTTGCGGTAAATGCGCCGATTGTGAACGGGGCAACGATTTTAATGGTACCGAGGTTCAGTCCGAAAGAAGTATTCCGTATTTGTCGTACGTATGAACCAACGATTTTTGCTGGTGTACCGACGATGTACAATTACTTATATTTATTTGAAGAAGCAAGCGCAGAAGATGTGAAGACGCTTCGTCTCTGTATTTCAGGTGGTGCATCAATGCCTGTTGCCCTTCTGAAAAACTTTGAACAACGTTTTGATGTTATCGTTTCAGAAGGATACGGATTATCAGAAGCATCACCAGTTACTTGTTTTAATCCGTTAGATCGTCCTCGTAAACCAGGTTCGATTGGTACAAATATTTGGCATGTAGAAAATAAAATTGTGAATGAACTTGGGGAAGAAGTACCTGTCGGTGCAGTTGGGGAGTTAATTGTTCGCGGACCTAACGTTATGAAGGGTTACTATAATGCGCCAGAAGATACAGCTGCGACACTTAAAGATGGCTGGCTATATACAGGTGACTTAGCGAAAATGGATGAAGAAGGTTACTTCTATATCGTCGATCGCAAAAAAGATATTGTTTTAGTTGGTGGTTATAACGTATACCCTCGTGAAGTAGAAGAAGTATTATATACTCACGATTCGGTAGCTGAAGTTGTTGTAATTGGCGTTCCTGATGAAAACTTAGGAGAAGCAGTTCGAGCTTACGTCGTTCTGAAACAAACGAACGTAACAGAAGAAGAACTGATGCATTACTGTACGCTACATTTAGCGAAATATAAAGTACCAAAGAGCATTGAGTTTTTAACAGAATTGCCGAAGAATACAACTGGTAAATTGTTAAGAAGAGCTTTGAGAGAGAAGGCATTGCAAGTATAAAAATAAAGGTATTCATCTCTATGACTAAGTGTTATAGAGGTGGATATCTTTTTGTTTTTTAGAATTGACTAAGCTATAAGCCCATATATTTAAAACGTAATATGACTAATACGGAGGGGATATGTATGGAGCAGAAGGAATTACGATTACGGAAAGTGCAATATCTCATTTGTGACATTATGGATGAAATGAATATGGAGAGTGAGAAGAAGAACTTAGAAACATTGCAAAAGGTAATTGATCACCTTTCAGGAGCGATTGGGGATTTAGTTGATCCATCGAGTACGTATTCGTTGGACTATTTAGAGAGAAAAGTGCATACTGCTCATTATTTATTGTTTAAAAATGATCGGAAAGCATATTTGTGTAATAAATAGGTATTATTCGTTTAATTTTTTATTTGACATTGATAATCATTATCAATATGATAGGGATGTTGGGTATATTCATATAAAGAGAGAGGTCATGTTGATAATGATTAAGAAAAAATATATTAATGCATTCGTTATAGCAGCAACTTTAGTAGTTCCATTTAGCGGTATTATGGCACCGATTGCGAAAGCTGATGCAGCGGTTGAAATGAAGGTAAATAGTGAACTTGCAGATGGTACATACGATGTTATTTTTAAAACTTATAAAGATCAAACAAATGAAACATCGGTTGCTTCAACATATTTAAAAAATGCAAAAGTAACAATTCAAGGTGACAAAAAAATCGTTACGTTAACAGTGCAAGATAGTAGCTATTTCCAGTATCTTAGAGTAGAAGATACTAATAAAGTAGGGACATTCCATGATGTGAAAGTGATCTCTGAAGATAAAACAAATAATGGTACGAAGGTTGTTCAATTTGAAATCGATGAGTTCTCGAAAAAATATAATATACAAATGCATATATTAATTCCAGCAATTAAATATGATCATAAATATCAAGTGCAGTTTGAAATCGATGCAAGTACAATTGAAAAGAAATCTAAGTTCTCAGATGTACCGACTTGGGCACAAGAGTCAGTGCAATATTTAGTAGACAAAGAGGCAGTACACGGTAAGCCAGATGGTACATTTGCCCCCGCTGAAAATATCGATCGTGGTTCAGCAGCAAAAATATTAGCTACTGTTTTAGGGTTAGAAATTAATAAAGATGCGAAGCCATCATTCCGCGATGCTCAAAATCATTGGGCTACACCTTACATCGCAGCAGTTGAAAAAGCTGGTATTGTAAAAGGTGATGATAAGGGTAACTTTAATCCGAGCGGGCTAATTAATCGTGCATCAATGGCTTCTATGCTTGTAAATGCATATAAATTAGAAAGAAATGAAAATATTAAACTACCAAAAGAATTTGCTGATTTAAAAGATCATTGGGGAGCGAAGTATGCCAATGTTTTAATTCAAGAAAACATTTCAGTTGGAACAGATAATGGCTGGGCTCCTGATAAAGCAGTAAGCCGTGCGGAAGCAGCACAATTTATTGCAAAGACAGATAAATTGAAGAAATAAAATGAAATGAAAATCAGTGAGGGACTATCCTCGCTGATTTTCATTTATTAAGAAAAAACAAATTCCAAGTTGACACATATGAATTGCGTAATTAAAATGAAAAGAAATCAAACAGAATACAATAGAAGCTCATCAGAGAAACTGAAGGCGCACAATGTTCACTTTTGTGAAGAAATTGTGTGCCTTTTTCTATTGTACAAACTAAGGGGGCTTTATATATGAAACAGTGGGGTAAGACAGCATTTATGAAAAGTACAGGTGTTTTATTATCAGCATTTGTTCTTTTATCAGGGTGTGGTTCGGCAACATCCACTAGTAATTCTGAAGGGGGCGGGGATAAAAAGACAGTTGAGCTTTTAAATGTTTCATATGACCCGACTCGTGAGTTGTATCAAGATTTTAATAAAGACTTTGCGAAGTATTGGAAAGAGAAGCATGGTCAAACAGTAAATGTAAAACAATCACACGGGGGATCTGGAAGTCAGGCACGCTCCGTTATTGACGGTTTAGAAGCGGATGTTGTAACGCTCGCACTCGCTTATGATATTGATGCAATTAGTAAGAAGAAACAATTAGCAGAAGATTGGCAGAAGCGACTTGCGGATAATTCTACTCCGTACACATCAACAATTGTATTTCTTGTGAGAAAAGGAAACCCGAAAGGAATTAAAGATTGGGATGATTTAACGAAAAAAGGTGTGTCTGTCATTACACCGAATCCAAAAACATCTGGAGGAGCACGTTGGAACTATTTAGGTGCATGGGGATATGCGCTGAAGAAGTATGACAATAGTGAAGACAAGGCGAAAGAGTTTGTCGGCCAAATTTATAAAAATGTAGAAGTACTAGATTCAGGGGCGCGGGGGGCAACAACAACTTTCGTTGAAAAAGGAATTGGTGATGTGTTAATCGCTTGGGAAAATGAAGCGTTATTATCACAAAAGGAACTTGGAAAAGATAAATTTGAAATTGTAACACCTTCGATTAGTATACTTGCCGAGCCGCCAGTAGCAGTTGTAGACAAAGTCGTTGATAAAAAAGGAACGAAAAAAGTAGCAGAAGGATATCTTGAATATTTGTATTCAGAAAAAGGGCAGGAAATTGCGGCGAAAAACTTTTATCGCCCTCGTAACGAGAAAGTAGCAGAAAAGTACGCATCACAATTTCCGAAAGTTCAATTATTTACAGTAGATGAACTATTTGGCGGCTGGAAAAAAGCACAAGAAAAACATTTTAATGATGGCGGCGTATTCGATCAAATGTATAAAAAATAAGGGGGGATGAGGTGACGTTATATGAGGAAAAAGCGAGTCTTACCAGGGTTTGGATTATCTCTCGGATTTACAATGCTGTATATGAGTTTATTCGTACTTATACCACTTTCTATCGTATTTATTCAAACTTCGCAGCTAGGCTGGAAGAAGTTTGCTGGGGTTATAACGAGTGAGCGCGTGTTGCATTCCTATCAAGTAAGTCTCACAACCTCACTTGTAGCGGCAATCGTAAATGCCATTTTCGGTTTATTAATTGCTTGGGTACTCGTTCGCTACACATTTCCAGGGAAGCGGTTATTAGACGGACTAATCGATTTACCATTCGCTCTTCCGACTGCAGTAGCTGGTATTACACTTACGACGCTTTATGCGGAAAATGGCTGGGTTGGAAAAATATTTAGTGTGTTTCATATAAAAGTAGCTTTTACCCAGCTAGGAATTATTATTGCACTGACGTTTATTGGCCTACCATTTGTCGTCCGAATGGTGCAGCCAGTACTGCAACAAAGTATTGATAAAGAAGTAGAAGAAGCAGCTTCTAGTTTAGGGGCGTCACGCTTCCAAATATTTGTGAAAATCATTTTGCCAGAAATATTCCCGGCTCTACTTGCTGGTTTTTCACTCGCCTTTGCGCGGGCGTTAGGGGAATATGGATCTGTCGTGTTCATTGCAGGTAATATGCCAATGAAAACAGAAATCGCACCGCTTATGATTATGACAAAACTAGAACAATATGATTATGCAGGTGCAACAGCTGTAGCGGCTGTGATGCTTATTATTTCTCTTCTTTTCCTACTACTTATTAATATGATTCAAACTTGGAGTAGAAGGCATGAACTGAAAAGCGAATAGGAGGGGAGAAAATGGAACCAACATTATTAGAAAAGAAAATAGTAAAAAGCGTATCAGTTAAAAAAGAATCTAAGTTTGTACCAATTCTATTCATTACGATAACAATTTTATTTTTATCTCTCTTTCTATTACTGCCGCTCGTGACAATTTTTATGAAAGCATTCGAACGAGGAATTGATGTATATATTGCCGCTGTAACAGATCAAGAAGCATTTTTGGCAATCAGGTTAACGCTTCTCGTTGCATTAATTGTTGTACCACTGAATACGATATTCGGAATAGCAGCGGCTTGGCTTATTACAAAGTTTCAGTTTAAAGGAAAGCAACTATTATTATCTCTTATTGAACTGCCGTTTGCAGTATCACCAGTTATCGCGGGGTTAGTGTTCGTTTTACTTTTTACACCGAGAGCTGCTTTTGGTGGGTGGCTATTGGAACATGGTGTGAAACTCATTTTCTCTGTCCCAGGTATTATCATTGCAACGATATTCGTAACGTTCCCGTTCGTTGCGCGTGAATTAATCCCGGTTATGCAGGCGCAAGGGAAAAGTGAAGAAGAAGCAGCTCTATCACTTGGCGCAAGCGGCTGGAAAATGTTTTGGCGAGTGACATTACCTAATATAAAATGGGGCCTTTTATACGGCATGATCCTATGTAATGCCCGCGCTATCGGTGAGTTCGGAGCAGTTTCCGTTGTGTCTGGTCACGTACGCGGCGTTACAAATACGATGCCGCTTCATATTGAAATTTTGTACAATGAATATCAATTTTCAGCAGCGTTCGCTGTGGCGACTTTAATGTCACTCATCGCAGTTTTTACGCTCGTTATAAAAAACTGGATTGAATGGAGAATGGAAAAACGACAATAAGGGGTGAGTGCGGTGAGTATTCAAATTCAAAATGTATCAAAACAATACGGTACATTTCAAGCGCTGACAGACATTCATTTGGATATTCCAAAAGGTGAACTGGTCGCTTTATTAGGCCCATCAGGTTCTGGGAAAACGACGTTATTACGAATTATTGCAGGACTAGAAGAAGCGGATCAAGGTGCCATTTCATTTGATGGAGAAGATTTAACAAATATTCATGTGAAAAACCGACAAGTCGGTTTCGTCTTCCAGCATTATGCACTTTTTAAACATATGAATGTGTTTGAAAATGTCGCTTTCGGTTTAAAAGTAAGAAAGAAAAGTGTAAGGCCCTCAGCAGAAGTAATAGAAGAAAAAGTAACAGAACTATTGAAACTAGTAAAAATGGATGGTTTCGCAAAACGTTACCCAGCGCAATTATCTGGTGGACAACGACAGCGTATCGCACTAGCTCGGGCACTTGCAGTAGAACCGAAAATTTTATTACTTGATGAACCGTTTGGTGCACTTGATGCGAAAGTACGAAAAGAATTGCGAAGGTGGCTCCGAAAACTACATGACGAATTTCAAATTACGAGCGTATTCGTAACGCATGATCAAGAAGAAGCGTTAGACGTTGCGGACCGCATTGTCGTGATGAATGAAGGGCGCATTGAACAAATGGGAACGCCGGAAGAAGTGTATGAAAAACCAGCAAGTCCATTCGTATATGACTTTTTAGGAAATGTAAACTTATTTCACGGCCGCGTTCATAAAGGTAAGCTAAATGTAGGATCGGTGGAACTAGAAGCACCAGAGCATAAGCACGTTTCAAACGTAGACGGAGTGGGATACGTAAGGCCACATCACCTTTCAATCGCTCGTACGAAAGAAAATGTGGATGCCATTCCGGCGAAAGTAACATACTCACACGCAGTTGGCCCTGTCGTATATGTAGAATTGAAGCGCGACGGAACAGATGAATATTTAGAAGCAGAAATTAGTAAAGAGCAGTTCAGAAAGCTCAACATTCAAACGGGTGAGTTTGTATATGTACATCCGAGAGAAGTGAAAGTGTTTATTCCGGAGGATTTTGTGATTTAAGAGAGCGAAAATTAACTTGGATTAACAGTGAATTTTCGCTCATATTAGCAATCTATTAATAAGAGGAAGTCTCCTAAAATATATTTTGGGGGACTTCCTTTTGTTTGTTGCGATAACTTTTTTTCATATGAAATGTAGTGGGAAGTTTGTTATAGATATATGGAAATACAACAGAGAAATCTATCATGTTTGGCGGTAAAACGCAAACACACAAATATGAATATGATGTAGATAATAAAAATACAGTGTATATCGATGCGTTAAATCGCCGTATTGAACACACATATGATGAAAATGCAAACAAGATTAAAACAAAAATGCCAAATGGCTCGATTTTAGAGTCTGTATATGATACAGCAGATCGCGTCGTTGGAGAAAAACGCAATGGAAAAGATTCATTTACATATGAACGTGATCAAAATGGACAAGTTACGAAAGTCAAAGACCATGTTAACGGTGTAGAACGTACAAAAACATACGATAAGGCAGACCGCGCGACAAGTGCAACGGATAGCCGAGGTGGAAAAATTGACTGGACGTATCATGACAAAGCAAACAGTAAGACAGAAAAACTAAAAGAACAAACAGTAACGCAAGGCGGATACACAAATAAAGTATCGTATGACTACAACACGTTAGATCAAAACATTCGTGTGACAGATGGTTCTCAAACGTATCGCTTTGATTATGACGATCAAGGAAATGTTCGTACGTATACAGCCGGAAATGGTTCGGGTTCTACTTTCAACTATGACCATGCGAACAAAATTAAAGATTTAGTAGTAGGTACGTCAAATAGTATTCTACTTTCTGAACGATATGAATATGACCAATCGGGTAACCGTACGAAGATAAAGCATGAAAGTACAGGCGGAAAAGTAACAGAAACAAATTTTGTATATGACCCGATTAACCAACTATTAAACGAGGCATTACCAAACGGGACAAGTAAATCATACACATATGATGGATTTGGAAACCGTACGAGTGTTAAAGTTGTAGAGAACGGAAAAGAAACAAAATCTATAGCGGCAACATTCAATGAAGGAAACCAGCTTGTAAAATTCGGAAACGAATCGTTAACATATGATGCGAATGGCAATCGTACATCAGATGGGAAGTACAAGTATACATGGAATGAACATGACCAGATTGTAGCTATCACAAAACAAGGTGAAAGCAATGCATTCGCAACTTATAAATATGATGATGATAATCGTCGTATTGAAAAGAGTGTAAATGGTCAAGTAACACGTTACTTCTATGATGGAGATAGTATTAATCCGTTGTACGAGACGGATGGTAGCGGAAATGTACTTCGTCAATATGTATACTCAACAAGTGGCGCGCGTCTAGCAATGAAGTCAAAAGGACAAACGTTATACTACCACTCTAATCCTCGTGGTGATGTTGTTGCGATGACAGATCAAAATAAAGAAGTTGTAGCAACGTATGAATATGATTCATGGGGTAACGTATTAAAGAGTGACGCAAAAGGTATTGCAGCAGACAATCCATTTGGATATGCGGGATACATGTATGATAAAGAAATTGGTATGTATTACTTGATTGCGAGGTACTATAATCCGGAGCATGGGGTGTTCTTATCGGCGGATCCTGATCCAGGTGATGAAGATGATCCGGTTACAATGAATGGGTATACGTATGCAGACAATAATCCGGTAATGAAGGTTGATCCTGATGGGCATGTAGCTTGGTGGGTTGGTAGTGCAGCAATTGGTGCTGGTTTTGGAGTAGCTAAATATTTATACTAAAACAGGAATACTGGATATACTTGGAAAGGTGGTTTGAAAGCTGCAGGGAAAGGTGCTTTAAGTGGCTTGATTTCTGGTGGTGTAGGGAGAGTGTTTGGGTTTATAACTCCTATGCAAGGGGGGATAAGAGTAGTGAAAAAAACTATTCAAGGAAGGGGGCGAATCCCGTTTAAACAAGCAGGACGTAACGTGTCTCGTTTTATTGGAAACCCGAAAAAACACTTTGAAAGGCTTCCAGGTGCACGATTAGAAAGGCTAGCTAAAGCGAAGAAGAATTCTACAAAAGCAAAGTTAATGCGTATTTCTAATGCGATAGGAAAGCGTAAATAAATTTAAGAAGGAGAATTTAGGATTGGTAGAGCTTTTAGAATATTTATTAATTTTGGGTTTGAATATGCTAGTAGCATCTATCGTATTTTTACAAGAGTACTGCATAGGTAGTATAAGACTGTTTCATTATAAGAGAATCTTTGCCATGATTCTAGTAATACGTTCATTGTTGAGCATATGGATCATTTACCCTATGGCAGCTACCCTGTTAGGGACGCTAAATATCTTAGTGATTCAATCAATTATATTACTTTGCCTTTGGGGGATTATGCAGTGTGTAAAGAAGTACGAGGGAAAGTGGTATATTACAATGATTGCACTTATTATTTATGGTCTTAGCTGTTATTTTCATATTATGTATGCGAAAACTGTATAGATAATTAGAGGGTATTTATAGTGGGACATGTGATAGTTATGATGGATGGGAAACGCAAGTTGTAGGGTAATATATAATGAAAGACTATTTTAAATTAAATTTTAGATAGTCTTTTTTATTGTGAAAATAGGGATTTGAAATATTGCTAGTGAAAGTTAATATAAAATGGAATAGCTGAGATCCTACTCATTTGTACAAGTAATAATTTTTTATTTAAAAATATAATGCATAAAAATGATGATTGAGGAAGATTTGATGAACTTAAAATATAAAAATGGTTTTTATGTAAGAGAAGATGTGCATGGGGAAACTGTATTAGTATCTCAAAAAAATTTAGGTGAATGTATAGAATATATTAATATGTTTAATATTTCTGGAGTACAAATATGTGATATGTACTATGAATTAGAAGATATAAACTTTTTAAATGAGTGTGAGAATATTACACATTTAATGTTAGATAACATGTTTTTAAAAGATGTATCGGGTATATATGATTTAAATAAACTTCAAGATATATCAGTAATGGAGTCTAATTATAAATTAGAGTTAAATAAATTAACAAACTTAGATAGCTTGACGATGTACTGTGATAAAAAGATAACAGGCTTACAGGAACTAACGAATTTAAAATCACTGTCTTTATGGAAATACAGTCCTAAAAATAGAGATTTGACTGAATTGAAACATTTACGAAATTTAGAAGATATAAGGATTACACAATCTAAAATAGATTCAATCAATGGTATTGAAAATTTTAATAAATTGCAGTCGTTACAATTAAATTATTTACGTACATTAAAAACGATAGAGCATTTAAAGTATGGGAGTAGAAAATTACTTAATTTAGAAATGGAAGCATGCAAAAATATTGAAGATTTTTCTGTTATTCAATGTTTAGAGTCTTTAGAGGTGTTGCACCTTTTCAATTGTGGGGATATACCGACAATAAGTTGTATACAAACATTAGATCATTTAAAACGTTTTTCTTTTTGGGGAAGTAATGTTGTAGATGGTGATGTTAGTTTCTGTGAGGGGATAGAATTTGTTAGTTTTACAGACAAAAAGCATTACTCTCATAAAAATAAGGATTTTAATGATATATAAGAGATAAGAGGGCATTATAATGAGGTTTCCAAAAGATGAAGATGGGCAAGTACTGAATAAATAAAAAGAGTGTCTAATTACTTTCAAGGAGAAAATATGGATATATATATTGAAATACACAAACCTGCAACTGAAAAAAACGAGTATTTTCTAGTGCTAGATGAACATGATAATTTTGAAAATGATAAAATTTCAAAGTTATTATCATCGGTTAATAGATATATAGTTGATGTTGATACAGGCATGGAACGATTTATGGAAACAATGATATCGAGATTTCATTTATATATTTTAGTGAATTTTGAAGGGGTTCAAGAAGAATTAACAAAGGTGCAAAATTACATTTTGGAAAAAGAATTAAAAGAGTTAAACTGGAAAAAATCCACTGTAAAGAGCACGATTTTAACGAATCAGTATGATAATACAACTAATATTTTCGATGTGATTTCTCCTGTATGTATGGAGGGAAGTCTTATGTTCTTTTTCTCTGAGAAGGAAGTAAACGAAGAAGAGTTAGAAAATATAATAAATTATATAAAATTTGATCGGACAAGAGTATATTTTAATAAAGAAACAATGGAACTAGCGGGGAAAATGGGTTATATAGTAGGGCATTTTACAGATGAATATTATATAGTATCTTTACGTTCGGAAAAGCAAGTATTTGTTTGTTATGGGGAAGAACGTATTATGGGGTAGAATAGAGATACAAAACATGAAATTGCTACGTTGAGAATGAAAATGCATCTAAATTAAGGGTGTATTTTTTTTGCAATCTGTATGTATTTCATCTCATCAATTTTTTATTTACTGGTGTAGTTGCATGTAACTTTTTCTGAAATGATAATGTGCTGTTATTTTTATAATGGAGATCGTATTCACCCGTTATACGGGACGGATAGTAAGGGATGATTAAACGTGAAGTATACTTATTATTCGGAATTTCATTTAGTTCAAATGAAAGATAAAAAGGCTAAAGGTATGCCTCTTAGCCTTTTGTTTAATCAATACTTCTCAGTTTTATATTCATTTGGAAGCTATTTGAGTTAATTTACGAATAAATTCCACTGCACTGTTTTTATTACCTGCCAATTCTATAGGTACAGAGATGTAGGGTGCAGTATATAATTGTTTCGCCATATACCTCCTAAGGTGTTTTTAACAAGGTGATGGGTTATTTTTCATTGTGATATTCTTCTAAGGTGATACCTTTCTCGTATATTTCTGTTGCAATGTCACCTACGTATCGAATATGCCATGGTTCATATGAATAACCTGTAATGTGCTCTTTTCCTTTTAAATAACGTATAATAAAGCCAGCACGATGAGCATTGTTTTTAAGCCATTTTCCTTCAGTAGTATTCGCGAATTGAGTTTCTAGTGTATTATTGACACTATTCGCAGAAACATCCATCGTTAAACCTGTTTGATGTTCGCTATGACCTGGCTGTGCAGAAACTTTATCAGCTTGGACTTGACCTTGTTTCGCTACATTTCGTCTATAAACAGTTTGTTGATATTCTTCCGAACGAAATCCGGATATAGCATGTAGTACTATTCCATCTTGTTTCGCTAAAGCAAATAATTTTTCCAAAGCGATAGCAGCTTCTTTTCGTAAATGACTTTTTTCTTGAATCCCATCGAATGCAAAAGTAACTTTAGGTACAACTAAATCGTCAGGTCTATAATTACTTGGAAGTTTCCTATTTTTATTAACTACTACATCCACACTATTGGGGGATCCAATAGTTACAGATCCATCATTATTTTGTATATCGTCCTTGCCTTTAGCGATGTCAGTTATACTAGGGAAAAAAATATATATGCATAGGAAGAGAAGAACAGCTCCCCCTACTAAGCGGCCTATTAATTTTCTAATCATTTTATTTACTCCTTATAGCAATCTATTTTAAAATTTACGTTTCTATATAATTTTGTATTATCTATTTATCATAATTTAAAGATTAATGCTACCAATTCAAAAAAGTCGAGCTAATTTTATTAAATCCATATGAAAATAATTTTTTTGTTTCTATAAATCTCTTAGTATCTTCTTTAGTTCCCGCAACAACAGAAATCAGCCTGTTTTCACCTTGTTTTGCTGTGCCTGTAAAACAGTATCCTGCTTCATCTGTAAATCCAGTTTTCAAACCATCAATTCCTTGAAAATACAATTCATCATTAGATGTATCGAGCATCTTATTTGTAGTTATTATAGTTGAACTATTATACGTTAATGTATAGTTTGTTAGCTTGGTTATATCTAAAACTTCGGGATATGTTTTTAACAAATGTTGCGCGAGCGTTGCGACATCTAAAACAGTCATTTTTGACTCTTTATTTTGAGCATTTGGTAGTCCTGTAGCATTAACAAAATGAGTCGCATTAGATAAATTTAATTGCTTTGCTTTCATATTCATAAGCTTTGTAAAATTCTCTTCACTTTTAGAAATATGCTCAGCTAAAGCAACAGCAGCATTATTGGCTGATGATATTACCATCGCATGAAATAAATCTCTAACAGTTAAACGATTACCAACTCGTATATTGATCTTAGCTCCAATACTATTTACAGCATTTGGACCAATTCTGACGGGATCGCTCCATTTTAATGTACCGTTATGAATTTTTTCTAGTACAATATACTCGGTCATCATCTTTGACATACTTGCTGGAGCAAGGGGCACATTTTCATTCTTACCATAAACAACTTTTCCTGATTGTGCATCCATTAGTATAGCAGCGTTAGCTTCTATAACGGGTTCTTTTGTAAAAGCTAAATAAGTATATAAGGTCACAAAAATAGCAATAAATACTATAAGCATGTTCCTACTTCTCTTTGCTATTTTCATTTTCTATTCTCCTTCATCATTGTTACTAGCAAAGTGTATGTTTCAGGATTTGTTGCAAAGTTTCCGAAGACATAAAGAGCTGAGGAATATTGCAACAGAATCTGATTTTTATTATTACATTGCAATAGTAAATAAACTATCTAATAACCTTACGTAAAGGTGACAAACTTGTAAGGTTTCATAAGTAGAAAATGAATGTAACAAAAGGATCCTATTAATTTAGACCTCTAATTGTTAGATGCAAATATAACAATTAGAGATCTTTACTGTGATGAACAAGGTGCTTAATATTTACGTTTAACGTGCATAACAAGTTATAATAGAAGAAATTAATAAGGAGGCTGGCTGTGAAGAATCTTCGTTATTTCAATATATTTACTATGTTACTTGTATACACACTACTTATGTTTTACATAGGCTGGAACGGATGGGTTTGGCTCAGTGCGGTATTTGGCTGGGAATCTTGGGGATATTACGCTTTCGTAGTTGGATTTATTTCATATGCGTATATTCTCGTACAAGTGTTTAAGTTTTTGCCATTTTTACGAACGGTCGGTTCAATTTGGTTTGCGGTCATACAATATGCGCTTATGTTGTTGCCACTTGCTGATATTACAGTTTTCCTTTTTCAATTTGGGGTGGAGAAAGAAACAGCAATTATTTGGACAGGGGCGGCTGTGATAGCTACATTTATCTTTATCTTTGCGTATGGAGTATTTAATGCGTATAGTCCGGTAGTAAGAAAATACGAAGTGCACATACCGAAAAAGGTAGAGGGGCGTAAAAGTTTACGCATTGCGATGGCTTCTGATATGCATTTCGGTAAATTGTCTGGTGTTTCGCATTTAAAGAGACTTGTCCGTCATGTAAATGAAATGGAGCCCGATATTATTTTACTGCCTGGTGATATTATCGATGATCATCCAGGTGTGTTCATTCAGAAAAATATGGGACCAATCATGAAACAGATGAAAGCTCCATTAGGCGTATATGGTGTGTTAGGAAACCATGAATATTACGGCCGAGCTGTTCCTGAGTTTTTACAAGAGATGGATAAGATTGATATTCGTATTCTTTTAGATGAAGTCATTACAATTGAAGATGATTTTTATCTCGTCGGAAGAAGGGATAAAACAGAGCGTGATCGTCAAAGCTTTGAAAATCTAATGAGTACGGTAGATAAATCGCTTCCTGTTATCGCAATGGATCACCAACCATTTGAATTAAAACAAGCAGCGGACGCCGGCGTTGATTTATTATTATCCGGTCACACGCACCGCGGACAAATGGCGCCGAACCATATTGTGACGAGAAGAATGTACGAACTAGACTGGGGATATGCACAAAAAGGTGCATTCCACGCAATTGTTTCTTCTGGATTTGGATTCTGGGGACCACCGCTTAGACTTGGAAGTAGATCTGAGATTGTGCAGGTGGAGGTTACGTTTGAATAGATTTATGAAATAGAGGGCTGATAGCTCTCTATTTTTAAAAATAAAAAAGGCTCCACATAAGGAGCGCTCAATAAAAGTATAGTAAATGAATTAAAACAAATAACAGACATTTATAATATATACAAAAATAAATGTAATACCAATATATATTTAAATATAGATACAAAATAAATCAGAACATTCATGTTTTTATTGTTAAATATTGTATTTACTTGCCTTTGAAAAAGAGATACTATAAGAAGACTCTGCTTGAAAAGGGGGATTTTAAGTGATCATATCAGATGTCATATACGGTGAGTTTAAAGTAGATAAAGTGTTAGAAGAATTAATTTTAAGTAAGTCTGTGCAAAGACTAAAAGGTATTCATCAAAACGGCGCAAGCTACTTAATAAATGAGAAGTGGAATGTAACACGCTTTGATCATTCAGTTGGTGTTATGTTGTTAATAAAAAAACTCGGTGGTTCAGTAGAAGAACAGATTGCTGGTTTACTGCATGATGTATCGCATACTGCTTTTTCCCATGTGATCGATTACGTTTTTGATAACGAAAATGAAAGTTATCATGAAGAAATATTTAGTGCTGTCGTGAAAAACTCGGAAATCCCGGCGATTCTTTCAAAACATGGTTATAACTATGAAGATATTTTGTTAGATGATTCAAAGTGGACATTGCTGGAAAGATCAGCACCAGAATTATGTGCAGACCGAGTGGATTATACATTACGAGATATGTATACATATGGATATATTTCTTTAGAAGAAGCTCAAAATTTTTTAGATGATTTAATCGAAGTTAATGGGAGAATGGTTCTTCAAAATATTGAAATTGCAGAATGGTTTACGAAGACGTATTACAAAGAAGTAATCGATTTCTTTATGAAACCACTTAATATTTATGGAAATGATATGTTAGCTAAAACGTTAAAGTTAGCTCTTCATAAAAAGGTTATTCATGCAGATGACTTTCTTCTTGAAGATCATGAGCTTATATCGAAATTGCAGCTATGTAACGATCCAGAAGTACATGTTTTATTAAGAAAAATTCATCCAAGTATAGAAGTAAAAGAAGATAGAAATGAGTATAATTTACATCAGAAAAATAAAGTCCGTCTTATTGATCCGCCGTTACTTCGTGCAGGTGAGGTTATTCAATCGTCTGTTGTGTTAGAAAACATAAGGAAGATGAGTGAGATCGCTTATGAAAAAGCGGTGAGAGGGATGTATGTGAAAGTGATTGCGAATTAAAAAAGAAGTAGCGCATCATTTCTAATGCGTTACTTCTTTTTATTAATTATCAAACCAATTCCAAACCTCAATATCTCCAAGAGTCGCATAACGTACGTGCGGTGAGTTTTGTAATTTTAGTAACTCTTTTGACGGTCCAGTAATGACAATTCCATATACTTTTACTCCGTTATCTTTTACATATTTATAACGTTTATCTAAGTTTAGTTCACTTTCAGGAAGCATAGCAACTGTACTTACAGTTTTTTTATGTGTAGAAAGAATGCGCATCATTTCAATAACTTTATCCTCTTGCGTTTTCAGATTTTCTGTTTCATCATCAAGGAATCCTATATGTTCTGGAAATCCTATAAAGTCGCTCCCGGATAGGATGAAATCTTCTTCGTTTATTCTTTCTTGCCCCGTATCTAAAGCGTACCATACAGGAGTTGGAGGGAGTTCTTGTGCTTCAAATACACTATATAAAAGTGGTTCTAACTCTTGTAAAGTGTAGGATTTATCAAAAGAAATTGCTACTTCTGCAACGGTTCCCTCATGTACCTTTGCAAGTGTATCCCAAACCTTTTTAGATGCTTCTTTCAAATAATCACCTTGTTTTATTTTTGGATGAACAAAGTGGATGTTCGGTTGATAGTGCATATTCACCCAAGATTTATTTGTGATATTTAAAGAAGATAAAAAGCTGCTCGTTTCCATTGTACCGAGTGGCATTTCTTTTTTACCAATCGTTTTGACTAAATCAAATTGGCTGTTTGTTCGAAAGAAAGCTTCTACACTTGTTCCGCCCCCCATGACGCGGCTATTTGGGATAGTTGCTTCAAGTGCAAGAGAGGGAACATCTCTTATTTCTTTTAGCTTTTTATCATTATTAGCTTGAAAATAAAAGGCAGACAATACCCCGCCAATCATATATATAACGATACAAATTGCTAGTATAAAACCAAACATCTGTAAACGATGTTTCCACTTAATTCTCCAAAAAGGAACTTTAAGTTCTTTTGGAGGTAATTTTTTCTTTACGGGTTCACTCTTCGTAAGCAATTCATCTAAATGAGCTTCACATTCTGCACAAGTTTCTATATGACTTTCTAACTGTTCTTGCTCATCACGTGTGAGCGTACCTTTTTCATATTTCTCCCAAAGTTTTTTAAACTCTGCACAACCCATCTGTATCACTCCTTTATGCTTCTTGCTTCTTTTCGTCCGCGGTGTAATTCAATTTTCACTTTCGCTAATGAGAGACCGGTCATTTCTGCTATTTCCTTATAGGTGAATCCGTAGTAATCTCGTAGTAGTAGTAGTAGTAGTAGTAGTAGTAGTAGTAGTAGCATATTTCGTCTTTCGAGCGGAAGTGAGGATAAACTGTCTAACCAACTAGCAATCTCATGTTTTACAAAATATGCATGTTCTGTACTTGGCACGTTTGGTAAATGGAATTCTTCAACTGTCGTTGTTTTATATTTTTTTTCTTTTCGATACCAATCGATAAAGGCGTTGTAGGCAATAGTAAACAACCACGGCCTAATTTCTTCGCCTTTATAATAATCAATGTGGACTAGCATTCGGTAAAACGTTTCTTGCATAAGATCTTCCGCGTAGTGAGAATCTCCGGTTAGGGAGAGAAGATAGCGAAATAAATCTTGCATATGCTCTGAGTAAATCTCTTCTAATGATTGTTTGCGTTTCACTAATTTCCCTCCCTTCATACATAACAACGAAATACATATAAAAAAGTTACATTTGTTTTTAGAATTATAGTAAAAAACGTCAAGAATCAGATATGATTCTCTTTTATCATAATACATATAAGGCGGGTGAACAGAGATGGAAAGCTATGAAACACAAGTTCAAAGGTCAATTGATTATATTGAGGAAGATGTAATGGAAAAACAAACGCTGCGTAATTTGGCGCGTATTGCAGGTTTTTCTGAGTCGCATTTTCATCGTGTATTTCAGGCGTTAGTAGGTGATACAGTAATGGAGTATGTTCGAAAGAGGAGGTTAGCCCGGGCAGCTTATCAACTTTCTCATACGGATGAAAAAGTTATTGATATCGCATTTGAGCATGGCTTTCAATCTCACGAAACGTTCACGAGAGCCTTTAAAAAATTATTTCAAATGACACCAAGTGAATATCGAAAACAAGAAATCGAAACACCGATGTATTACAGAGTGAATGTAAAGCAAAGAAAATTAAATCCGTATTTAGGAGGCATACAAATGGAATATCGTATTGTAAATAAACCAGAATTTTTAGTGGCGGGTTATGAACTGAAGACGACAAGTAAAGAAGGAAAAAATCATCAAGACATTCCAGCATTTTGGCAAGAATATTTACAAAAAGATCTTGGAACGACGATTCCGAATCGTAAAGATACGAGCCAATGGGTAGAACTTGGATTATGTACTGATTTTAATTTAGAAACAGGGGACTTCACTTATATTATCGGAATGGAAGTTACAGACTTTGAAAATGTACCAAATGCAGTTGCAAAGCGTACATTCCCAGCTGCGACATATGCAGTATTTACAACGCCGAAAGTTCCTCATGAAGAAATGGTATCGTCTATTCATCAAACGTGGAATGCAGTATTCTCAGAATGGTTCCCGCACTCAGGATATGAGCATTGCGGAGTTACAGAATTTGAGCTATACGATGAGCGTTCCCATGCAGATAAAAATGAGTTTGCTCAAGTTGAGCTTTGGATACCAGTGAAGAAGAAATAATAAGAGGAAAAGTGAACCACTCAGTGGTTCGCTTTTTTATCATATAGGTTGCCACATTTGACGATTTTTGTCGGTAAATCGATATATCTTGAAAATCGCTGATATAATTTGAGTTGCGCCGATATAATTTCATGTACCGTAGAACTAATACGAAAAACCACTTCATAATTTCATTCACCGAAAAAATTCCTCAAAAAAAAGACGCCCTACAGCGTCTTTCCTATGAACTAAACGGAAACATAAGTATAATCGTCGTTCCTTTTTCAAGTTCACTATCAATGGAGATCGTTCCGTTATGAGCATGAACGAGCTGTTTTGTAATGGCGAGGCCAAGTCCAGTTCCGATGTTGCTTTCTTCTGTATTCGTTCCTCTGTAGTACCGCTCGAATAGAAGTTCTTTCGTTTTATCGTCCATACCTTTTCCATCATCTGAAATAGATAGTGTAAAGAAGTTAGCATTTTGCGAAAGTTTTACGATTACGTTTGTCGTTTCATTATTATGTTTTACAGCGTTTGCGAGTAGGTTTTCGATAATACGCTGGAACCATTTTTCTTCAATAAAATATTGGATTTTGCTTGAACTTGGCACAAATTCAATATTTTGATTTTGTAGTGTTGGGTTATTAATAAATTGTAATAATACTCTTTGGACGAACTGATTAATTTCAACATTTACGTGTTGCGCAGGAAGAGTATCATTTTTTAATTGATATGTTAAGCTTAAGTCGTCAATTAATGTAGTCATATATTGAGATTTTTCTTTCATTACATGGCCAAATTGTTGAATGTCTTGATCAGTCCAATTATATTGCTTCGATTCTAGTAATAATGCATAGCCGTATATAGAGCTAAGCGGTGTTTTTAGATCATGCGTCAGGCCGGTAATCCACTCTTCACGTGTTTGTTGCAGTACTTTTCTCATTGCATCGTTCTTTTTCAAAGTAATAGAAAGGTGCTCTAGTGAGTTTGTAACATCTTTAAATATACGGAATGACCATTTTTCTTTACCGGAGCGCCGGAACCGAACAGGTTTGCCTTTTTTACTAACAGGTTCTTCATATTTTCCTCCGGCTATGTTTTTAAGCCAGCGCATCGTATGTAATAAAGGCTTTCCAAACTTATTTCCATACCAAATTGAAAGAATGACTAAATAAACAAACACAATAAGGAGGATTAAGCTGCATCCGATTAGAAGTTTCTTGGTAAATACATCATCTAATTCATCATCTGGATAATAATGAGCGTTTGGGGCGGATACAACGACGAGATGACCGCTATTTGAATCGTAAAAACTAGATGTATTTTCTTTATAATTCCACGGTTCTTTTTCATTAAGAGCCGTTTTTATGGCTGAAAATGTTTTTTTCTTCCCAGTTGGATAGGAAAAAACTTCTTCTCCATTGTTATTAAATATTTGTAGTGTTGCTTTTTCTTTAGAAATTAATTGTTTTTCTTGTTCAGTTAGTGCAAATTCATTTAATGATAAAGAAGGATGTCCTTGTTGTATCGTTTTTAGTAAAGTATTACTTTTTAGTTTGGCACCGTAAATAACAATCGCTGGTTTCTTTTCTAATTTAATCTCCCAATAGTTAAATTTATAAATACTGTTGCTGCTATTCTGTAAATACGTAAGTAAGGATGTCTTTGTGTAAGAGGTAGGAACATCGTTAGGCGTATTAAAGTTGTAAAGGACCTTTCCATCTTCATCTACAATTTGAAGCCAATCACTCTTTTCTTTTATTAAATCTTTTACCTCAGATTTTAAAGTAATTTTATTGTCTTCAGAAGAAATATATTCGGAGATTGTAAAGGTATCATAATCAGAAATATTAGGTTCATATAAAGTACTATTAAGAAGAAAAATTAAATAAGAAAAAGAAGCAACTACTGCGATAAGTAACGTAACTAAGACGAAAACGTGTTGTAAAATAAACTGGATTATAAGTCTCTTATTAAAATTCATATCTTTAACCTACTTTGTAATGAACTTATAGCCAAGTCCACGAACTGTTTTTATGTATTCTGGTTTACTTGGATCATGTTCAATTTTTTCACGTAGTTTTCGAATGTGAACCATAACAGTATTATCATCTCCATTATAGGCAGGTGCTCCCCAAACTTTTTCGTATAATTCTTCTTTCGAAAATACGTAGTTCGGATTCTCACAAAAGAAGAGTAGTAATTGAAAGAGTTGAGCGGAACATTCGACAACGTTTCCATCTACTGTTAGTTCCGCAGAATGTTGATCAATTTCAAATCTCCCAAATGAAATGGAGTGCGTTTTTTGTTTTTGTACGCTTTGCTTCATATGTCTTCGAAGTTGTGCTTTCATACGAGCGACTACTTCAAGTGGATTAAATGGCTTCGTAATATAATCATCGGCACCGTATGAAAATCCAGATACTTTATCTAAATCAGAAGTTTTCGCTGTTAGAAAGAAGATGGGGCAATCCGTTTTTTGGCGAATGATCGGACAAATGTCAAAACCAGACTGTCCAGGAAGCATCACATCTAAAATGATTAAATCGTAATTGTTTTGCTGGGTGAGAGATAAGGCTAGTTCCGCAGAGGTTGCAGTTGTAATATGAGAAAAACCTTCTTTTTTAAGAATGGTAGTTAGTAATTGTAAAATTGCTGTTTCATCATCAACGAGTAAAATATTTGCGTGATACATATGAATCCCTCCTAATTTCCTCGAATATCATATCATCTTTTTGTAACTTATGGAATTTTTAAGGAAATTTTAAGGTTTTCTTTCACAAAAAATTAAGATTCAAATGATATGATAAAAGTAACATGGGGAGGAGATGAATGTGAATCCGTTTCAAACGATGCGAGCTAGATATTTTTTAATTGTATTTGCATTATTAATTTTAATAGCACGAAGTAGTAATGAAGTGCTAGAAAATACATTTCATATACAGAATTCATCTTTTATAAACATTCTTATATTTTATATCCTTCCAATAGTATGGCTGTTTTACGGATATAGAAAGCATCGTGTTTCATTTTCATTATTTATTAATAGAAACGAAACATTTAATCTAGTGCAAGTTTTGTATATCGCAATTATGCTATGTATGTTTAGTTACGGCTATCTTATTTTGTACATGTACAGCTTCGCGTGGATTACACCAGATTTTATAATGAATGCCTTGCATGAACCGATTATAGATAGTACCGGGGGATATGTATATCAATTTATTATGGTCGTATTTATCGCGCCTATTGTCGGAGAGTTTGTTTTTCGAGGATTTTTACTACAGCGTTTTGCAGCAAAATGGGGTACTAGTATAGCGGTGGTCGTTGTAGCACTTTTATTTGCATGCTTACATGTTGATTTCCTTGGTGCAGTTGTGTTTAGCATCGTAATATCAATTGTATATATTCGTACGAAAAGCTTACTCATGCCAATTGCCATTCATATGTTAAACAATGCGTTTGTGCTTAGTTCATCTTTTTTAGTAAGCAGAGAAAAGATAATGAGTTTTGCCGATTTTTCGAACTATACGACATTCTTTCCAGGATTAATTATTTTTATGGCAGGATTAAACTTAGTACTCATCTTTTTATTTGTGAATCGCAAATATTGGAGTAAAGAAGTGCCTGTTATATATGCGGAGAAGGAAAAGAGCTTTTCGAGCATAGTGGGGGATAAGTAAGGTAGAGAAGATGTTTGAGAAAATATTGAAGGAAATGATAGATTCCACTTCTATTAGACGTAAGTACTTCTCCATCAATAATGATTTCATCTTATCGTGTTAGGGACATTAATAATAGTTAGCTTTATTGTGGAAGAAATGATGAGGCGTATCTTCAGACAGTATGTAAAGAACGAAGAAAATTATGTTAGGGCTCATAAAATGTTTGAGAAAGTAGTGGGGACTTTTATTTTATGAAAACTAAATCATCATTAATTCGTAATTTGAAAGGGATGTATAAAATTATATGAATGAAACAATATCGTCAAATAAGTTTTTTTATTTGATTGTACTGAGTTTAGTATTAATTACGACAGTAAATGTTGTTCTTCGCTGGGAGGAAGCTTACTTTTTTATGTATTTAGCGCTCCATTTATTAGGGATTTTATGCATTACGGGCGGAGTAGTTGCTGAGAAAAAGCATGAAGAAAGTATTAATTATATGTGTGTGATTGGTCTTATTTTACTTTTAACTGTACAAGGTATTATGAAATATAGTTCTTTTTCTTTGCAAGATTTTAGTTTATTAATAGATGTGCTTCCTTAAGGCGGATTATTATAACGACGCTAGTTTGTAAGTACATTTCTTATACATAGATTATGAGACAAAGAAAATATTTAAAAATAGGGAAAACTCTTCTTGTAATAGAAGAGTTTTTTTATATAAATTGAACGAGCTAGAACAATTCTCACGATTAGCTTGTTCTAATTTTGAAAGTCCGAACTTACAATAATAATAGACAGGCAGCATAGAGGAGGGAATAGCGTGAGGAAAGTTATTGGGTGGTCGCTTTTTTTGTACGTTGGGTTTGCGTTACTTATATATTGGTATTTATTTGGATGGAATCATGAACTCATTCCAGACATGTATAAAGGAACGAGTGCGGATCCAGAGACTTTTATGAATGCGAGGGAGCTTACGCTAAGCCAAGATTATTCGCGCGTGAAAAACTTACTGTACTTTTTAGCGACGCCTCTTGAATGGATTATTTTATTGTTTGTACTTGTGCTCGGTATTTCAAAAAAGTTTGAGAAATGGTCGAAGGAAACGACAAAAATAAATGTCTTACAAGTTGCGATTTATTTCTTTTATTTATCATTACTGACAACAGTCCTTGCCCTGCCGATGCAATGGATTGGGCGTAAAGTGTCGGTTGCTTACGGTATTTCCACGCAAAGTACACAAAGCTGGATAAAAGATCACGTTATCGATTTTTGGGTTAATTATGCGACGATGTTACTCATTGTTACTGTTCTTTTATGGCTTATCCGTAAATTCCCGAAGAGATGGTGGCTAGCAGGGTGGGCGCTCTCTGTACCGTTTACAATTTTCTTAACGTTCGTGCAACCTGTTATTATTGATCCACTTTATAACGACTTCTCGACGCTGAAAAATAAAGAATTAGAAACGAAAATTTTAGCGATGGCAGATAAAGCTGATATTCCAGCTAAACACGTATATGAAGTAAATATGTCGGAAAAAACGAATTCGTTAAATGCATATGTAACAGGAATAGGCCTTAACTCGCGTATCGTAATGTGGGATACGACGCTTAAGCAATTAAAAGATAAAGAGATTTTATTTATAATGGCTCATGAAATGGGACATTACGTAATGAAACATATATATTGGGGCGTTGCGAGCTATGTCTTGCTATCGTTTATAGGTATGTATTTAATTAGTCGTATTTTAAATATGTGTATTCGAAAATGGGGAGATACGCTGAAAGTTTCAAAAATGGCATGTTTCTCGATTTTACCTTTATTTTTCTTAATTTCTTCTGTACTATCCTTTGCATCACAACCAGCAACAAACTACGTTTCTCGTATAGAAGAACGAGCGGCAGATCAATACGCTTTAAATATGACGAAAGATGGAAATTCAGGTGTGAGAACTTTTCAATACTTATCAAAAACAAGTTTAAGCCAAGTAAATCCGCCTGCGTTAGTGAAATTTTTCTTATACACACATCCACCAATTTTCGAAAGAATTCATACGTTTGAACAATATGAAAAACAGAAGAAGCAGTAGTATACTGCTTCTTTTTATTGTGGAGTATTCGAATTTTGGAAAATTATAGTGTATAATATATGGAATATTCAGTGAAATGTTTAGGAGGTTAATATTTTGTTTCATTCAAAATCAATGCCGGCTATAAAAATGATTCTTTCGATGTCTATTTTCGGATCGATTGGATTTTTTTCTGTCCAGACAGGTTTACCGTCTTTTGAATTAGTATTCGTTCGTTGTATTTGTGCGACTATATTTTTAGCATTATGTTGGTTCGTAACGGGGCAGTACAAAAGTGAGAAATGGAACAAAAAAGAAACCATGCAAATATTAGCTTGTGGTGTATTTCTTGTTTTTAACTGGGTGTTTTTATTTAAAGCGTTTGAAGTTATGTCGATTACAATTGCGATTTCTGTATATCATCTTGCACCGATCATCGTATTAATAATTGGTAGTATTGTATTTAAAGAGAGGTTTACAGTATTTTCTATTATATCCATCATTATTTGTTTTATCGGTACAGTTTTAATAGCTGGAGTAGATGGCAATGTGTCGCTTGAGAAATTAATGTCATCTGGAATGGTGTGGGCACTTCTTGCAGCTTTATTTTATGCATTTACAACGTTGCTCGGAAAAGGAATTAAGCATACGAGTGCGTATGCGATGACATTTTTACAAACATTTTTAGGTATATTTTTACTATTACCATTTATAGATTTCGGAGCATTTCAAGGATTAACACAAACGAATTGGATCATGATTACAGCGACAGGACTTATACATACAGGGTTTGTGTACTATTTGTTTTTTGACAGTTTAAGAGATTTACCGACGAGACTAATTTCTGTATTAGTGTTTCTAGATCCTGGTGTTGCAATTGTATTAGATACAGTCTTTACTGGATTCAGACCGACTAGTATGCAAATTGTAGGGATTGTCCTAATATTTGTAGGGATGGCGTTTACTTTTCGGAAGCCGCGAGATGAAAGAGTGCAAGTATGCTCAGAAGCGTGATTTATTCCAATAATTAAATAATATTGTGAAGATTTTGAGTATTCAATATAATCGAAAAAGAGGTGAATAAAGAAAAAGGTGGATGACTAAAATGAAGAAGTTATTAAAAGTAGCTACATCATTAACGTTAATGGGCGGAATATTTGTAAGTGCAAATGGTGCTTCTGCAAATACTGGCGTGAATCAAAAATCTGGTCCTAATATTATTATAGATTTTGATGATTTATCAAAGGATCACTGGGCATATGATGAAATTGTTGAACTAGTGCATCACCGAATTATGTATGGCTACGGAAATGGGAAATTTGGTGTAGAAGATAATGTAACACGCGAACAAGCAGCGGCAGTACTGTATCGCGCACTAGATTTGAAGCGAAATGTACATATTGAAAATCCATATGGAGATATTGACGGGAAATCAACAATGTTTCCTTATGAAATTTTACAATTAACAAAGCTCGGTATTTTTAAAGGAGACGAAAATCAGAACTTCCGTCCAAAAGATACGTTAACTCGTGCGGAACTAGCGCAAATTTTGGTGAAAGCATATAATCTGAAAGCTAAACAACCTCATACATTTACAGACGTATCAGAAGATTATTGGGCGAGAGATGCGATTAGTGGGCTACAATCTAATAACGTTGTAGTAGGAACAGGCGATGGGAAGTTTGAACCTGAAATGCTTGTAACACGTGGGCAATTTGCGAAATTCTTAAAAAAGGCAATCGATAATTCACCAGGGAAAATGGAATAAATAAGAGTGTAAAAAAGTACAAGTAGATTATATTTGTGCTTTTTTTGTCTATAAAGTGAAATTTTTATAAGTGAAGGACTTGATTAGTAGATAGTAGAATATTGTATATATAACATCTTTTCAAAAGCTTTTGTCTATCCTTTTGAAAATCAAACAGAGGAACTAGAGCGTAAAGATGGGAATATTTCTTCAAATGATTTGTATACAATTCAGAATACCAATTGGAATTGAGAGCGAATTGGCTCACCTAGTAATCTTCAAAATAATAGATGTTAAAAATGCAATATATTACATAAGGCTTGTAAATACAGCATATGTAATATGAAAAAAGAATTTAGTCTATTATGTTCCATTTTTAATAAAGTGGAAATGAAGGAGAGAGGACAATGAAGAAAAAAATGTTACGTATAATGGCCGCAGCGACTATTATGGGTGGATTGTTGGTAAGTGCAAATGTTCCTAACATAAAAGCAGAAGAATATCCTGAAATGATTGTATTTGACGATGTCCCAGTAAACCATTGGGCATATGATTACATTCTAGATGCGGCATATAATAAAATTATGCTAGGTTATGGAAATGGAAAGTTTGGTGTAGGTGATAACGTAACACGTGAACAAGTGGCGGCAGTACTATATCGCGCACTTAATATAGAACATGAAGGACCGTTAAAAAATCCGTATAATGATATTTCTGAAAGATCAACAATGTTTCCAAATGAAATTTTAGCATTAACAGAACGCGGTATTTTTAAAGGTGATGAGAAGGGGAACTTTAGACCTAGGGAAATAATTACACGTGCAGAAGTAGCGCAAGTTCTTACACAGGCATTTTCATTTGAAGTGAAGCAACAGCATACATTTGCAGATGTACCGAATAATTACTGGGCAAAAAATTCAATTAGTGCTCTGCAATCAAATAATGTCATAGTAGGGACAGGAAATGGAAAGTTTGAACCGAATAAAGTTGTAACACGTGAGCAATATGCAACATTTTTATATAAAGCTATTATTAACTTTCATTTAAAAAATGAATGACGTTAAATTATATTGATATAGTATATTTTAAGAAAAAAGCGCGAAGATAACACGCTTTTTTCTTGTTTTAAATGGCTTATTTTGTATATTTATTATGCTGTTCATAGTTTAGTGAATAGTATCATATGGAAAAAACAGGTTAATTTTAGTTACTTTTTATATCGAAAAAATATGATTTAGTAACTTCATTGTTCACTAAGTATAAAAATAAGTATATGAAATAGAGTTCATAAATTAGACAAAACTTATATGGATAAGTGTATTGTTACTTTTCTATGAATTCTTTATATTAGAAAAAATACGTTTTTAGGGAGAGAACAAAGTGAAGAAAAAAATTTTAAAAGTAGCAACAGCTTTAACAATTATGGGTGGAATTGCATTTAGTGCTGAAGGCGCTACAGTGAATGCTGAAGTAGCTGCTAAGCCTAAGCCACAACAAGCAAGTCAGGCTATCTTTAAGGATGTACCAGCAGGACATTGGTCTTACGAAGCAATTCAAACTTTAGCACAAGAAGAAATTATGCTTGGTTATGGAAATGGCGTGTTCGGTTTTGGTCATAACATAACTCGTGAACAAGTAGCTGCTTTAATTTATCGTACTATCGATTTCAGTGAAGTATTCGAGGAAGGCGATATCCTTGAGAATCCATACAAAGATATTAATGAAAAATCAACAATGTTCTTAGAAGAAATTTTAGTATTAACAGAGGTAGGTATCTTTAACGGTGATGGAACTGGAAACTTTAGACCGAAAGATACACTAACACGTGCAGAAATGGCTCAAGTACTTACAGTAGCATATGAGTTAGAAGTAAAAGGAACACAAGGATTTAAAGATGTACCGAAAGGACATTGGGCATACAATGCGATTAATGCAGTAGGTTCAAATGGTATTTCTGTAGGAGATGGAACTGGAAACTTTGCTCCAAACATGAAAGTAACACGTGAACAATATGCGCAGTTCTTATTTAAAACAATTTTTGAATAAATAATAAAAAAGAGTCAGTGTTATATAACACTGACTCTTTTTTTGTGTGTAACGATGGTAAAAGAATATAGTTTCATAAAAAACAATTAAATTTTCAAAAAAAACTTCCTTTTCTGAAGATTTGTTATATAATATAAAACATAAAATCAAATCTGTTATAAAACAGTTTAAGAAGGGGATGCTAATATGTCGACGCAAACTTCACGGGTTACATTGCCCGGAGAAATGTTACCAGCGTACAACGAAATATTGACACCTGAGGCGCTTAGCTTTTTAAAGGAACTACATGGGAATTTCAACGAACGCCGCACAGAACTTTTACAAAAGCGTGTGGAGAAACAAAAAAGAATTGATGCAGGGGAGTTTCCTACGTTTTTAGAAGAAACAAAGCATATACGTGAAGGTGATTGGACAATCGCTGAGCTTCCGAAAGATTTAGAGGATCGTCGTGTGGAGATTACTGGATCAGTAGATAGAAAGATGGTCATTAACGCTTTAAATTCAGGAGCACATCTTTTTATGGCAGACTTTGAAGATTCGAATGCACCAACTTGGAGAAATGCTGTTGAAGGCCAAATTAACTTGCGAGATGCGAGTAAGGGAACGATCTCACATAAAAATGAGAACGGAAAAGAATATCGGTTAAATAGTAAAACGGCTGTCTTAATCGTGCGTCCGAGAGGGTGGCATTTAGAGGAAAAACATATGCAAGTTGACGGCAAGAACATGTCTGGCAGCTTAGTAGATTTTGGTTTGTTCTTTTTCCATAATGCTAAGACGCTTTTAGCAAAAGGAAGTGGCCCATACTTTTACTTACCGAAAATGGAAAGTTACTTAGAGGCAAGATTATGGAATGACGTTTTCGTATTCGCTCAAAAGTATATCGGTATTCCGAAAGGAACGATTAAAGCGACTGTATTAATAGAAACGATTCACGCTTCATTTGAAATGGATGAAATTTTGTATGAACTAAGAGATCATTCTGCTGGTTTAAACTGCGGGCGATGGGATTATATATTTAGTTTCTTAAAGAGTTTCCGAAATCATAATGAATTTTTACTTCCAGATAGAGCGCAAGTCACGATGACAGCGCCGTTTATGCGCGCGTATTCTTTGAAAGTTATTCAAACGTGTCATCGCCGTAATGCGCCAGCAATCGGAGGGATGGCAGCGCAAATCCCAATTAAGAATGATCCAGAAGCAAATGAGGCGGCTTTTGAGAAAGTGCGTGCTGATAAGGAGCGCGAAGCTTTAGATGGACATGACGGGACTTGGGTTGCCCACCCGGGACTTGTACCGGTTGCAATGGAAGTATTTAATCACATAATGAAAACGCCAAATCAAATTTTTAGAAAGCGTGAAGAAATAAGTGTAACAGAAAAGGATTTATTAGAAGTACCGATGGGAACGATTACAGAAAGTGGTCTTCGCACGAATATTAACGTCGGTATTCAATATATTGCATCTTGGTTAAGCGGGAGAGGAGCAGCTCCAATTTATCACTTAATGGAAGATGCGGCAACAGCGGAAATATCAAGAGCACAAGTATGGCAGTGGATTCGCCATGAGGGTGGAAAGCTAAGTGATGGCCGTAATATTACTTTTAAATTGATGGAAGAATTGAAAGAAGAAGAACTAGCAAAAATAGAAAGAGAGATTGGTAAGGAAGCATTTAAGAAGGGGAGATTTGAAGAAGCTACAAAACTGTTTACAAACCTTGTTCGTAATAATGAGTTCGTGCCGTTTTTAACATTACCGGGTTATGAAATTTTATAAGAAACAAGAAAAGGGGATGGAACATATGAAAAACGAAAGAATTGATAAATTGCAAGAAAGCTGGGAGTTAGATACACGCTGGAAAGGGATCACACGTCCATACTCAGCTGAAGATGTAATTCGTCTGCGCGGATCGATTGATATTGAACATACGTTGGCGCGCTGCGGTGCAGAGAAGCTTTGGAAATCACTTCATACAGAAGATTATATTAATGCACTTGGCGCATTAACAGGAAACCAAGCGATGCAACAAGTGAAGGCTGGATTAAAAGCAATTTATTTAAGCGGTTGGCAAGTAGCGGCAGATGCGAATCTTTCTGGACATATGTATCCTGATCAAAGCTTATACCCAGCGAACAGTGTACCAGCTGTTGTAAAGCGAATTAACCAAACACTTCAACGTGCTGATCAAATTCAGCACATGGAAGGAAATGGTGATACGGATTATTTCGTCCCAATTGTGGCGGATGCTGAAGCTGGCTTTGGTGGACAGTTAAACGTATTTGAGCTAATGAAAGGGATGATTGAGGCTGGTGCATCTGGTGTGCACTTCGAAGACCAATTATCTTCAGAGAAAAAATGCGGGCATTTAGGCGGAAAAGTATTATTACCGACGCAAACAGCGGTGCGTAATTTAATTTCGGCACGTCTTGCTGCGGATGTAATGGGTGTACCAACAATTATCGTCGCAAGAACAGATGCAGATGCGGCAGATTTAATTACGAGCGATATCGATCCAGTTGATCAAGAGTTTATTACAGGTGAAAGAACACCAGAAGGGTTTTATCGTACGAAAGCAGGTCTTGATCAAGCAATTGCACGTGGTTTAGCGTATGCGCCGTATGCAGATCTCGTTTGGTGTGAAACGTCGGAGCCAAGTTTAGAAGATGCAAAACGCTTTGCAGACGCAATTCATAAGAAATATCCAGGGAAGCTACTCGCTTACAATTGTTCGCCTTCATTTAACTGGAAACAAAAATTAGATGAAAAAACGATTGCAAGCTTCCAAAAAGAAATTGCATCGTACGGTTATAAATTCCAGTTCGTAACGCTTGCTGGATTCCATTCATTAAATTACGGCATGTTTGAATTAGCGCGTGGTTACAAAGAGCGCGGCATGGCTGCGTACTCTGAATTACAACAAGCAGAGTTCGCAGCAGAAAAATTTGGTTACTCTGCAACGCGCCATCAACGCGAAGTAGGAACAGGATACTTTGATGAAGTAGCACAAGTGATTACGGGCGGTACTTCATCAACGACTGCTCTAAAAGGATCCACAGAAGAAGAACAGTTTACGAAATAAAGATAGAAGTAGGTGCCTGTTATAGGTACCTACTTTTACTTAAAATATCCAATTTAATATAGTAAATATACCAATAATAGCAGTAAAAAGAAGGAATGCGAATAATGCTAGACAGCCCCATGTAAATAGTTTGTCTTTCCATGTTTCTTCATAATCATCAATTAGTTCCTCTATCACTTTTTTCTGCAATGGCTGTACGGGACATTCGGTGTATAGTCCTGTAATAATGTTACAATCTCCTTTGAATTTTAAAGCACGTACAATATGATAAGGGTCGTTTCCCATCGATTTTTCAAATTGTAGACATGCCGCGTGCATAACATCTGTTTTCTCTTTTTCAAGATACCAATACCGTCCAGCCATTTCTGGGTATTATAATGTAAAGTAAATATCACCGAGTTTTTTTCTAAGTTCTAATTCATTCGGATAAGTAGCGATTAATCCGTGTAATCTATCTCTTGCTTTTCCAAGGTTGTTATTTTTAAGATCTTTTTCAATTCTCTTTAATGTTTTTTCAGGTATTATTTCTGCCATATACACCTCCTTATTAGAATAGGTGTGTTTATATTTTATAAGAAATAATAAAATTTAGAAATTTTATTATTAAAAAGGATTGTACATTCTATTTTAAGTATGCTATGATAATACCAGTTGAATAATTAAATTAAGCAATCCATATATTATCAAGTGCCGAAAACAAACGGGGAAAAGTATGTGAGAACTAGTTTATGTTTCGAATTTGATAATGTGTGGATTCTTTTTTTATACATGAAGACTAAATAATAAAATGTATTTTCTTAGGAGGAAATAATTATGACAGTTACAGGACAAGTAAAATGGTTTAACAACGAAAAAGGCTTCGGTTTCATCGAAGTTCCAGGCGAAAACGATGTATTCGTACATTTCTCTGCAATCGAAACTGAAGGTTTCAAATCTTTAGAAGAAGGTCAAAAAGTTAGCTTCGAAATCGAAGAAGGCAACCGTGGACCTCAAGCTAAAAACGTAATCAAACTATAATTTTATAGTTCATTATGGAAAAAAGGATGGCTTATGCCATCCTTTTTTTGTTGTTGAGATATATGATATTATATTAGTTATAAAGACTGCCTAAAAAGTACGATTGAAGAGATAAAGGCGTACGCGGAAACTTATGAAAATGATAAAATGGAACTTTAATCAGTGGGGGTTCATCCCCCACTGATTATTAGTCCTCACCAATCGGGTGTTAATGCGGGATAAAGTGATGTTAATTGATTTGAAAAAATCTTATTCTCATGTTTTAGATGAAGAACGATATACAATCACATTACAAATTGAAAGAGATACAGAAAATCTCGGAAGAAAATATGAATATGAAGAAGAGTAAAAGGCTTTCCAAAAAAGGAAGGCCTTTTACTCTTCTTTTCCAACTTTTTTCTTTGCTCGTTTCTTGCATTCTGGGCATTTTGATTTACGAAAAGGCTTTGCAAAGAGCAGTAGAATGAAAAATAAAGCGAATATAATACTAGCTGAGTTTTTCACAATAACAATGTTGTTATTTTTCATATGAATCGTTGGTTGGCTCTCTTTTTCTTCCATAATGGACCTCCATATATTGGATTTATATTTTAATTATAGCAAAGTTGATTGTTGTAATGATGTGAAAAGAGGAAGCGATTATAAATATTTATAGATGGTATAAATAATTTTTGTACAGGTTCAAATCATTCTATTGCTATATGATTAATTTAAAATTTAATAAATGTTTGATAAATGATAAAGTATTGTAAAAAAGGGAAATCTGTAAAGCGTTTCCTTTTCATAGGTGCTAAAATTGTACATGCAGCTGCTACTATAAATAGAAAAAGGAGATAGTAGAATATGGAAAGTAAAGTAGAACGTTATGTTGAAAATTATGTTGTAAGTAAAAATACGATGGCCTTACTTCCTGTTGTTCTAGGAGAAAAGAAAGTGGTTACGCGAATTGTTGAAATGGAAGATTCTTTTTTCGTATTTCAAAAACCTCTCGATATTATAGAGAGAAGTTGCCGGAAACATGGTTCTAGTTTTTTTGGAAGAAAAGAAGGAACGAAGGAGTTAACTAGTATTACACATAAAGCTCCTATCGCAATTAGCCCGACAGATCAACTTTATTTTTTCCCTACGTATTCTTATTCTCGAAAAGAGTGTGCGTGGTTGTCTCATTTTCATATTGAAAATAATAAAGAATTAAAAGATGGAAATCTTATTATTAGATTTATAAATGGTTTCGCTGTCAAATTAGAAATATCCAAAAGCAGCTTTGAAAATCAGCAAAATCGTACAGCAAAATTACGGACAGAGTATGAAGACCGGAAGAAAAAACAAGGAAATCCTTCTTTTAAAGAGATTGATAAAAGTGAAGAATCTAAATTAACGCCAGCCTATGAGAAAGTGTATTTTGTGAGGGAAGGCGAAGTGTGAGAGGAAAAGGATGGGGGGACTCATCCTTTTTTGATTTCATTATATATACCGTTACGCTGTAAGATTCATAAATAAAACGAGAAAAATTTGCGGATTTTTTGTTCTTTAATAGCTTGAGAAAGTGTAAAATTACAATATAAGGGTAATTTTACTACATATATTTATCGCGATGTTAATATGCATAATTTAACATTTGCGGCATACATGATATTTCTTACCTTATTGTATAAAAAAAGGAGATGGTATGTTGAAAAGGACTATGTTATTTTGGGCGCAATATATTCTTGTTTTGCCTATATTATTTCTTACCTTTATGTTTACTGGTTTCGTTGGTAGTCAGTTAATGATAGGTGCTGATAAACAACATTTTATTTTTACGCCTCAAAATGCAACAGAATATAGTCAAATTAGTGAAATTGATAAATTACTATTTTCTTTTTCAATTCAGCCAGTTGTCACCATAGTATTTCTGCTATCGATCGTGTACGTACTGACACTTATTGTCTTTCAAATTATTGAATGTAAGAAGAAAAGAAAGATATTACATAGTTTGCAATATATGATTCTTATACCAATTTTTATTTACTTGTGGTTAGGAATAATACAATTTTCCGCAGTTAGTTTAACTTGGATAGATAATTGGAAAGATTACCTTATATTCACTCCTAGTACGATAACTGATGAGCAAGATATATATACGATTGATAAGTTTTTATACAAATTTCGAAGGTTACCTATTCCGAGTACAGTATTAATACTATCTTTCTTATATTTATTAATACTTGTCGTGATTGATAGTATACGCTTACTAAAAAAGTTTCTTATAAGAACTAGTCATTAGAAAAGGGTAATTGTTTGAAGGTACACCAATTATTTGCCATTACTTATTTCCATACAGGTAGAAATAACCTTACGCGTAGTAAGGGGATTTTTTTGAAACTATAGATTGACACTTTCTGTAGTTACTTCTTTTTTATAATCTGTGCGTGGTGTCCAAATTATTCTCATGTCTTGTCGAATATTGAAAGATTATCATAGCATAATAATGAAGGAATTCTAGAGGAAGATATGGAAACTTAATAATTACATCTCCATATGTCATATCTACCATTTCCTCTTTCATATAAGCGATGATACAGTAGAGGTAGTAATTAGAGTAAAGGGGTAAAGTGTAGAATGGATTTTCAGACAATCAAAGAATATTTTTCACCAGAAAATATGGATCACATTGTTGAAAGTTATAAAGCGTTCGGGCCGCTTCTTGGTATTGGTTTACCGATGATAGAGGCGCTTATTCCAGCATTGCCTCTCATTGTGTTTGTACTGGCGAATGCTGTTGCATTTGGTTTTTGGTTCGGTTTTCTTTATTCTTGGCTTGGATCAGTAATTGGTGCAATGCTTGTATTTTTCATCATTCGTAGCTTTGGAAGGACGCGTTTCTTTTCTTTTGTAAATAAACATGAGAGAGTGCGAAAGGCGATGGGATGGATTGAAAGAAAAGGGTTTGCGCCAATCTTCGTCATATTCTGTTTTCCTTTCACACCATCTGCGCTTATAAACGTTGTAGCTGGTTTGTCTCGCATTAGCGTAAAACAATTTGGACTAGCGTTAGCATTCGGAAAGCTTGTTATGATCTTTATTTTAACGTATATCGGTCATGATTTAATGTCGTTTATTCATAAACCGGTAAAATCGGTTATTGTTGGTGTTGGTATTTTTATTTTATGGTATGTCGGTAAGAAAATTGAAGTAAAGTTAGAACTACATTAGGAAAAGTCTTCTTTGTAAAGATAAGCTTCATTATTAAAGGGCGAGGGGAGAAGCGAATGAAGAAAACTTTGAAAAAAGAAGGGCTAGAGTGGATAAGAACAATTTTAATTGGTGTACTATTAGCTGTATTTTTTCGAACGTTTTTCTTTTCAACGTACGTTGTAGAGGGGAAGTCAATGATGCCAACATTGCAAGATGGCAATATGCTCGTTGTAAATAAGGTGAGTTATCAAGTAGGGGACTTGAACAGGTTTGATGTCGTCGTTTTTCATGCGAATAAAAAAGAGGACTACGTAAAGCGAATTATCGGTTTACCTGGGGATCATATTGAATATAAGCAGGATAAACTATATATAAACGGACAATTTGTGGATGAACCTTATTTAGAGGCGTATAAGAAAGAGATAAATGGACGACAACTAACAGGTGATTTTAAATTAGAAGAATTAACGAAAGAAAAGTTTGTACCACCCGGGTCTATTTTTGTAGTTGGTGACAACCGCCTCGGTAGCTGGGATAGTAGGCATTTCGGTTTTGTAAAAGCTGATACAGTTGTCGGTAAAGTTGACCTGCGATATTGGCCGATTCGAGAGGTGCAAACGAATTTTTCAAAAGGTTGATATAATTATTTGAAGTACGAAAAAGGCAAACAATTATGTTTGTCTTTTTTATTTTATATTTTTTTAATCTATTGATAATGAGAATATTTTAGTATTTGTCTAACTACAGGTTTTGTTATTGAAGTACAGATAAATAAAAACGACATTACAGAAAAGAACGTCTTTTATTTTACTGATAAAAAAGTTATACATAACAGAATAACAGATGTTAACGGTGAAAAACAATGTATATTTAGAGAGTGTGGAATACCTGAGGTAGCATGGCAATTTATATATCAAGCGTTGCAGTCTAAAAATACTTGTTCACGTTCGAATTATACATTTAAACTTCCTTGCGCCGTATATGAAAAAGATTTTTTAAATCAATCAGAAAAGTATTTATCGGAATTATTAGGATATTATGCGGATGATGATGATGTTAAAAAATTAGTGAATATTATATGTGACCGTGAAGAGTTAACTACAGTTAAAACTCATTATTATATAAAGGATACATGGTATACCGATAGTATTCAGTATATGTATAGTCAAAATCAATATTGGCTTATCCAAAAAATACTAGACAGTGGAGAGAAGCAAACGAATGTTATTTGTCTAGATATCTTTGCAATTATTGAAGAAATCAAAAAAATGGTTCTGTACCTTAAATCAATAGGTGGTGAATCAAAATGAGTAAAGAAATTAAAGTTACTCCTGCCCTTTTAAGGGAGTTAGCTTCTAATATAGAGCGTGCAGCTCATGAATTATTTGAAACACATAAACGTTTGAATCAGCAATTAATGGATTTACCCTTTCAAGTATCTGGAAGAGATGCTGTATTGAATCAGGCTTTATATGCAGGTTAAATGTTAGAGCGTGTAACGAATGATTTAAAAACTCATAGTAAATCATTAAGAAATATTGCTGATCGTTTTGAGAAAACTGATCAACAAGAAGTTTCATTAGGAGATTGGAAAATAGATAGTGTTGATTTATTAAGTCCTTTTGGGGGAGGCATTGATGAATGGAAAGAAAACCCCATGGGAGCCGGGTTAACAGCATTTGGAACCTTTAAAGATGGTCAAGAGGCATACCAAATTGCTCAAAGGCATAACCAAGGTTTTCGCGCGACACCATATACAAATAATCAAGGAAAACCTATGGTGCGATTTGAGAACCGTACACTTATTAAAGGAAAAGATGGTAATAACATTATTAGAAGAACAAAGCTGCCATTAGAGGAAGCTAAAACAATTGATGAAGTAAAACGTTATGTTTTAAAACCAGGTGCATTATTAAAAGAATCATTATCGTTAAAAAATAACGCATTAGGATATATAAGTACCGGTTTAGATGTCTTTAAAGATACGAAAGAAAATTTGGAAAGTAATGCGAGCGGCAGCAAAATTGTAGGAGACATTGTTGGTGATGTAGCGGTTGGAGTAGGTTCTACTGCTGCTAGTACTTGGGCGGGTGCTGCAGTCGGTACAGCAATTGGAGGACCCATTGGAACTGTGATTGGGGCTGGTGTAGGTTTTACTGCTTCTGTAGTATCTAGCATAATAACGGATGGAATTAAGTTCGATAAAGGGGATTGGAATAATGATGGTGAAAAAGACTCTATAAAAGACCGGATTAAATCTGGAATAGGCTCTGCTTTAGATGAAATCTTTTAATTTTCTATGAGGTGCATAATGGATAAATATAATTTTAAAAATATAGATGATGGCATACGAATATTACTACCATTTGATATAAGAAATATTGTCGGAGCCTTTGTATGGTTTATTATGAATTTTTTGTTATTGATTATAATTTTTGTATTTCCACCAATATATAATGTGTATTTTTACTTGGCGCTTCCATTTTTTATAGTATGTAACTTGTGGGGAATTTGGATTTTTATTAACAAACCTAAGCAGCCTCAATTGCAACATTTACTATATTCTGGATTTGTTGGAACTAGCATTTCATTTTGTAGTTTTATAGGTGTTCAAAAAATAGCTTACGAGTTAATAGGATTGGAATCACCTTTATTTTTTATTTTATCATTTATAGTATATTGTTTGGTTGTTTATAAATCCGGACAATTGTGGATTAAATATTTTACAGCTCGTTTAATGGGTATAAATGATCAGAAGGTGAAATTTTCAAAAGTCGGTGTTTTTTCAGGTGTAGGCTACATTGTTGGTCAAATCAGTATAGGAATTTTAAGTCAAGATTCTCTAGCGATTTTGCTAATTATCTTACTGTCATTTTTCTCGATTATTTTCTTTTTTGCGAGTGTCCATGTGTACTTTTATTTTGATTTTAAAAAACATCTTATCATTACAGGGCATTCAAAAATGAAACAGGTTCAACAAAAATCTAATCTTACAAGAAAGGAAAGGAGAAGGAAATGAATTCACATCTTCTACCTATAGGCTCTATCGTAATCTTAAAAGAAGGAACCAAGAAACTCATGATTTATGGACGTAAACAACAAGTAGAAACAGATAAAGTGAAAAAATTTGACTATATGGGATGTTTTTACCCAGAGGGCTATATTAGTCCTGGTTTTACTTATTTATTTAACTATGACGATATTCAAGAAGTTGTATCAAGTGGATATAAAGATGAGAAAGAAAGAGCTTTTCAACAAAATATATTGTCTAAAGTGGAGTAAGAAATATTACATGGAAAAAGCTGCTTATATGAGCAGCTTTTTCTATGTAATTAAATACTTTAGTGGTTGTATTTTTATGTTTTGAGAGGGGGTATCGTCATTATACATGTTTGTCTTTTTTCGTGTACTATAATACAATTATAGTAGCAAACTAACGTTCGTTATGTAAGTGAAAGGTGGGGTTACATGTCACTTCGATTTGTGATTGGTAGAGCGGGAAGTGGAAAAAGTACACTTTGTTTACGCGAAGTGCAAGAAGAGTTAAAACAGCGCCCGAGAGGGAAAACAATATTATATCTTGTGCCAGAACAGATGACATTCCAGACGCAGCAGGCGTTAATTGGAAGTGAGGACGTAAGAGGTTCTATTCGGGCACAAGTTTTTAGTTTTTCACGATTAGCGTGGAAGGTACTGCAAGAAGTTGGCGGAGCGAGTCGTCTTCATATTGATGAAGCTGGTGTACATATGTTACTCCGTAAAATTGTAGAGTCTCGTAAAGATGGGTTATCGGTGTTCCAAAAAGCAGCGGAGCAAAACGGTTTCTTTGAACATCTTGGTAGTATGATTGCAGAGTTTAAACGTTACAATGTGACGCCATCTAACGTATATGAAATGTGGCAACAACTAGACGCGCATAGTAGCAGTGCAGAGCAAAAATTGCTAGCGAATAAAGTGTATGACTTACAGCTATTATATGATGATTTTGAACGTGCCTTAATCGGAAAATATTTAGATTCAGAAGACTACCTACAATTGCTAGTGGAAAAGCTTCCGCAGTCTGAATATGTAAATGGTGCGGAAATTTATATAGATGGATTTCATTCATTTTCTCCGCAAGAGCTTGAAATTTTAAGGCAGCTTATGGTTTGTGGAGCGAGAGTTACGATCACGTTAACAATAGATGAAAAAACGTTAGCACAGCCAGTAAACGAACTAGATTTATTTTTTGAAACGACGTTAACATATGAAAAAATAATACAAGTAGCGCGTGAAGAGAAAATAGAAATTGAAAAAATAATTCCACTTATGGAACAGCCGCGTTTTCATTCTCCGGCATTAGCTCATTTAGAAGCTCATTATGAAGCGCGTCCGAATGAAAAATTTAACGGTGAAGCGAGTGTAACAATCAGTACAGCAGCTAATTTACGAGCTGAAGTAGAAGGTGTAGCTCGTGAAATTCGTAAGCTTGTCGCAGATGAAGACTATCGTTACCGAGATATCGCAGTCCTCCTTCGTAACGGAGAAAGTTATTACGATGTAATGCGAACGTTATTTACGGATTATAATATCCCGCATTTCATCGATGAAAAACGCCCGATGTCACATCATCCGTTAGTAGAATGCATTCGTTCAGCTTTAGAGATTATTAGCGGAAATTGGCGTTATGATGCCGTGTTCCGCTGCGTGAAAACAGAGCTTTTATATCCGTTAGGTGTAAGAAAAGAAACGATGCGAGAAGAAATGGATGAGTTTGAAAACTACTGTTTAGCGTACGGTGTACAAGGGAAGCGATGGACTTCAGAGGATCCGTGGATGTATCGCCGTTATCGTTCTCTTGACGAGACAAACGGAATGATCACAGATAGTGAACGTGAAATGGAAGAGAAAATAAACAGGCTGCGTGATGTTGTAAGAACGCCTGTTATTCGTATGCAAAAAAGACTGAAGCGTGCGGGAACGGTTATGCAAATGTGCGAGGCAGTTTACTTATTTTTAGAAGAACTTGACGTTCCGAAAAAGTTAGAAGAGTTACGTATACGAGCAGAAGAAAGTGGAGATTTCTTATTTGCGACAGACCATGAACAAGTATGGGAAGAAGTAATGAGTCTTCTTGATACGTTCGTAGAGATGCTTGGTGAGGAGAAAATGTCACTATCCATGTTTACAGACGTTATGTCCACAGGTCTTGAGGCACTTCAATTCGCGAACATTCCGCCGTCATTAGATCAAGTATTAGTTGCTAATATTGATCACTCCCGGTTATCAAATGTGAAAGCGACGTTCATTATCGGCGTAAATGAAGGCGTCATTCCGGCAGCACCGATGGATGAAGGGATGCTTTCTGATGAGGAAAGAGAAGTTCTTGGCGCTGCGGGTATTGAACTCGCGCCAACGACGAGACAAACTTTATTAGAAGAACAGTTCGTTATGTACCAAATGGTAACGAGAGCGACTGAGAAATTATATATTTCATGCCCGCTTGCAGATGAAGAAGGAAAGACGTTACTTGCGTCTAGCTTTATTAAGAAAATAAAACGAATGTTCCCTGATGTGAAAGAATCATTTATTACAAATGACGTAAATGACTTATCACGTTCGGAACAAATTTCATACGTAGCAACGCCAGAAGTGACATTGTCTTATGTCATGCAGCAGCTGCAAACATGGAAACGATACGGATTTGAAGGACAATTAGACTTTTGGTGGGATGTATATAACTTCTACGTAACTTCAGATGAATGGAAGCAAAAAAGTAGCCGCGTGTTATCAAGTTTATTTTACCGAAATCGTGCGCAGAAACTAAGTACAACTGTAAGTAGAGATTTATATGGAGATACAATTAAGGGAAGTGTCTCTCGTATGGAACTATTTAACCGTTGTGCGTACGCTCATTTCGCACAGCACGGTTTATCACTAAGAGAGCGTGATATTTTCAAACTTGATGCGCCAGATATCGGTGAACTATTCCATGCAGCGCTAAAGAGAATTGCAGACAGGTTATTACGTGAAAACCGTACTTGGGCAGATTTATCAATAAAAGAGTGTGAGCATCTTTCTACTTTAGTAATAGAAGAAATTGCACCGTTATTACAAAGACAAATTTTATTAAGTTCAAACCGTCATTTCTATTTAAAGCAAAAACTGCAACAAATCATTTTCCGTACGTCACTTATTCTTCGTGAACATGCGAAGTCGAGTGGCTTTGTACCAGTTGATTTAGAAGTACCGTTCGGTATGGGCGGTACAGGATCGCTTCCGCCAATGGAATTTGCGTTGCCAAATGGTGTAAAGATGGAAGTAGTGGGCCGTATTGACCGTGTTGATAAGGCGGAAGACGAGAGTGGTACGTTCCTTCGTATTATTGACTATAAATCAAGTTCGAAAGCGTTAGATTTAACAGAAGTGTATTACGGACTCGCGCTTCAAATGTTAACGTATTTAGATGTTGTTACTTCAAATGCACATACGTGGATGAAAAAGGGCGGCACTGCATCACCGGCGGGTGTATTGTATTTCCATATTCATAACCCGATTGTTGAGATGAAAGGCGATGCATCTGAAGAAGAAATTGAGAAAGAAATTTTAAAGAAATTTAAAATGAAAGGGCTCGTACTAGGAGATGCTGACGTTGTTCGTTTAATGGATAATAAACTTTCAACAGGAAGCTCTGATATTATTTCTGCTGGTCTGAAAAAAGATGGTAGTTTTAGTGCGCGTTCTAGCATTGCAAGTGAACAAGAATTTAACGTACTTCAAAAATATGTACACCACTCGTTTGAAAATATCGGAAAAGACATCACAGAAGGTGTTATCGATATTGCTCCTTACAAAAAGGGGAATAAAGCGGCTTGTACGTTCTGTAACTTTAAATCAGTTTGTCAGTTTGATGAATCACTTGAAGATAATCAATTCCGTACGTTAAAAGATATGAAAGATAGCGAAGCAATGGAGAAAATTAGAGAGGAGGTTGGCGGAGAATGATAGAAAATTGGCCTGAAAAACCAGAAGGTAGTCAATGGACAGATGACCAGTGGAAAGCGGTTGTAGCGAACGGACGTGATATTTTAGTCGCAGCAGCAGCTGGATCAGGGAAAACAGCAGTATTAGTTGAACGGATTATTAAAAAGATTATAAGTGAGGAAAATCCAGTCGATGTCGACCGCCTGCTCGTTGTAACATTTACGAATGCAGCAGCGCAAGAGATGAAAAACAGAATTGGGGAAGCGTTAGAAAAAGTATTAATTGATGGACCAGGATCGCAGCATATAAGAAAGCAGCTCAGCTTATTAAATAAAGCCTCCATTTCTACCATTCATTCATTTTGTTTACAAGTGATTAGAGGATACTACTACATGCTTGATGTCGATCCTCGTTTCCGTATTGCGAATCAAACAGAAAATGAATTGTTAAAAGAAGAAGTGTTAGACGACATATTAGAAGAAGAGTATGGAATCGAAGATAATAGTATTTTCTTTGAACTCGTTGATCGTTATACGAGCGATCGTAGTGACGATGACTTACAACGAATGATTTTAGCGCTTCATACAGAATCAAGAGCGCATCCAAACCCGGAAAAATGGCTTGATAAATTAGTAGAAGCATACGACGTTGAAGGGAAGACGATTGAAGATTTAGTGTACGCTTCTTACTTGTTAGAAGATGTGAAATTCCAGCTTGAAACAGCGGAAGAGCATATTCGTAAAGCAACTGAACTCGCAATGCTTCCTGATGGTCCAGCGCCTCGCGTTGAAACCCTGCAAGCGGATTTAGCTTTACTTGGAATGTTATCCTCAGCAGCTCGTGGATCGTGGACAAGCGTTTATGAAGCAATGCAAAATGTATCGTGGCAAACGTTAAAGCGTATTAAGAAAAGTGATTACAACGAAGATGTTGTAAAACAAGTAGACTCTCTTCGTAATAAAGCGAAAGATGAAGTGAAGAAATTACAAGAAGAGCTATTTAGCCGCAGACCAGAAAGTTTCTTACGAGATTTTCAAGATATGCATCCTGTATTAGAAAAACTCGTTCAGCTCGTAAAAGTATTTACAGAGCGTTTCCAAGCGATGAAGCGAGATAAAGGAATGGTCGATTTCACAGATTTAGAGCATTTCTGTTTACAAATTTTAAGTGAGCAAAGTGAAGACGGTGAAATGAAGCCGTCAGCAGTAGCACTTCAATATCGTAATAAATTTGCTGAAGTACTAGTTGATGAATATCAAGATACGAACTTCGTACAGGAATCAATTATTAAATTCGTAACGAAAGATTCTGAGAGTGAAGGAAACTTGTTCATGGTTGGTGACGTAAAACAGTCAATCTATCGTTTCCGACTAGCAGAACCAGGACTGTTTTTAGGGAAATACAAACGATTCACACAAGAAGGATCGGGCGGCGGAATGAAGATTGACTTAGCGAAAAACTTCCGTAGCCGTCATGAAGTGCTAGCTGGTACGAACTTTATCTTCAAACAAATTATGGGCGAAGAAGTCGGAGAAATCGATTATGATGCTGACGCTGAATTAAAGCTAGGTGCTAGCTATCCAGAAGGTGAAGATGTAGCGGCTGAGCTATTATGTATTCAGCAAACGGAAGAAGAAGTAATAGACGGAGAAGAAGGTGCCGAAGTCGAAAAAGCACAGCTTGAAGCTCGTCTTATGGCGCAGCGTATTAAAGCAATGGTCGATTCAGGTTATGAAGTGTATGATCGTAAAACTGATAGTATGCGCCAAGTACAATACCGTGATTTCGTTATTTTACTTCGCTCCATGCCGTGGGCGCCGCAAATTATGGAAGAGTTAAAACTACAAGGAATTCCAGTATATGCTGACCTTGCGACTGGTTATTTTGAAGCGACAGAAGTAAATATTATGATGAACGTATTCCGCGTTATTGATAATCCGATGCAAGATATTCCACTTGCAGCTGTACTTCGTTCACCCATTGTTGGACTAAATGACGAAGAACTTGCGACGCTTCGTTCTCACGGGAAAAAAGGGTCATTTTATGAAGTAATGAGCTCATTCTTAAAAGGAGCACCGCTTGAAGAAGAACAAGAACTACATGATAAATTAGAGTGGTTTTATAACTTACTGCAAGGGTGGCGTGAATTCGCGCGTCAACAGTCTCTTTCTGATTTAATTTGGAAAGTGTACGGTGAGACAGGTTATTACGATTTCGTTGGCGGTTTGCCAGCAGGAAAGCAAAGACAAGCAAACTTACGCGTACTATATGACCGCGCAAGGCAATATGAAGCAACATCGTTTAGAGGATTATTCCGCTTCTTACGCTTTATTGAGCGTATTTTAGAACGCGGTGATGATATGGGAACGGCGAGAGCTCTTGGAGAACAAGAGGACGTAGTTCGCATTATGACGATTCATAAAAGCAAAGGGCTAGAGTTCCCAGTCGTATTTGTAGCTGGACTTGGTCGCCGTTTTAATACACAAGATTTAATGAAACGCTTCTTGCTTCATAAAGATTTTGGTTTCGGTTCACAATTTATTGATCCTCGTAAACGGATTAAATATACGACATTATCGCAACTAGCGATTAAGCGTAAAATGAAAATGGAATTAATTGCGGAAGAAATGCGCGTATTATACGTAGCGTTAACGCGTGCGAAAGAGAAGTTAATTTTAATCGGAACAGTTAAGGATGCAAATAAGGAAATGGAAAAATGGCTTGATGCAAGGGAGCATAGTGAATGGTTATTACCAGACCATATACGTGCCGGAGCATCATGTTATTTAGACTGGATTGCACCTTCATTATATAGACATCGTGATAGTGAAATGCTACTTGAATTAGGACAAGGAAATATTCCAGGTGACATTTATGGATATGACACTAGCTGGAAAGTAGAAGTTGTTGACGGCAACACGTTACTTGCGCCAGAACCAGTTCAAGAAGAGAAACAAGAATTGTTAGAAGCGCTTCGTGAGAAAAAAGCCGTTCCGTTAGAGAGTGAAAGAAAAGATGAAGTGTACGACAGATTAACGTGGAAGTACGGATATGAGGATGCAACATCTCACCGTGCGAAGCAATCTGTTACAGAAATAAAGAGAAACTATCAATCAGAAGATGGCAGCGATAATGCCTTTATTAAAAAACTACGTGCACCAATTAAAACACGCCCTCGTTTTATGGAGAAAAAAGGATTAACATACGCAGAGCGCGGAACAGCAGTCCATGCTGTTATGCAACATGTAGATTTGAAGAAACCGATTACGATTGAAGCTCTTCAAGAACAAATTGCTGGAATGGTAAATAAGGAATTATTAACATTCGAGCAAGCTGAAGAAATAGCAATTGAAAAAGTGATTTCATTCTTTGAAAGTAATCTTGGTAAAAGAGTATTAGCCGCGAAAAGTGTAGAGCGTGAAGTACCATTTACGATGATGCTTGCAGCAGAAGAAGCATATCAAGATTGGCAAGGGAAGAAAGGCGAATCAATACTTGTCCAAGGGGTTATCGACTGCATGATCGAAGAGGAAGACGGAATTACTTTAATCGACTTTAAAACAGATACGATTGAAGGAAAGTTCCCAGGTGGATTCGATCAAGCGAAACCAATTTTAGAAGATCGATACAAAGTACAGCTTTCGCTATATGCAAAAGCACTCGAGAAAAGCTTAAAACATCCTGTGAAAGAGAAGTGTTTATACTTCTTTGATGGGAATCATGTTGTAAAGGTTGAGGAATAGAGCTTAGAAAGGGGTTATGGAGTATGGCGACGTTAAGAACTTGTGATCAAGGACACGAGTATTATAAAAGTAGCGATTGTCCAACTTGCCCAACCTGTGAGAAAGAGAGAAAGCCAAAAGAAGGCTTTCTTTCTCTTCTTTCAGCACCAGCAAGAAGGGCGTTAGAGCACCACGGAATAACGACTGTAGAAGAACTTTCAAAGTATAGTGAAAAAGAAATTTTGAAATTGCACGGTATGGGACCGGCATCTTTACCTAAATTAAGAGCGGCTTTAGAAGATAAGGGATTATCATTTAAATAAAGAAAAACTAATCATTAGTGAGGAGTAGCATCTTAACTAATGATTAGCTTATCCCGCTATTTGTGGGCAGTAAAACCCCCACTGATTAAAGTTTCACTTTATATAATCGGTATTAATTAGCTAGATAAACGCATATAACGAAATCTCATTTTGAAAATCTTAAATCGATGGACAAAACGCTTTAACAGATGAATTTATGAAGTGTAGAGAACTTGATAAAAAATATAAGTGAATTGATTATAATATTAAGAAAGGAAGTGCAATACTATGGATGTCGAAACAGTAATGCAAGAGCTTGAAACTCTCGGCAAGGAACGGACTAAAAAAATATACATATCCAATGGTGCAAAGGAGCCACTTTTTGGCGTAGCTACAGGTGTTATGAAACCAATCGCGAAGAAAATAAAAATTAATCAGAGTTTAGCTGAAGAGCTTTATGCTACAGGTAACTATGATGCGATGTACTTTGCAGGCATTATTGCAGATCCGAAAACTATGAACGAATCGGATTTTGATCGTTGGATGGATGGGGCGTACTTTTATATGCTATCCGATTATGTGGTGGCAGTAACTTTATCAGAGTCAGAGTTTGCACAAGACGTGGCTGATAAATGGATCGCAAGTGGTGACGAACTAAGAATGTCAGCGGGTTGGAGTTGCTACTGCTGGCTTTTAGGGAATCGAAAAGACCATGAATTTTCCGAAAGTAAGATTGCCAATATGCTAGAAGTTGTGAAAAATACAATTCACGATTCGCCAGAACGAACGAAATCCGCTATGAATAATTTTCTAAATACCGTGGGGATTTCATATGTGCCGCTACATGAAAAGGCAGTTGAAACCGCAAAGGAAGTAGGCATAGTAGAACTAAAACGGGGCAACAAGAAAAGCAGTTTTCTAAATGCTTACGAAAGTATTCATAAAGAACTTGATAGAGGAAGACTGGGGTTCAAACGTAAATATGTAAGGTGCTAAAAATTAGGATTCTGAAATTCTGTAAAATATTCAACTTTTGTATAAATACATCTATTCCTTTATTATAGAAAAGGACGCTATTTTTTGAATAAAACTTAGATTTTCAAATGACTTTATTGCTATAAATTTAACCCCGTCCTAAATTTAGAACGGGGTTGTGCTTGTTTGAGCTTTTAAAATATAATAAATTTATTTTCATTTTATAAAGAGAGTAAATATCATAAGAGGTATATATCTGTGTGGAAATAAACAATTGAAGGGGAATGTGCATGGATCCCATTAAAGAGAAATTAGATTTATTACGTAATGAAATAAAAGATATGGGTGGTATAATCGATTTAGATTGGTGCGATAGATTGTTATACCCTTATTATAAACACTTTAATGATAGTAAATTGAGATATCGATCAGGTTCATTGTTAGCATTTTGGGGAATTCTCCTAGAGTGGGAAGATGAAAGTGGGTTTCCATTTTATACAGGCACTCAGGAGTATGATTGTCATCATTTTGATATGTATTTAAAGGGATTTCTAAAGTACGCTCCTAAGATTGAGAGGCAATTTCCGAATATTTATCTTGTTATTGTTGGATCACTGATGGAGTTGGATGAAAGAGAAAGATGGGAAAGTGAATTTCCTAACATATGTAAGGAGTTATTCGATGCTGTTAGGGAGGAACTGTTCCATACTGATGTTACACAGATAAATGATGAGACATATCAAAATGCATATAAAGAAGGAAGAATGCTATATTAAAAGAATATAAACTTGAATTAAAATTATCTTTAATAGAAGAAACAGCCCTAGCTCTACACAATATAGAGCTAAGGCTGTTTCTTTTTTACGCTGTTCCGATTTGATCTTGGTCTGCAACGTCCGAATCGAATGTATTTGTTGCACTAACGCCGCTAAAAGTATTAACGACAAATCCGACATTGGAAGCCCCAGATCCGTTATAAGCTTTCGTATTTTCTTTCGGAGACACGTTATAAAAATCTCCTAAGTTGAAAGAGCCGTTACTGTTTTGAACGACAAGATTTCCTACAACCGAAGGCATACCATCCACCTACTTTACTAAGCTTTTTAATTACTATATGAATTATTTATTGGAAGGTTCATCAGTAATGTATTGGCGGATTTGCATAATACGAGAGTTATTAAAAGCATAATCAACATTTCCAATTTGAAAGCAACCAGAATTTAAAAGTGTCCGCAAGTGAACATCATTTACTTCAATAAAAGGGCACTCATTTACAATATTCATTCTTACATCTGTGGTTCGCTTTGGAATAGTAATGTGTTCATCTGTGAAAATTTCAAAAGCATCTAAGCGACCTTCTCCTTTTAAATAACAAGAAATTTCCCGATGAACCAAAAGCGCCCTGCTTTTTAATTCCATTTGATTTGCATCACCAACTTGAAATACTGCAGCAATCCCCAAAGAAATAATAGAAACATTTTGGACAACTGAAACATGATGTAACATAATTTTGAGTCTCCTCAACCTGGAGTCGTAGGGACAGCTGTTACTAATGGTACAAATGGCCCCTCTGTAACGGATTCGAATGGCGTATCAAGAATAGAAGAAAGGATGAGAAGGTTAGCATCTCCAATTAAAAATAATGCGGAAGAAGAAACCCCGTTCATTTTAATCTGTCCTACTTTTAACTCGCGGTTCACAACATTTAAATTCATACATACTTACTCCTTTCGGAAATTGCCTGGTATGTGTTGAATAAAGGAAAGGAAGGCTTTGTCAATATCTTGTTTCATCGCTTGAATAATGACGTCTCGTAAATAATCGGGATCTGTGGAAATACCCTCATATGATTGAACTTGTGATAAATAATACGGAAGTCTATGTTCCATCTGTTTTTTTATGTCATCCACCATCATTTGTCGATACATCTCATCAAGCGGCGTTCTCTCTTCTTGTTCAAAATGGAGAATTCGACTATATGCTTCTTCATCTAAATAGCGATGCATTTCTTGGAGGATACCTTGATAAAAGTCTGGATTTGTTTCTGTTTCAGGATTTACTTTTAATGTTTCTGTATCCACTTGAAAATCTTCAATTTGTTGTCCTTTTGTTGAAAATGGATTCAAGCCAATATTTAAAGTACCGTTTAAATTTTCTACTTTTAATTGATCGAATTTATATTCCACTTTTCCTATAGAAGAGGAGGGACGACTTTTTAACTCATTAAGCTCTTCTTGTAGTAGGCGAACTTGATCTTCAAGATTTAGAATAGTTTGCTGCTGTATTTGAAGAGCTTGCTGAAGTTGGTTTAGGTAAGTGTATATATCTTGATTCATTTTGTGAAACCTCCTTTTCAATAGGGAGGGTATATTACTGCTATATATTTATGATAATGGTGGTCTAAGAAGAACTAGTTGAAGGCTTAATGGAAATAATTTGTCCTTTCGCACTTAAAGGGCGAAGAGGTTCTGTAAATCCGCCAGTATTTGAAAATTTAGAAAGAGCCTTAATACTACCTGCAGTTCCAATTTGAAAAACGGAAGAGGTCGTAATGCTATCGATTTTAATGCTGTTAATGATGATACTTTGGTTCACATAAAAATTCAAAGCAATCGCCCCCTTTAGTTCGAACCAATTATTGCTTGATCGATTACATCTGAATCATTGACAGTCGTTGAACTTTGATAATTGTAGACAGAGACGTTATCCCCAACATTAAAGGAGCCGGCCCCAGCAAAAGCGCGTGAATAACTAATAGGCCTAATCGCAAATACATCTCCAATATGAAAAATACCACTTGATCCAATATTAACGATACGAATATGTCCGACCATAGCTGGCATACAAAACACCTTTCATTTTTAAAATTTTCTTTTCTACTATTGTATGGGCGTTTTCAATAAAATGTGTATTTTTTTGAAATAAAAGAAACACATACGTTATTGCGTATGTGTTTCGAACATTTGAGTGTGTGTGCAATCTGTGTGTATATGCCAAATAACATTTAAGAGCCTGTCCAGTTCTTGGCTACAATCCACTGTTTTTTGAGAAGTCATTCCGTAGCGTTCAGCAAAATAGATCATTTTTTCGCGTTTTTTTTCGATAGCTTGCTCAAACATTGAAATCGGCTCCATCTCTCAATAAATTTTATGTATATATTTAGTACATATTATACAAAAATCACATAAAAAAGAAACATCTTCGCTAAAAAAAGTATAATTTCTACATTTTATGTCAAATGACGGATGTGGAACAAATATAAGGATGGTTGAATATTGTAAAAATTAGCGTGCATAAGAAGGTTTTTTTCTTAAAGATGCGAATACAATTAAAGGGTATGAGTTTTAGGATGGAGAGTGGAAATATTGCGTTTTGTAACGGCGAAGAAAGAAGAAAAGGTATTTGTAGGTATTGTGGATGAAGAGGAAGATAGAGTCTTACATTTAAGAGAAGCACAAAGACAAAAAGGGGAAAAGGTTACGATCCCGATTACTATGTTAGAGTGTATTGAAAGAGGAAGTGAATGCCTTGAGAAGGTGTACGATATTGTAAATTGGGCGAAGGAAAATGCGGGAGCGGCGTATTATCCGTTAGCAGAAGTGAAAATATTAGCACCGATTCCAAGGCCGAGAAAAAATATTCTTTGTGTTGGAAAGAACTATCGTGAGCATGCGGTAGAAATGGGCGGAGTAGAGTCTATCCCTGAAAATATAATGATCTTTACAAAAGCGCCAACAACAGTGATCGGAATTGATGAGCAAATTAACGGTCACCCTCATGCAACGAATGAACTGGACTATGAAGGTGAACTAGCAATCGTTATTGGTAAGCGAGGGAAACAAATAAAAATAGAAAAAGCTCTTGATCATGTTTTTGGATATACAGTTATAAACGATGTAACTGCTCGGGATATTCAAAGGAAACATAAACAATTTTTCCTAGGGAAAAGTTTCGATACATTTTGTCCGATGGGACCGTATTTAATTCATAAATCAATGGTTAGAACGCCGAATGAATTACACATTGAAACGGTGGTAAATGGAGAAGTAAGGCAAACTTCAAATACGAGAGAAATGATTTTTTCAGTAGAAGAAATTATTTCAACTATAAGTAAAGGTATGACATTAGAACCAGGAGATATCATTGCAACAGGGACACCAGCTGGTGTTGGTAAAGGTTTTACACCACCGAAGTTTTTGCACGCTGGTGATGAAGTTGTTATTAAAGTAGAGGGAATTGGTACGCTTAGAAATATTGTGAAATGAAAAAAGAGCTATCTTGTGAAAAGGTAGCTCTTTCCTATGGTTGCGGATTAACAGAGTAATCTATAATAGCGAAAATATACAATCCGATTAATGCTAAAGTACAAATTCCAATTAGCATAGCTGCAAGTGCGCTTCTCTCACGGCCAAAACCGATAATTGTAAGGAAAACAGCAGTCCAAAATGATGTTTTAAGTAGTGTGAATGTATTAGGAGTTGAATAATGACTTAGTAACGTTGTAAATAATATGAAGCCGATGAATGTCATAGAAATAAAAATTGTAGCTAAATAGTTAATGTGTTTACCGTATTTCAACAGCATACAGTTGCCTCCTTTTAAAGAAAACAGAATATTCAATTTTATTTTACGATACATTACTAAAAAAAGAAAGGGGTTGTCCTATATTTTAGGACAACCCCACTATTATTAAGATAATACAGCTTTAATTTTTTGGAACGCCCACTCTAAATCTTCTTCAGAGATTACTAGAGGTGGTGCAATACGAATTACATTTTCGTGTGTTTCTTTACATAATAGACCAGCTGCTTTTAGTTGTTCACAGTAAGGACGAGCTGGCTCGTTTAATTCGATACCGATGAATAAACCTTTACCACGAATATCAGTAATCATTGGGTTATCAATTTCTTTTAATTGCCCAACTAATTTTTCTCCCAATTGAAGAGAACGCTCTGTTAATTTTTCTTCTTCTAATACTTCAAGAGCTGCGATAGAAACAGCACATGCAAGTGGGTTACCACCGAATGTAGAACCGTGAGAACCTGGCTCGAATACGCCTAAAATGTCGCTATTTGCTGCAACACAAGAGATTGGGAATACGCCGCCGCCAAGTGCTTTACCAAGTATGTACATGTCAGGAGTTACATTGTCCCAGTCGCAAGCAAATACTTTACCAGTACGGCCTAAGCCTGTTTGGATTTCATCTGCTACGAATAAAACGTTTTCTTTTTTACATACTTCAAAAGCTTCTTTTAAGAAACCAGCTGGTGGAATGTTAATTCCTGCTTCACCTTGGATTGGCTCTAAAATGAATGCAGCTGTATTTGGTGTAATCGCAGCTTTTAACGCTTCTAAATCACCGTAAGGAATTACAATAATGCCAGGAAGCATCGGACCGAAGCCACGCTTGTACTCTTCGTTTGATGACATAGAAACAGCACCCATTGTACGTCCGTGGAAGTTATCTTCACAAACGATGATTTCTGCACGGTTTGCCTCTACCTTTTTCACATCGTAAGCCCAGCGACGAGCTGTTTTAATTGCAGTTTCAACAGCTTCTGCACCTGTATTCATAGGAAGTACCATATTTTTATTTGTTAGTTTCGCAACTTTTTCGTACCAAGGACCTAATTGATCGCTATGGAAAGCACGAGAAGTTAACGTAACTCGATTAGCTTGGTCAATTAAAGCGTTAATGATTTTTGGATGACGATGACCTTGGTTTACTGCAGAATATGCACTTAATAAGTCCATATAGCGGTTTCCTTCAGGATCTTCTACCCAAACGCCTTCTGCTTTAGAAATAACGATTGGAAGTGGGTGATAGTTATTTGCTCCGTATGTGTCTGTAAGTTCGATAATATCCTTAGTTTGAATCATGATTGTTCCCCCTTTTGTTATTACAAGAAGTTTGTAAATACTCTAAATATTATAGCATTTAAATGTAAAAAAGCGAAACATTTCCTGAAAATAAATGAACATGTTATCATATAGAGTGAAAAAGTGTGAAAA
>Ga0209130_1000309_pt1 | contig 57785 bp, 59 predicted proteins | sample AraplaMF_Cvi_mLB_FD_184264 | JGI IMG/M metagenome (GOLD analysis project Ga0209130, IMG submission 184264) | Arabidopsis root microbial communities from the University of North Carolina, USA - plate scrape MF_Cvi_mLB (SPAdes) (version 2) | ecosystem: Host-associated > Plants > Roots > Endosphere... | reverse complement strand
CGGAAGGCGCACTCATCGCCGCCACGCACATGCCCTTCCCAGGGCTCGGCCGTGTCGTCGCCGACCGTGGGCAGATGCGCTGGGAGGTGGCGGACTGGGCCTTGCAGGATTGAAGTTAGCTCCGGCGGTCTAGAAAGTTAGGAACGGAATGAGCAGCAGATATCTCAGTATCGCCACGACGCCCTCCGTAGGGGCCGCACAGGAGCACTATGGCAGCGCGGAGCAGTGGGCGCGGATCGGCGCGCGCGCTCACGCGGACGAAACTGCGCAGAGCCAGCGCCTCGGTCCGGCAGAAACGGCCTTCATCGGCGCGCGCGACGGTTTTCTGCCACGCGCGTGACCGCCGAAGGTCTCGCCCCATGCCCAACCGGCCACGCGGCCGGCCGGGCATGCGAGATCACGTGTTGAGCGATCTCGCGAATGGCATGACGCGGATCCGCTTGCCGAGCGCCCTGTAGGCGGCATTGGCGACTGCCGGGCCGATGGGCGGAACGCCGGGCTCGCCTATGCCGGAGGGCGGATTGGCGGAGGCGACGATGTGAACTTCGACCTTTGGCATCGCATCGATCCTCAGGGGCGTGTAAAGGTCGAAATTGCTCTGGTCGACCTTGCCGTTCGTCAGCGTGATCTCCTCGCCGAGTATCGCCCCCAGCCCAAAGCCGATTCCGCCCTCCACCTGGGCGCGGACCTGGTCCGGATTGATCGCCAGACCGCAATCGACAGCGACTACGACGCGCTCGACCTGGATCTGGCCATTTCCGTCAGTCGAAACCTCGGCGATCTCGGCCACAACGGAGCCGAAGCTCTCGGCGATGGCAACGCCTCGGAAGCGCCCCTCCGGCAAGGGCTTCTGCCAATCCGCCTTTTCCGCCGCCAGCTTGAGGACGGTCGCGTGACGCGACTGCGGCTCAAGCATCGAAAGACGGAATTCGATCGGATCTCGTCCCGCCGTCTCGGCGACCTCGTCCAGGAAGGTTTCAGCTGCGAAGGCCGTATGGGTCGAGCCGACGGAGCGCCACCACAGAACCGGAACGCCGGCCTCAGTGGTGGTCAAACCCACCGTCTGGTTTGGAATGGCATAGGGCAGATTGTTGGCCCCTTCGACCGAGGTCGGGTCGACCCCATTCTTGACCATTCCATCGAACGCAGTCTTCGCCATGATGGACTGGCCGACGATGTGGTTGCTCCATGCAACGAGCTTTCCGTTCTCGTCGATACCGGCCTTGAGGCTATGCACATACGCGGGTCGATAGCGACCCGCGCGCATGTCGTCCTCCCGAGTCCACTGCACCTTTACCGGCGCGCGGAAACCGAGGGCCTTGGCCACATGCACCGCCTCGACGACGACGTCACCGTCGAACACGGCCCGCCGGCCAAAACTGCCGCCGGTCTTCATCACAATGAGGCGTACCTTTTCGGGGGCAATCCCGGCCACCTGGCCGGCAAGCATCTGGTATACGTCCGGGAACTGATGCCCACCCCAAACCTCGAGCGTGCCGTCCTCGTTCATGCGCGCCACGGCATTCAGCGGTTCCATCGCGGCATGCGCGAGATAGGGGAACTCAAAATTTGCCTCGATGACCTTCGTTGCGCCGGCGAAGGCTGTCCCGGCATCGCCATCGTTGCGCGCGAGCGCGGCCGGCGTCTTCTTCGCAAGCTCCCGATAGGCGGACATGAGCTCGGCCGTGCCGCGCTTTTCCGCCGCCGTTTCGTCCCAACTGACGGTGACCGCCTCGCGGCCCTTGATCGCCGCCCACATGTTTTCGCCGACGACGGCAACGCCCCGAGGCGTTTCGACGACGTCCACCACCCCCTTGACGGTGCGCGCGGACGAGGCGTCGAAGGACTTTACCTTCGCTCCAAACAGCGGCGGATGGATCATCACGGCGGTCAGCATGCCGGGAAGCTTGATGTCGATCGTGTACTGCTCCGTCCCGTTTGCCTTACGGGCGCTGTCGAAGCGCTTCAGTCTGGCATTGCCGATCAGCTTCCAGTCGCTCGGTTGCTTAAGTACCACGTCCGTGGGCACCGGCATTGTCGCCGCCTTTGCGGCAAAGACACCGAAACCGGCGCTCTTGCCTGACGGATGGGCAAGAATGCCGTTCTCGACGGTGATCTCTGCCGCGGCAACACCCCATTCGGAGGCAGCGGCGGCGACCAACATGGAGCGGGCCGCGGCACCCGCCTTGCGATAGCGCTCCCAGGAGGACGCCATCGACGTGGACCCGCCGGTGCCCTGAAAGGCACCTCCAAAGGCGATGTTGCCATAGGCCTTCACATCGCCGGCGGCCCCCTTCACTTCGATCGTCGACCAGTCGGCATCGAGTTCTTCCGCCACCAGTGTGGCAATACCGTTATAGGAGCCCTGGCCCATCTCGAACTGCGACGAAAGTACGGTCACTTTTCCATCGCCGTCGATTGTCACGTAGGGGGAAAAGGCATGTGAAGCGCTGGTCGTCGCTGTCTCGCCCGCTACCGCCGGGGACGCGGACAGGAGGCGAAAGCCGACGGCCATACCAGTACCTGCAGCAAGGGCACCAATGAGGAACTGTCGCCGCGATGCCTGCGCTTCCGCGGCCGGAAGGAAAACCGATTGCATGAGTTTGGGCAGCATGGCTCAAGCCTCCAGACGCTTAGCGGCTTCGTGAATGCCGGCTCGGATTCGGTGATAGGTGGCGCAACGACAGAGATTGCCCGACATGGCCGTGTCGATGTCCTCATCGCTCGGCTTCGGATTGTTCGCCAGGAGGTCTGTCGCCGACATGATCTGCCCCGACTGGCAGTAGCCGCACTGCGGGACGTCGAGATCGGCCCAGACTGCCTGAACCGTTTGCGCGACCTTTCCCTTGAGGCCCTCGATGGTCGTCACTTTTGCGCCTTCGATGTCACCGACCAAGGTCTGACAAGACCGAACCGGCGAACCGTCGACATAGACCGTGCAGGCACCGCACTGCGCCATGCCGCAGCCGAACTTCGTCCCTGTTAGTCCAACCAGATCGCGGATCACCCAAAGAAGCGGCATATCCACCTCGGCCTCGACCGTGTGTTCGACGCCGTTGATCGTTACAATTGCCATGATGCTCTCCTCGCGTTCGGGCGCGTGGTCTCGGGATGCTTATCCGGAAACCCCGCTTCACGCGCCGCGGCCATTCGCCAGACCGCGGCTGCAGCTTAGAAGACCATCCTGCACGCTGGTAGGTTCGATCCTGTCAGATTATTGCCTATTCCTCTCGGCCTGACGAAATTGTGATCATGACAAAAGATGCGCCAGCGCACCAACGGGCGCTCCACTTGTGTTCGGCAGCCCGTCAACCGATGGAGTCGCGTCTTTTCGAGTCGCTGGAGTTGAGGATTGCCTTGATGTCTCTGAGCGGCGGATGACCGAAGGCGCGCCGATATTCCCTGTTGAACTGTGTCTGGCTTTCGTAGCCGACGCGCAGCGCGGCGGTTGCGGCGTCGAGCGATTCCGAAAGCATCAGTTCCCGCGCATGATGCAGCCGTAGGTGCTTCTGGAACTGCAGTGGGCTCATGGCTGTCATGGCGCGGAAATGGTGGTGCAACGTGGATATCCCCATATTCGCAATCTCCGCGAGTTCTTCGACACGAAGCGGCCGGGCATAGTTTTCTTTCAGCCACGCGACGGCCTTTGCCACCCGGTTACTGTTCGTGCCGGCAAGCGCGAAACGCCGCAGCCGCGCGCCTTGCTCGCCGGTGAGCAGCCGATAGAGGATCTCGCCCTGGATTTGACTGGCCAGGAACGGGATGTCTGCCGGCGTGGTCGCGAGCGAAATTAATCGCAATAACGCGTCGAACAGTTCCGGTGTGGCGGCGCCGACCGCGACGCCGAGATCGCGTTCGGGGGCATCCGGCGGCTGTATGTCGTAATCGGCGATAATTCGCCGCAGCTTTTCGAGATCGAGGCGCAGCGTGGCTGCCACATAGGGCTCACTCTCGCTCGCCTCGCAGATCTGGCCGGTCATCGGCAGGCCGATGGCGGTCATGAAGAAGCAGGATTCATCGTAAACGAGCATTTCGTTTCCGACATGGATACGCTTGCTTCCCTTGATGATGAGCGCCACGCTGGGTTCGGAGACGCTGGAAAACGGGCCGGCTGGCGCGATGATGCGATAGAGCGAAAGCCCCGGAACAGGGTGGCCGTAGCGAACGCCGTCCCATGGCAGTTGCGAGAGCATGTCGAGAATTCGCGCCCGAAGGGGCGCGGTTTCCTCGCGCAGGTCGCGTTGCTGCATAATCGTCTCGCTCGTTGCCATGCCCTGACCCATCCTCCGACCCGCCCGTCAAATTGGCTTCTTATCATATTACTTTGATCGCGACAGGATTAGGCAACCACGCCGGAGCGCGCGGCGAAGCAGCCGCGCCAGAAGGGCATCAACCAGCAGATCAGTGATCGAGCGCGTGTCAGTTCGATCGCGGCATGAGCCCGCGAGCTGCTCGATTCGCTGGGGACCTCTCAACCTCCTCGCGATCGCGAGGAGGTAGCGGCAAAGGCGCGCGCGAGAACAGCATCCCGGTTCGCGTAAGAGAGTCCGTTACGCACAGGAGATCTCAGTCAGGTCTCAAGTTGGCGCATTTCAGCCCTGGGCCATCGTCTGCAGTCGGCCCGTTCGAGACGATCGGCCCTTGCCGCTGCGACGCATCCCTCGTCTTGAATGGAACCGAACCGCGAACCCTTTCTCGTTTCGGCAAGCGCTCGCACGAGCGGTTGGATTCGAGCCTGTACGTGGCAAGGGCGGGCTAACCGACATTGCTGGCTGTGGTGCCAAACGCCTTCCGCAGTGACCAACCACACGCGCGAGGCGAAGATCAGGCCGGGCCCAGCATAATAAAAGTCTCACTCTTCGCTACGCCGTCGGTGGCTCGCACAGTGGAGATGAGCTCATTCAATTCCGACATGGTCGAGACTTCGATTTCCGCGATCATGTCCCAAACGCCGTTGGTGTTGGAAAGAGAGGCGACGCCAGGTAAGCGTTTGACGGCAGAGACCGCATGTCTCGGAGACCCGGTCATCTCGATCAGGATAAACGCCCTGATCAAGTCCCTGCTGATGTCGTCTTTCAGGCGAACCGTGAAGCCTTTGATGTTTCCGTCTGCAACAAGCCGATCCAACCTTTTTTGCGCCGTTGCTCGAGCCACCCCAAGGATCTGCGCGAGCTGTGGAACGGATGCCCTACCGTTAATCCGCAGTTCCCCAAGCAAGCGCCTATCGAGATCATCCATCCACCGCTCCCTAAATCGTCAATCCAATTACCATTTCGTCACCTTTGGAAGATTTCAAGCACTTTGCATTCTTTTTTGTTCTCAGCGATCGTACTACGACTCCCCCCGCATCGATGCGCAGCCCGGTCGGAACAAAGGCGGGACCGTTTCAAATGACCCCACCTGACTGCTCGTCGATCAATTCATGCCATTGGAAATGACCTCTTAGGCAACGCGCCGATCCGTCTTTTCGGATCGCATCGGGAGATGAATACATGAAACTGACAAAAGCTCTTTCCGCGGCACTTATCGCGGCCACTTTCCTCCTGCCCCTCTCATTCGCGCGGGCCGATGATCTGCAAGAGATCGAAAAGGCAGGAAAGCTTTCCGTCGCCCTCTCCGGCGTCTTCCCGCCGTTCAGTTTCGTGGATGAAAACAACAAGGTCGTCGGCTTCGACGTGGACATTGCCTCTGAAATCGCGCGCCGGCTCAAGGTCGAGCCGAACATTGTCACAACCGCATGGGACGGCATCATCGCCGGCCTGGTCACCGGTCGTTACGATACGATCATCGGCTCCATGAGTATCACCGACGAGCGAAAGAAGGCGGTCGACTTCGTCGGGCCATATTACCGCTCAGGCTTGGCTTTCTTCGTGCGTCAAGGGGCCGGTGTGAAGAGCGTCGACGAACTCAATGGCAAGACAGTTGGCGTCACGCTCGGTGAAACTGCCGAAAAGTGGGTGCGAGAGCAGAACACTTACGAAGTCCGCACCTATAAGGGACTGCCCGAAATGCTTCTGGATGTCGCTGCGGGTCGCGTGGACGCGATCGTGGCGGACGACGTTCCGGTCTTCGTGGCGATCGCCAAGAGCAATGCCCCCGTCGAGCAAGTCAAGAACGACAAGCTGCCGCGCTATGACGCCGGCATCGCCATTCGCAAGAGCAATCCGGAACTTGCTGCGGCAATGCAGAGCGCCCTCGACGACATGATGGCTGACGGTACCTATGAAACGATTGCCAAGAAGTGGATCGGCCAGGACATCCGCTAATTCAATCGGCCGGGATGTCAAATAACATCTCGGCCTTCCCCGACGGTAAGGCGCACGTTCGGCTTAGGGCCTCAACATCGCCATTGCTTTCGAATTTCGCAGCTCCGGGGCCTGCCACGGGAAGGCGCATGTTTCATGCGACCTAGCCGATGGCTAAGCATTGCCCGCGAGCCAGGTCCGGAGGGCCCGGAATGGATTTTCAATTGATTGGGCGAATTGTGCCCTTCATCGCAGAAGCATCGTTGGTGGCGATCGGCCTGACCGTCTGTTCGCTGGCGATTGGGCTACTGGTCGCGGCTGTCGTTGCCACGGGACGTTTCTCCAAGATCGAACCAATCCGCTGGCTCGCGACATTTTACGTCAGCGTCATGCGGGGCACGCCCTTAATCGTGCAGCTGTTCATCGTCTATTTCGGGGGGCCGCAATTTGGGCTGGAATTGACACCGTTCGCCGCCGGTGTCGTGACGATGGGCTTCAACATTGGCGCCTACATGTCCGAAGGGATCAAGGGAGCCATCCTCGCTGTCGAAAAAGGACAGGCCGAGGCAGCACGATCACTCGGGTTCGGCCGTTTCGACACGTTACGGCTGTTCATTTTGCCTCAGGCCGCGCCACTGATGGTCCGTTCGCTGGGCATCAACACGATCATTCTGTCGAAAAGCACCGCGTTGGTATCCACGATCGGCGTCGTGGAACTGACGTATTCGGCGCAGCGTTTCGTGACCTCCACCTACAAGCCATTCGAGGTCTTTGCTGTTGCCGGAGTGGCCTACCTTGCCATTATCGCGGTCATTTCCCTCATTGCCCGCGGGGTCGAGCGTGCCTTCGATGCAAGCGGGAGGGCAGTCGCATGACACTCGATTTTAGCGTCGTACCACCCTACTGGGGTCTCCTGCTGGTCGGCCTGGCCTGGACCATCATCATCACCGTTCTCGCAGGCACCGTCAGTGTCGTGCTCGGCGTGATCATTGCAATCGCAACGCTCTACGGTCCAAAGCTCGTAAGTCTGCCCGTTCGCAGCGTCATGTTTCTCTTTATGGGCACGCCGCTGCTGCTGCAGCTCTACCTGCTCTACTATGGTCTGTCGCAGGTGGGCCTGATGTTGCCGGCCTTCTGGACCGGCCTGATCGGACTTGGCTTGCACTGCGCCGCCTACAACGCGGATATTTTCCGGGCATCGTTGCAAGCGGTCGATCCGGGACAAACGGAGGCCGCTCGATCGCTTGGGTTCAGCCGGGGATCCACCTTGCGTCACTTTATCGTACCGCAAGCCATCCTGACCGCCCTCTCCCAGGTCGGCAACAACAGCATCATCCTGCTGAAGGACACGGCCGTTCTTTCCGTCCTCGGCATCGCTGAGCTGGTGCTAAACGCTCAACGCGCCATCAGCGAGACCTATCGTCCCTTCGAATTCTATTTCACCGCGGCTGTTCTCTACTACATCGTCAACCTGGCGATGGAGTTCGTGCTGAGCAAGGCCGCCCGCAGAGCGGAAGCCATTCGATGACAGAACACACTCCCATGATCGAGTTGCGGCAGATCCGCAAATCCTACGGCACCCATGAAGTGCTCAAGGGCATCGACCTGCATGTGGCCCGTGGCAAAATCGTCTCCATCATCGGGCCGAGCGGGTCTGGAAAGAGCACGCTGCTGCGATCCATCAACATGCTCGAGGAGACATCTTCGGGCGAGATCTGGCTCGATGGTCAACAGGTCAACCGCCCCCTCAAGGGCCGGGCATTTGAAATCCACATCAACCATATCCGTCAGGAAATGGGCATGGTGTTCCAGCAGTTCAATCTGTTTCCGCACCTGACTGTGCTCCAGAACATTATGATCGGACCAATGCGGCTCAAGGGTCTGACGAAGGAAGCAGCACTTGAGCGTGCAAATGCGCTTCTGGCCAAAGTCGGTCTCGCCGAAAAGGGGCACGCGTACCCGGCGCGGCTGTCTGGTGGACAGAAGCAGCGTGTTGCCATCGCCCGCGCGCTGGCGATGCAGCCCAAGGTCATGCTGTTCGATGAGGCCACCTCGGCCCTCGATCCCGAGCTCGTTGAAGAGGTCAACCAGGTCATGAAGCAGCTAGCGGCGGAACACATGACCATGCTGATCGTGACACACGAAATGCGGTTCGCCGCAGAGGTGTCCGATCACCTGATGTTCATGGACGGTGGCGTGGTAGTCGAGCAAGGAGCGCCGGAACGGGTGTTCTCCGATCCTACCGAGGCCCGAACCCGTGCGTTCCTGCGCAAGTACCTGTCGAATTGAGAATGGAAGAAACGAAGATGACAAGCGCACGAAAAGAGACTGTTGCCCTATCAAGCACGCGCATCGATCAGAACCGCGTGACGGATCTGGCATTGCGGCTTACGTCCTGGTCGAGCGAAACCGGTACGCCGGGCGAAGCGTCGTTCGCCGATCGTCTGCATGCCCTTTTGAGTGAACTTCCCTATTTCCGGGAGCATCCGGAAGACCTGCGGCTCTTAGACAGTCACGGCGATCCGTTGACCCGTAACATCGTAGCACTTGTGCGCGGCACGGGCACGCGGACACTGGTGATGGCCGGTCACTTCGACACCGTTTCCACCGACAACTACCATGAACTCAAACCACTGGCATGCGACAGCCTCCAACTGAAGGATGCACTGATCGAAAGCCTTTCGGCACGCAGCAACCGCTCCGAGCAGGAAGAACGAGCACTGCTGGACCTGCAGAGCGGAGACTTCCTTCCCGGCCGCGGCCTGCTCGACATGAAGAGCGGTATCGCTGTTGCCATCGCCTGCCTGGAGAGCTTTGCAGCTGACCCCGGGCGTCAGGGCAACTTGATGATGGTCGCCACGCCGGACGAAGAACGCGAAAGCCGAGGCATGCGGTCGTTTCGGGATGCCTTGCCGGCTCTCGTCCAGGATTTCGGCGTCGAGATCGCAGCGGCCATCAATCTCGACGTCACCTCCGACCAGGGTGACGGCGGCGAGGGTCGAGCGGTCTATGCCGGCACGATCGGCAAGCTATTGCCCTTTGCGCTCGTGATCGGCTGCAGCTCTCACGCCAGCTATCCGTTCGAGGGCGTCAGCGCGCAAGCCATGGCCGCAGGTATATTGGCACGTCTCGAGGGCAACGCATCACTGGCAGATCGCAACCACATCGACGTTTCACCGCCGCCGATCTGCCTCGAAGCCAAGGACCTAAGGGACGGTTACGAAGTCACGACACCCGAGCGCTTCTGGATTGCTTTCAATTGGCTATACCATGCCATGACAGCGGATGAATTGTTTGACCGGTTCAAAAGCGAGGTGCTGACCGGCGCGACCGAGGCAGTGGATCGCTTTGCAAGCCAATCTTCCGAATTCGGCAAGCTCGTCGGCCGAAGCGCCGGGGCGACACCGGCAAAACCGCGTCTCCTGACCTTCCAGGAGTTGAGAACGCTGGCAGCGCAGAATTGCGGAGAGGATTTCAGCTCTCTTTACACGGCTCAGGAGAAGGCCCTTTCGGGCGTGGACAATCCGCTGCTCCTTACACGACAGCTGACCGAATGGTTGGTCGGAATTGCCCGACTGTCCGGTCCAGCGATCGTCGTCGGTTTCTCGGGTCTACACTACCCTTCGAGCCATCTGCGCCTCAGCGAGGCAAACGACCATTCGCTGCACCAAGCCATCGAGAAAGCCCGGGCAGGCCTCGGCAACGATCCCGAGCGCAGCCTCGTCTGGAAACCCCATTTCCAGGGTATATCGGATATGAGCTTCCTTGGCCTTTCGGCGGACGGAAGTCAGGTCGTTTCGGACAACACGCCCATCTCGCGATTGATCGACCATCCGCATGAAGACGCGGTACGTTTCCCGGCAGTCAATCTCGGTCCCTGGGGGCGCGAGTTCCACCAGAAATTCGAGCGCGTGTACGAGCCCTACGCCTTTGGAGTCTTGCCAGACCTTGTATCCGAAATCGCCAGAACGTTTCTCGCCGACGGCAATCGCGCAAGCTAATCTTGCCGAATCCCGCCAGCCTTGACGGTCCGAAACATCCAATGACAGGAAACAAGTTCAATGAGCACTCATTCGAACCTGAACATCGTACCCTTCGTCAGCGTCGATCACATGATGCGCCTCGTCCTTAAGATTGGCATCGAGACGTTTCTCACGGAACTTGCCGCGGTGATAGAGGAAGATTTCCGGCGCTGGGAACAGTTCGACAAGACCCCACGCGTCGCATCGCACTCGGCAGAGGGCGTGATCGAGCTAATGCCAACGAGTGACGGAACGCTCTATGGTTTCAAGTACGTCAACGGTCATCCCAAGAACACGAAAGAAGGGCGCCAGACCGTTACGGCCTTCGGGGTGCTGTCGGACGTCGGCAATGGTTATCCGATGCTGCTCTCAGAAATGACTATCCTGACTGCCCTGCGCACGGCAGCGATGTCGGCTGTGGCTGCAAGGCACCTTGCTCGACCGAACTCGAAAACCCTGGCCATCATTGGCAATGGCGCGCAAAGCGAATTTCAGGCGCTCGCTTTCAAGGCGATCCTTGGCGTAACAGATTTGCGCCTCTACGACCTCGATCCAGCCGCCACCGAACGGTGCGCAAGGAACCTCAAGGGGAAAGGCTTCTCGATTGCGGCTTGCACGTCCTCCCAGGAGGCTGTGGAAGGTTCAGACATCATCACGACCGTCACCGCCGATAAGCAGTACGCAACGATCCTGTCCGACAACATGGTTGGACCAGGCGTTCACATCAATGCCGTCGGCGGCGACTGCCCTGGCAAGACGGAGCTGCACAAGGACATCCTGCTGCGCTCAGACATCTTCGTCGAGTATCCGCCGCAGACCCGGATCGAGGGTGAAATCCAGCAACTCGACGCAGATTACCCCGTGAAGGAACTTTGGGAGGTCATCGCAAGCAAACGAAAAGGTCGGCAGTCGGACAGGACCATCACCCTGTTCGACAGCGTCGGGTTTGCAATCGAGGATTTCTCGGCGCTACGCTATGTACGTAGCAAGCTGGAGGAGACGGGGCTTTATACTGATCTCGACTTGCTCGCCGATCCGGACGAACCACGGGACCTCTATGGGATGCTCCTGCGATGTGAGGCGAAAATACGCGCCGCATGAAAGTTGCAAGCGCCCCCCTCGTCCGGGCAGACGAGGGGGGACGCTGCGTTAGGTATCGGGCATCCCGGATCCGTTTGACGTTCCGCCGGAGACGGCCCTGCAACGGGATACGCTCAAGACCGGTAGAAAGCCAAAGCAAGCCCACGGGCAACGGTTTCGCCTGCGTTCAGGTAGATACATTATGCGATGCTTCTGTAACGGGCTTTGCGTCAATCCCTTGTGCGCTTAATCCCTCGCCGAGTGCTTGCTTCTGTCCGCAGTCGGAGCTTTGCCGCTGCTCTATGGGGTCTGCTGAGGCCCGGTTGGCCAATCTAGAACGGCGCGGTCACCGCGTGCTGCTGATCGCATAACGGCCTAACCCATCCATCGTCCCGGCGAAGGGACCTTGCTGCGGAGGGCTGATGGCTGTGCCCTTCCGAAAGCCTGTCTTGTCGCCTCCTGCGATCAACCCGCCAGGGCGGACGCTCCCTTATAAGCGATGAAGTTGGTTCGGTCGCTGAGCATGCGATGCAACACCACCGCCAGCTTGCGGGCCAGCGCGACGCGCGCCTTTCTCGGACCGGCCCGTCTGGCGACCGCCAGTGCCCAGCCCTTCAGATCGGAACCTTTGACCGGTCGCGTCAGGACCTCGTAGAGCACGGTTCGCACGCTGCCATCGCCGATCTTCGAAATGCGACGCTATGATCGGTCTCGCTCGATTGATATTTCTTCGGCGTCAATCCGAAGTGTGGCCCGACCGCCCGCGACGATCGGAATCGCTCCGGTGCATCGACGGCCGCGACAACCGTCAGCGCCACCAGGACGCCAACGCCTGGCGTCGTCATCAACCGAAGTGCGTTGTCTACCTGACGGGCGATGGCACGCAGCTTGCGCTCAAACCCTGCAAATTCGTGCACAAGCGTGTCGCGCACCTTCAAGAGTGCCGTGGCGATCGCTTCCAAGGTCAAATGGCCTGCAATCAGCGCGCGGGTGCGCCCCGCGAAAGTGCGCCGCGTCGTCGGCCCGACCTTGAGGCCGAAGCCGCGCAGGATGCCCCGGATGCTTATCTCGATGTCGTGAAGCTTATCCTGAACGAGCTTGCGGGCGGTCAGCAGCGCACGCACCTCCTGGGCGGCAAGAGATTTGCAGTGGACCGGCCTGAACCAGCCAAGCCGCATCAACTGCGCAATGCCGCGGGCGTCCTTCTTGTCGGTCTTCACCGGCATCGTCTTGAAGGCTGCACCTACGTGGCGCGTCTCGATCAGCTCGACGGAAAGACCTGCTTTTACCATCCCGGCATGGAGCCACTGCGACAAGGGGCCGGCCTCCAGACCAATGCGCTCCATCGCCACGCCGTGCGCGCCGAGGCGATCAGCGCATCGGGCTCGCTGAGGATCTTTGCTTCCCGAATGATCCGACCATCCGCATCCACCGCACACACACTCGAGTATTCCAATGATACGTCGATGCCGGCATACTGCTTCATGGTCGTTCCTCCGTGCTGCTATGGAGCAGGCCACTCCTGACTCCGCGACACCATCATTGTGAGGGACGACCACCAGCCCTTCAAACCGCGCAGGCCAGGTTCCGCCCGTTACACCATCTGGAAGGATAAGAATACAGCCTTCGGCCGGTCGGGCGCGTGACTTAGGCAGTTCGCCACCCACAGCACCTCAGGCCTTCGGCGAACGCCATCATCAGTGGTCCGACGCCCTTGGCGTCATCGGCGACCACCTGCTCCGAGAGGTAGTAGCCGGGCGAGCCGTCGCGATAGTTGCCTTCGAAGCCGCCGAGACCAGCGACACCGACGATTGTCGTCAATCGAGTGATGCCCTCGCTATCGGCGACAAGGCGCCCCGAAATCAATGCGTTGAGGGCTCGCCGGCCGGCCACAGTGGCTCGATCAGCCTGAGAAAGGCCCAATCGCGCGTAGCGCAGCAATGCGTAGGCAAACATGGCAGAAGCAGAGCTTTCCTCATAATTGCCCGCAAGATCGGGCTCATCGAGGACTTGCATCCAGAGGCCGGACGGCGTCTGGCGTGCCATCAATTCGTCAAGCAGCAGGCTGGTCCTCAAACGTAGCGCTGCGGTCGCCCTGTCGTTGGGTAGAAGCGCCAGCGCATCAACCAGTGCCATTGCCAGCCAGCCGACGGCCCGGGCCCAGACCGCCGGCGACCTGCCTGTAATCGGGTCGGCCCAACTTTGCTTCCGGCTGTCATCATAGCCGTGCACGTAGAGGCCCTTGGCGGTCGCGGTGAGCGCAAGTGCTGTCGCGAACTGCTGAAGCGCATCGGCAATCAGAGCCGGATTGTCGGTCGCAAGTGCGTATTCGATCTGAAACGGGAGACCCATATAGAGCCCGTCGAGCCAAACCTGGTTAGGGTAGCGCTGCTTGTGCCAATAGTTGCCCGCAAGTATGCGCGGATGGGTTTCAAGTTGACCTGCGAGTTGGTCTGCCGCTGTCCTGTAGCGACGATCGCCTGTTTCTGCGGCCAATGGGAACAGGACGCGTCCAGCGAGAATGTGGTCGATATTGTACTCGGCAGGATCGTACCCGAGGAGTGTGCCGTCAGAACCGACCTGGCGATCGACGAGCCGGTGCAGGTGCTCGCTCCAGCGCCTCTCGCCTGTCGCCTCGAAAAGTAGTCGAAGACCGCGATAGATGCAGCCGTCCTCGTAGCACCAGCTTCCGCCCTTGTAGGGGGTGTAGCGTTGCGTGAACTGGTCGAAATAGGCGGTCGGGTCCATCGGGTATCTCATTCAAGGGAAACGGAAATCGGGGCTCTGCTCAAGAGCGCAGGTTCGTCGCAGTCGATCTCGGCGTACTCGGCGGCGATCGCCTCGTGCCGCATAGGTCGCACCCGGTCAGCCATGATCGGCGGTGAGGCGGTCGCGTCGGCGCGATAGGACGCAATCTTCAGTCGGCGAATTCTGAGGTTTCGGATTGGCGCTTCCGGCAGGCCGAGAAACGCGCCCGCTGCGTGCGAGAGCTTGCGGATTTCGACGTCCTCGATGGTGACGCCATCGATGAAGGGTGTTCCCTGATCGATCAGGGCCGGTTGGCGTGACTGCACCCAGTCGTCGTGACCGTCGGCATCGCAATGGTAATGAGCGTTGGCCGATAGCGCTGTGTCCACACCATCCATGAGAACCCGCCGCATGACGATATTCGTGATGGATCCACCGCGCCCCCGTCGTGTCTTCAGGCGCAGGCCGCGATCCGTGCCGACCATTTCGCAATCCTCGACGGAGACATCGTGCACGCCGCCCGACATTTCCGAGCCGATCACGAGGCCGCCGTGGCCACGCTCCATCAGGCAATGGGTGATTCGGACGCCGCGGGTTTCAGCAAGATGATCGTGTTCGCCATTCGGCCTGCGCTTGCCAGCCTTGACCGCGATACAATCGTCGCCCACGGAAAATCGCACGCCGGTGATCGTGACGTCGCGGCAGCTTTCAGGATTGAATCCATCGGTGTTCGGGCTGTCGGGCGGGGCGACCACGGTGAGGCCCGCTGCAACCAACCTCCTGCAGCCCTGCGGATGGATCGTCCAGGATGGCGCGTTGCGGATGGTAAAACCCAGCAGCTTCACGTCGGCACAGGAGACGAGGTGCAGACCGCGCGGGCGGCGGGCTCCGTCACGGGTTTCCTTCGGCCAATGCCACCAATCTCCCCTGTCGCCCGAACCATCGAGAGAGCCCTCTCCTTCGATCACGAGCCGTTCGGCGCCGATGGCATGGACCGGAGCGGCAAAACAGGCAGTCGGTAGGCCCTCCCAGCTTCCTAGCATCCTGCCCATTGCGTCGCGGGCTTCAAGGATGGGCCAGCCCGCGCGCACCGAGGGCGCATGAAGGACCGCTCCCTTGGAAATATGCAGGGTTATGCCGCTCTTGAGCCGAACCGGAAAGGCCGTCCAGTCTCCTTTGGGCAGGCGCAGAGTGCCGCCGTCGGGCACGGCGACTACGGCGTCCGCCAGAGCGGCAGCGTTGGCGCGGGCACCCTCGAGATCGTCGTGACGGATACCGGGGACAAGACCAAATGCGGTTGGATCGATCAGACCGGCGCAGGCTGGCGTTTCGAACTCAAGCGGCTGGAACCCTTCGACCTCGAGGCGGTAGCGACCACCCGGTTGAAGATCATGGAGAAGGCTGACGACCGTCGCAGTGATCCCTTCCCGCACCTCACCGTCGCCGGCCGCCGGCTCGAGCCGCCAGGAGGCCGGGTCAGGCAGGCGATAGAGCGCTCCGGCTTTAGGCAGGCAAAGCGCTGCCGTTCGCGCTGACAGCGCGATGATGGACGGTCGGATCATGGTCTCGTTCTCTTGGCTTTTCCGGTAGAGTGGACCCGCCGCGGAAACCGTGGCGAGACATCTGACGATCAATCGAACTCGGCAAGCACGTCGTTCACCGTATCGATGATCTGTGCGGCTGCCTCATCCGCCTTCAGCTGGCCATAGGCGTACTCCTCCAGCGTATCGATGAAGGCTGCGCGCACCTCCGGATGCTCGTTGAAAGGCGAGACGGCCGGACCGCTTGCGGCAACGACGATAGCGTTTGCTGCGCGCACTTCCGGCTCGCCCTTGTCACCGAGGCGGGCAGCGGCGGCCTTCGACGCCGGCAAGCCGCGCGATGTGCCAAGCGCATCGATGCCCTCGGGTTCGTTCAGAAGGCAATTGACGATCTGAGCTGCCGCCTCAGGGTCCTTGGAGTTCTTGGAGATGGAGAACACCATCGAGGGTTTGCGATAGACGCCTTCCGTCACGGCGTCCGGAAACCTCAGCATTGCCACGGGCTTCAACAGCTGACCGTCTTTCAACGGGTCTGCATATTTCGAATAGGTCGAATCCCATTCGTAGGAGCCGGCAACCTTGCCGTCTGCCCAGGCAGGCTTCTCGAACAGATTGACATTGCCATCGGCCGCTTCTTCCCTCTGCGATCTGATCGCTCCGGTCTCGACCAGCTTGCCCAGGAGCGATATGCCCTCGGCAAGTTCCTCCGGCGTCCAGGCAACGCGATTGGTCGCGGGATCGACCAGATCCTTCCCGGTCTTCTGCACCACGGCCAGCGTCGTCAGAAGCTGCGCCGTCTCCTTGACGGCGTTGAAGGTATAGTAGTCCTTGCCGAGCTTTTCCTTGATGGTCGCCGTGGCGGCGAAAAACTCGTCCCAGCTCTTCGGAATGGCGACACCCGCCTTTTCGAAGGTCGTGGCATTGAAGAAGAAGACGCGACCTGTCGTCGAAACGGAAAGCCCCTGCAGCACGCCGTTCATTGATCCCGCCGACAGATCCGCCTCGCTCCAGTTGGAAAGATCGACGGCCTTGAGCTTGCGCAGATCGGCAAAACCGTCGCCGTTCTTCGAGAACAACGGCAGCCAAGGCCAATTGACCTGGATGATATCGGCTTCGGTCTTGCCGGCCATCTGGGTCGTCAGCTTTTCGAGGTAGCCGTCAAAGCCGGTGAATTCCCCCTTGACGGTGTGGCCGTATTTTTCGCCGCAGGCCGCAATCGCCTTCTGGGTGGCGACGTGACGGCTTTCACCGCCCCACCACGCCATGCGCAGTTCGGCGCCCTGAGCGGTCGCCCCGAGGGCCAGGGCGCCATAGGCAACGCCGGCCAATGCTGCGATCGTTCTTTTCGTTCTCATCGAGCTTCTCCTCCTTGGAATGGGGCCGAACGCTGCCTCCTCACAGCGAGACGTTGCGGCCGTCGGTCTTGTCGAAAACATGCAGGTGGTCAGGATCCGGGCGCAGGCGGATAACGTCCGACTGGCCGAGCGCCTCGAACTCGGCGGCGCCCACGACGCTCACCAGCTTGCGGCCTTCGAGGTCGGCATGCAGGTAGACTTCGTGCCCCATGAACTCGGCGTTGGTGAGCCTTGCGGCGAGGCCCGGCCCATCAGCGACGAGCGAAAGATGCTGCGGGCGCATGCCGAGCACGGCCGCTGCAGGTCTGGCCGAAAGTCTGCCCTCGAGATTTGCGCCGAGCGCCAGGCACTGGTTTCCGATCTGGAGATCGCCACCCTCAAGCGTCGCATCGACGAGGTTCATCTCGGGGCTTCCGATGAAACCGGCGACAAACAGGTTTGCCGGACGATTATAGAGTTCCTTGGGTGTTGCCACCTGCATGATGTGGCCAGCCTGCATGACGCAGATCCGGTCTCCCATGGTCATGGCTTCCGTCTGGTCGTGGGTCACGTAGATGACGGTCGAAGACAGGCCTTCGGCCTTCAATTGTCTGTGCAGATCGGTAATGCGCACCCGCATTGAGGCGCGCAGCTTGGCGTCGAGGTTGGAAAGCGGCTCATCGAAGAGGAAGACGCCTGGTTTCTTGATGAGGGCGCGCCCGAGTGCCACGCGCTGCGCCTGTCCGCCGGAGAGCTGCTTCGGCAGGCGGTCGAGCAGCGGCTCGATTTCGAGGATCTTGGCCACATGATTGATGGCTGCTTCGATCTCGGCCCTTGGCTTTCCCGCAATCTTCAGTCCGAAGGCGAGGTTGCCCCGCACCTTCATATGCGGATAGAGCGCGTAGTTCTGGAACACCATGGCGATCGAACGCTTGCCCGGCGGCAGGTCGTTGACCTTTTGATCGCCGATCACGATCTCGCCGCCCGAAATTTCCTCCAGCCCCGCAACCATGCGCAACGTGGTCGACTTGGCGCAGCCCGAGGGGCCGACGAAGACCATGAACTCGCCATCCTCGATGTCGAGATTGATGCCGTGGACGGCCTTGAACGCGCCGCCATAGACCTTCTCGAGGTTTTTCAGTTGAACCTTTGCCATGGTCAGCCTTTGACTCCCCCGGAGGAGATCCCTTCAATGAAATACCGTTGCGCAGCGAAGAACACGACCAAAGCGGGCGTGATGGTAAGCACCGACATTGCGAGAATGCGGTTCCATTCGAAGGCTTCTGTCGTGTCGATGGAGAGTTTGAGCGCGAGGCTCACGGGATATTTGTCGACCGATGACAGGTAGATCAGCGGGCCGAGGAAATCGTTCATCGTCCACATGAACTGGAACAGGCAGACGGAGATCAGCGCCGGGGCCAGCATGGGAACGACGATGTAGACGAGCGTCTGGAGAGTGTTTGCGCCGTCGACGCGCGCCGCCTCTTCCATGTCTGCCGGCAGCGAGCGCAAGAACTGCACCAGCATGAAGACGAAGAAGGCATCGCCCGCGAAGGCAGAGGGCACCCAGAGCGGCAGGAAACTGTCCAGCCAGCCGAGATCGCGGAACAGGATATATTGCGGGATACGCGTTACCACGTTCGGCAAGAGCAGGATCGCAATCACCGATGTGAAGAGCACCTTCTTGAGCGGGAACTCAAAGCGCGCGAAGGCATAGGCCGCCATGGTGCAGGAGATAGCCGTCCCAATCACTTTCGGCAGGATGATCAGGAGCGAATTCCAGAAGAACCGGCCGAATGTATAGGGTGTCGATGTCTGCCAGCCCTTGATGTAGCCGTCGGCGGTTGGATTGTCGGGCAGGAAGCCCGCGCCGGCAAAGATTTCCGAGTTGGTCTTGAAACTCGCGCCGACCAGCCAGATCAGCGGATAAAGCATGACGAAACCGACCGAAAAGAGCAGCACGTAGCGAACCGTCGTCGACAGCAGGCGAAGCCTTGCCCTACGTGCGGCCTGCTGGCCGTTGAGCTTTTGAAGATCGACCATGGCTCAGCTCCTCTTGTCGCCGGCGTAGTAGACCCACTTCTTCGAAGACCAGAAGGCGACGAGGGTCAGCGCGGTGATGATGGCAAAGAGCACCCAGGCAATGGACGAGGCATAACCCATGTTGAACTTCTTGAACGCCTCGTCATAGATGTAGAGCGGCAGCAGGTATGTGGCCTTCAGAGGACCGCCCTGAGTGATGATGTAGGGGCCGTTGAACTCCTGGAACGCCTGCACCATCTGCATGATGAGGTTGAAGAAAATCACGGGAGTCAGCAGCGGCAGGGTGATCCAGAAAAAGGTCCGCACCTTGCCCGCGCCATCGATCGCCGCTGCCTCGTAGAGCGACTTGTCGATCGATTGCAGTGCTGCCAGGAAGATCACCATGGCCGAGCCGAACTGCCAGCAGCGCAGAAGCGTGATGGTGAAGAGCGCGTTCGTGGGGTCGCCGAACCAGTCGACCGGCGCAAGCCCCACCGTGGTGAGCGCCATGTTCGCGAGCCCCTCCGAGGCAAAGACATAGCGCCACAGCACGGCAATCGCGATCGAACCTCCAAGGATCGACGGCACATAAAAGGCCGTGCGGAAGAGGCCGATGAATTTCAACCGGTGATTCAGGATCGCTGCGATGAAGAGTGCAAAGGCGAGCTTCAACGGCACGGTCAGGAACACGTAGAGCAGCGTGACGTTCAACGACTTAAGGAACGTGCGGTCACGGGTGAACAGCCGCTCGTAGTTGGCGAGCCCCGTCCAGCGTGGCTCGCTCATCAGGTCGTAGCTGGTGAAGCTCAGGTAGAACGAGCCGATGAACGGAATGGCCGTGAAAATCAGAAGGCCGATGACGTAGGGCGCCAGATAGCCGAGCCCGAGAAGGCGGTGTCCTTTCATGCCGCTCCTCCCGGAGGGCACCGAAATGCTGCCTTTATAGATACAGTTTCGTACAAATTACGCTCCCGGATCGGCACGGACGAAAGCAGGACTCTCCCTTTTTCGCCACGAACCGATCCCTCCTCCCAGACGATACGGTGCGCACAAGCGGCTTATGCGGTGACAATCACCCATCTCTCCTGCAGAATGAATTCACAAAGGCGAGGAAAAAGATGGACGAAATTGAAGGTGGCATTCTCTCTGCGATTCCACCGACGGCGCTGAGCCTCAATCTGACGCGAGCCGCTATCCGCATGGAGCACTCGCACACCTGGCGGATCGACAAGTCCAATGAGGTCGATGACCTTGTGATCTGCCTCGAAGGGCGCGGGCATTACCTGATAGACGGCGAACCTCGGATCATGGAGCCGGGTGACGCGATGCTGATTTTGCGTGGCCAGCGTTTCGTCGGATGGAATGAGGGGCGGGAGACCTACCTCGGCGTTGCGCAGCACTTTACGCTCGATATCTACGGGCGCCATAACCTTATCGCGCAGATGGACCTACAACCGAAATTGCGCCTCACGCGCTGGGCGCTTCTCGAACCGCTGGTCCGGCACTATCGCCAGAGTGTGCCTCCCTCCTCCGTCACGCTCGGTCAGCATCATCTCTTCATGGTGCTGCTCATTGCCTTTATCGAGGACGCATTCATCGGATGGCGGGACCACGCCACTTATCAGCCCGAGGGCGCCGATGCGATCGACCTTGCTGTCATGAAAGCTGCCACGATGATCTCCGCCAACCCGCTCGATCCGGAGATTGCGACACGAGCGGTCGATGCATCCCCCTATAATCGCGACTACTTCTTGCGCGAATTCCAGAAGCGAGTGACCCGCACGCCGCGAAAGTACCAGGAACTGAAACGCATGGAGCGCGCCATGCATTTCCTTGAGGCTGGTCTTTCCGTGGCGGCTGCCGCAACCGAAGTCGGCTATTCCGATCCCTATTACTTCTCCCGCATGTTCAAGCGGACCTTGGGCCTCAGTCCGCGCGATCACCTGAACAAGGTGCGCCAGAGTCGAGATGGTGGCTTGATGCAGCTTGACGAACCCGAGCAAGCACTTGCGCTCGCGGACGGACTTGCGGCCAACCAGTAGGAGACGCGGTCGGCACCGTTGAGATCAACGCACGTCCCGCCTGCTGGGGGAGCGCGTGGTTGGCGCGTTGGCCTCCCGCGCTGTTCTCACCCTTGAGATACTTTGAATTCCGAGAGCGCACCGCGATCGATCTCGATGCCGAGACCGGGCGCGTCCGGGATGGCAACGACACCATTCACGGCCTCGATCGGCGTCTTCAGCACCGCCTGGCGGAAGGGATTCTCCGTCCGGTCGAACTCCATGATCGGCTCGATCGGGTTTACCCGCACCGGATCTGGCGTCATCGCCGCCATGAACTGTAGCGCAGCGGCAAGATGCACGCCGGTACCCCAGACATGCGGCACGATGCGAACGCCATGCAACGTCGCAAGACTTGCAATCTTCGCCATCTCGGAGAACCCACCGCAGCCGCAGAGATCCGGCTGCAGGATGTCGACGGCGCGGCTCTCGATCGCTGGCCAGTGCCGTAACGGGTGTGCCAGGTCTCGCCGCCGGCGACCGGGATGGGCTGCCCGGCTCTCACCTCGCGATAGGCCGAAAGCTGTTCCGGCACCACTGGCTCCTCGAACCAGTCGATATCGTAGTCCGCCGCCGCCTTGCCGAGGCGGATCGCCTCAGTGACGGTGTAGCCGTGATTGGCATCGATCATCAGCCGCATTTCATCGCCGATCGCTTCGCGCACGGCACGGATGACGCGCAGGTCTTCGTCGATGCTAAAGCCGATCTTGATCTTGCAGGCGTGAAACCCTTGCGCCCGGCGCTCAGCCATCTCCATGGCATTGTCGGAGACGCGATCGACGCCGTCGCGCTTGAAGCTGCCGGTCGCATAGGCGCGCACGCTCTCGCGCCAGCGGCCACCAAGCAGCATCGAGACGGATGCGCCGTAATGTTTGCCCTTGATATCCCAGAGCGCGATGTCGATGCCGGACAGCGCCGTGATCGCCAGACCGCGCTGCCCCTGATCACGCAGCGCATTGTAGAGAATCGCCCAGAGTTTTTCGGTCTGGCGCGGGTCCTGGCCGATCAGCCAGGGGGAATAGGCCGCGACCACGGCCGCATTGGGTCTCGCCGGCCCAAGGCATTCGCCCCAGCCGACGGTCCCGTCATCGCATTCGATCTCGACTAGCACATGCGCGCGCCGATCAAAGCGCATCGACGCGCTTTCGAACGGCACCGCCAGCCGATGCTCGAGGAGATGCGTGCGGACGGCGGTGATCTTCATGCCACTCCTCCCTGCCCGTCACGCTTTGCGCTTGTGACTGCCGATGAGGGCGTCGAGCATCTCGACTTCGGCCCCCGTCAGGTCCTTGAGCGGGCTGCGCACCGGACCCGCATTGAACCCCTGCAGGCGCACGCCCGCCTTGACCGCCGAAACGGCATAGCCCTTGGCGCGGTTGCGGATGGCCATGAACGGATAGAAGAAATCGTTGAGGATGCGCTCGCAGGTGGCGCGGTCGCCGCTGCGCAGCGCCGCATAGAACTCGTTGGCAAGACCCGGAACGAAGTTGAAGACGGCGGACGAATAGGTGGTGAAGCCAGCACCGAGATAGGCTTCGGCGAACAGTTCCGCCGTCGGCATGCCGCCGAGATACATCAGCCGGTCGCCCATCTTGGCGGTGACCTGGCGCACGAGGCCGATATCACCGGTGCCATCCTTGAAGCCGATCAGGTTCGGGCATTCGTCACAGAGCCGCGCCAGCGTGTCGGGCTGCAGCACGGAGTTGTCACGGTTATAGACCATGACACCGATGCCGACCGACTGGCAGATCTGCTTCACATGGGCGTAAAGCCCTTCCTGCGGCGCATCGATCAGGTAGTGCGGCAGGAGCAGGATGCCATCGGCACCGACCCGCTCGACCGAGCGGGCGATATCGACCGCCATCTCCGTGCCATAGCCGCAGCCGGAAACGATCGCCGTTTCGCCAGCAACCTCCTTGGCGGCGGCAACGATGCCGGGGATTTCATCGGGTTTCAGCGAGAAGAACTCGCCGGTTCCGCCGGCAGCAAACAGCACCGGCGCCTTGTAGCCGGCCAGCCACTCGACATGCGCCTTGTAGCTTTCCGGCGCAAAGCGACCGTCCTTGTCGAAGTGCGTGACCGGGAAGGAAAGGAGGCCCGATCCAAGCGCGGCCTTGATCTGTTCTGGGGTCATTTCTTTTAGTCCTCTACGTGTTTTCAGAATGGAAATTTCGAATGAGATGAGCCGGTTTGGCACGAACTCATCATATAACATGTATGATGAGTTTGTGGTCGGCATCACCATCAGCGGGCCAGCCAACCACCGTCCACATTGAGAATGGCGCCGTGAATGTAATCGGCCGCAGCCGACGACAGGAAGACGGCAGCGCCGGCGATGTCTTTGGGCCTGCCCCAGCGATTGGCTGGGATGCGATCAAGGATCGCTTTGTTGCGATCCGGGTCGTCGCGCAGCGCTTCGGTGTTGTTGGTTTCGATGTAGCCGGGCGCGATCGCGTTCACATTGATGCTCTTCGCGCCCCACTCGTTGGCAAGCAGCTTGGTGAGCCCCGAGACGCCGTGCTTGGACGCCGTATAGGAGGGCACGCGGATGCCGCCCTGGAAGGAAAGCAGCGATGCGATGTTGACGATCTTTCCGGGCCGGCCCTTTGCCAGCAGTTCCTTGGCGAATGCCTGGCAGGTGAAGAACAGCGCTTTGACGTTGACGTCCATGACGTCGTCCCAGTCGGCCTCGCTGAATTCCACCGCATCGGCGCGGCGAATGATGCCGGCATTGTTGACGAGGATATCGTAGCCCTTTCCGGCAAAAACATCGCGTGCGGCCATGGGATCGGCGAAATCCAGAGCAAGCGAAGCGGCTTCCCCGCCGGCTCTTGCGATGATTTCAAGCGTTTCCTCAGGCGCGCGCCGCGCCGCGCAAGTCACCTCGGCGCCAGCCGCAGCAAGGCCTACGGCGATGGCCTGTCCAAGCCCGGTGTTCGCGCCGGTGACAAGGGCCTTATGACCTTGAAGCGAAAAGGGATTTGTCACTTCAGTTCCCCCGGCTGGATGAACTCCATGTCGGTATAGTCGACATTGTCGCCAGCCATGGCCCAGATGAACGTGTAGGAGCCGATGCCAGCGCCCGAATGAATGGACCAGGGGGGAGAAATCGCGCCTTCCTCGTTGGAAATGAAGAGATGGCGGGTTTCCTGCGGCTCGCCCATCAGGTGCAGCACTCGCGATTTTTCGTCCATGCCGAAGTAGAGATAGGCCTCCATGCGGCGATCATGGACATGCGCCGGCATCGTGTTCCAGACAGAGCCATCTTCAAGCGTCGTGTAGCCGAGGACAAGCTGGCAGCTCTCCATGACCAGCGGGTGGATGAACTGGTTGATCGTGCGCTTGTTGGAGGTTTCGGTCGTGCCGAGTTTAACCTCCTTGCTGCCCGCAATGGTCACGAGCTGCGCAGGCAGGCTGCGATGGGCAGGGCAGGAGGTGATGTAAAAGCGCCCTTCCCCGGAGAAGGTTACAGGCCCCGTACCCATTCCAAGATACAGAACGTCGCCGCGGTTGAGGCTGTAGGTCCCCTGTTCGGTCGTGACCGTGCCGGTTTTGCCCACATTGACGATGCCCATCTCGCGCCGGTCGAGAAACGACGGCGTCTTGGTTTCCTCCACTTTGTCGAGCGTCAGCGGCTTGCCTGCAGGCACGGCCCCGCCCATCACGAAGCGATCGTAGTGGGTGTAGATCAACCGGATCTCGCCCGATCGAAACATGTCCTCAGCGAGAAAATGCCTGCGGAGGCCCTCGGTGTCGAGTGTCCTTGCGTAGTCCGGATTGACGGCCTGCCGCGTTTCGACGGTCAGCATGAATGTCCTCCTTCAGTGATTGCGACCAACATGTAATATGTGTTAGGCATAGTTGTATGATATGTCTGACAACGTCAAGAGGCAAGTGCCAACCTCGATTTTCGATTGCAACTCCTCAAGGGGAAGACCTGGATTGAAACGCCTTCTCATCACTGGCGCGGCGGGTCAGCTTGGCCGCGTGATGCGCACACGGCTCTCTGGCCTGGCCGACACGATCCGCCTTGCTGATCGCACAGGTCTTGGAGCGCCAGCTGACCGCGAGGAGCTCATTCAATGCGATCTGGCCGACGCTCAAGCCGTGAACAACATGGTCGCCGGCTGCGACGGTATCGTCCATCTTGGCGGAGCTTCGGTCGAAGGCCCGTTTGAGGGGATCCTGCGCGGAAACATCGCCGGTCTCTACAATCTCTTTGAGGCTGCCCGCGCAAATGGCCGGCCGCGCATCGTCTTTGCGAGCTCCAATCATACGATCGGCTACTATCCGCAAGCCGAACGGCTCGATCCCCTTGCCCCATTTCGCCCGGATGGACTCTACGGGGTCTCCAAATGCTTCGGCGAGGCGCTTGCGCGCCTGTATTTCGAGAAGTTCGGGCAGGAGACGGCGCTGGTGCGGATCGGCTCCTGTACGCCAGAGCCAACGAATTACCGGACGTTGTCGACCTGGCTTTCTCATGGAGACTTCGCGTCGCTGATCGAGGCGATCTTCCGCGTCCCGGTTTTGGGCTGTCCCGTGATCTGGGGTGCATCGGCAAACGACGCCGGTTGGTGGGACAACGCACACCTCGGCTGGCTGGGCTGGAAACCCAGGGACAATGCCGAATCCTTCCGGACGCGCCTCGCGGAGGCCGCGCCGCAGCCCGGCCCCGACGAATTCACGGCTCGCTTTCAGGGCGGTGCCTATGTCGACAATCCGATCTTTAGGGAGTGATGAATGATCTTCAAGCCGCATGGAAAACATCTGGTCGCAGGCGAATGGATCGCAACCGGGCAGACATTCAAGAGCGAGCCGGCGTCTGGCCCGGCCTTTGATTTCTCCGTCGGAACGACCGAACTGGTGAACAAAGCGGCCGAGGCCGCGGAGGAAGCCTTCTGGTCCTTCGGCTACTCGACCCGCCACGAGCGCGCAGCATTCCTCGACGCCATCGCCGACGAGATAGAGGCGCGCGGGGCGGCGATCACCGAGATCGGAAGCGCGGAAACCGGATTGCCGGGCGCCCGCCTTGAAGGCGAGCGCGCACGCACGACCGGCCAGCTTCGGCTGTTTGCCTCCCATATTCGCAAGGGCGAGTACCTCGACAGGCGACATGATGAGGCCCTACCGGACCGCAAGCCCCTGCCCCGTCCCGACATCCGTCTGATCCAACGACCGATCGGTCCTGTTGCCGTCTTCGGCGCTTCCAATTTTCCGCTGGCCTTCTCGACCATGGGCGGCGATACGGCCTCGGCGCTCGCGGCAGGCTGCCCTGTTGTCGTCAAGGGTCATTCGGCCCACCCGGGGACCGGCGAGATCGTCGCCGAGGCTGCCCTGGCTGCCATCAGGGCGCACGGATTGCATCCAGGTGTGTTTTCACTGATCCAGGGTGGCCGCCGCGACGTCGGTACGGGCCTCGTGACGCACCCGCTGATCAAGGCGGTCGGCTTCACCGGTTCACTTGCCGGCGGGCGGGCGCTCTTCGATCTTTGCGCAGGGCGGCCGGAGCCCATCCCCTTCTTCGGCGAACTCGGCTCGGTGAACCCCATGTTTCTCCTGCCGGAGGCGATCAAGGCGCGCGGCGCGGAGATCGCCAAGGGATGGGCAGGTTCACTCACCATGGGGGCCGGGCAATTCTGCACCAATCCGGGCATCGCGGTGATCCTTGCCGAGCAGGCGCCCGCCTTCGCGGAAGCTGCCCGCGCAGCACTTTCAGGCGTCGAGCCGCAGGTCATGCTCACCGAAGGCATCGCCAGGGCCTATCGCGAAGGACGCGACCGCGTATCGAAGGGGGGCGGCGTTCGCGAGATTCTCAGCACAAGCTGTGGTCAGCGGGATGTCACGCCCAATCTCTTTCTCGTCCCGGCGCGTGAATGGCTCGGCAATCATGTCCTTGCAGAGGAAGTCTTCGGTCCACTTGGACTGATCGTCACGGTCGAGAGCTTCGAGGAGATGATCGTGGTGGCAAAGCGTTTCAAGGGACAGTTGACGGCAACCCTGCATCTCGACGACGACGATGTCGATTTCGCGCGCAAGCTCATGGTGATCCTTGAGCGCAAGGCGGGCCGTATCCTGACCAACGGTTATCCGACCGGAGTCGAGGTCTGCGATGCGATGGTTCACGGCGGTCCCTATCCCGCGTCCACCAATTTCGGCGCAAGCTCGGTCGGTACCATGGCCATCCGCCGGTTCCTAAGGCCCATCTCCTATCAGAACATTCCTGAGCGCCTGATGCCTCAGGATCTGAAGTCGGTGTAGCGACGGATTGCGCCATCACCCATCGATGGCGTATCCACAAACGGACCGACGAAGATCTTGGAAGCGGCCCCTTACATGATGACAGCGACGACATCCGATCCCTCCGCCTTCCAGGGCAAGACGCTTGTGGCGCAGGTTACGGATGCTCTTCGTTCCCAGATAGCCAAGGGGCGCTACCATCCCGGCGACCGCCTGCCGTCCGAAGCGCGGCTCACCCAGGAATTCGGCGTTAGCCGCACCGTCGTGCGCGAGGCGATTGCGGCCTTGCGCTCCGATGGCCTGGTCGAACCTCGGCAGGGAGCGGGCGTGTTCCTGCTGGAGCAGGCCGCGTCCGCGCGGCGGCCGTTTCAACAAGTCGACCTCACGCGGGTGTCGTCGCTGATCGAGATGCTGGAGCTTCGAACCGCAGTCGAGGGCGACGCGTCCGCACTTGCAGCCCTTCGCCGCTCGCCCGGTCAGGAAGGCAAGCTCATCGAAGCCTTTGATGCCTTCAGGGCCTGTGCGGCTGCGGGCAAACCGACCGCCGAGGCTGATTTCGCCTTTCACGTCGCGATCGCCGAGGCAACCAACAATCCGCGCTTTAGCGAGTTTCTTAAGGCGCTCGGACCGGCCCTCATCCCCCGCCGCGCCATCGTGGACAGCGGCGAGGAGGCTGTTCTTCCCGCTGACGAGCTCAGCCGCCTTGTGGACGAACACGAAGCAATTCTCTTAGCGATACAGAACGGCGACGAGGATGCAGCACGCGCGGCGATGCGCAACCACCTCAAGAACAGCCAGATCCGCTACCGCTCCATGTTGCGCGCCGCACGCTGAGTATGCGCGTCTGCGGCCGCCCTTGCATTCGAACAGATAACGGCTAACATGCCAGACAGGTTCGACACAGGCGGAGTGAAAATGGAAGCCGAAAACAATCACGTTCGCGGCACCTCGCTGGCGGCGAAGATCAGCGCTGCACTGCGCCGCGAACTGACGGAGGGTGTATTTCGCCCCGGCGACAGGCTTCCGAGCGAAAGCGCCCTCACAAAGGAATATTCCGTCAGCCGGACTGTCGTTCGGGAGGCGATCGCGATCCTGCGCGCAGACGGTCTTGTCGAGGCACGCAAGGGCGCCGGCATCTTTGCCCTTGAAACCCAGCAGGACAAGAACCAGCCCTTCAAGGACCTTGCAACGCAACGGATTTCCTCGGTGATCGAACTCCTTGAATTGAGGACGGTTTTCGAGGTGGAATCAGCAGGGCTTGCTGCATCTCGTCGCTCGGCGGCACAGATAGAGGCAATCCTCGAGGCCCATCACCGTGTCGGCGAATGCCTGCAATCGGGCGCGCCCACGCGTGACGCTGATTTCGAGCTTCACCTGGCGATTGCGGAGGCCACTCAGAACCGACGCTTCCCGGAGTTTCTTCAGCTGATCCGCTCCGGCATCATCCCGCGCGGCGAATTGCAGGGGTCGGCGCCCGGATCGCGCCCGAAGGACTATAACCTCCACCTGCAGGAGGAGCACGGCCAGATCGTCGATGCCATCATCGAGGGAAATGCGGAAGCCGCGCGTGAACGGATGCGCGCCCACCTTCGTGGAAGCCTGGAGCGCTACAAGGTCCTTCTGCGTTCGCGCACCATGGCAATCGAAGAAAATTGATCGGGAAGCCGACAACATAGTTGTCATACAAGTACGAGAACATGTATGGTGATGATGTTATACAACATCACCGAGGTTCACATGACTCTTCCCACTTTCCCCGCAGTGTCGCCGGACGCTGGCGTCACCCGTCAGGTTCTTTCCGATTCCCCCGAACTCATGGTCGTGTCGTTTCGCTTCGAATCCGGCGCCAAAGGCAAGTTGCACAGACATTCGCACGTGCAATCCACCTATGTGGCGCGCGGCCGTTTCCGGTTCTTCCGCAACGGCGAGGCCTATGATTTGCAGGCAGGCGATAGTCTCGTTATCCCCGGAGACACCGAGCACGGGTGCCAATGCCTTGAGGCGGGCGAGCTTATCGACTGCTTCACGCCCCGGCGCGACGATTTCCTGTGACCGGTTTGGCTTGACAGCATGACAAACCTGTGACAGGTTTGCCAAAGTTGTCATACAGGATAGGAGCCTGTACCGCCTTACCTTCAGGCGACTGACACACGGAGGAACCATGTCAGGAACCATGTCACTACGCCGCATCCGCTTCTATGGCGCGGCCGGACAGATCGGGACCATCGCGGTCACGCTGCTCGGCCTGCTTCTCCTGACCTTTTTCATCGGCCGGCTGATGCCCGCCGACCCCGTTCGCGCCATCGTCGGAGAAGATGCGACCCGGGAGACGTACGAGCAGGTCTACCGCTCGCTGGGTCTCGACCGACCGCTCTGGGAACAGTTCTTCTATTACCTGGGAGACGTCTTCACCGGCAATTTCGGTACCTCCATTCGCACCGGACAGCCTGTCATCCAGGATATCCTGCATGTGATGCCGGCGACGATCGAGCTTGCCACCTTCGCGATCCTCATCGGCGCGGGGCTTGGCGTTCCGCTCGGCGTCCTAGCCGCCGTCAACAAGGATCGCTGGCCGGATCATGTCGTGCGCGTCTTCAGCCTCTTCGGTCATTCTATGCCGATCTTCTGGACTGGCATGATCGCGCTGATCGTTTTCTACGCCCATCTCGGCCTCGTTGGTGGCAGCGGGCGGATGGACCAGTTCTATATCGGCCTTGTCGAGGAACGAACCGGCTTCCTCTTGATCGACAGCCTGGTGGCTGGCGAGATGGATGTCTTCTGGTCCGCCGTCAACCACATCATCCTGCCGGCTGCTCTCCTTGGCTATTCCTCATCCGCCTATATCACGCGCATGACGCGCAGCTTCATGCTCGACCAGCTCGGCCAGGAATATGTGACGACAGCGCGGGTGAAGGGTCTTTCGCGCAGCCAGACGATCTGGCAACACGCCTTTATCAACATCCGCGTCCAGCTGGTCACCATCATTGCGCTTGCCTACGGCTCGCTGCTCGAAGGGGCCGTGCTGATCGAGACGGTTTTTGCCTGGCCGGGCTTTGGCCAATATCTCACCAGCAATCTCATTACCGGCGACATGAATGCTGTCATGACCTGCGTGCTGATCGTCGGCATCATCTTCATCGGGCTCAACCTCCTGTCCGATGTTCTCTACCGCATCTTCGACCCGAGGACACGCTGATGGACGCACGCGTTCAACCCACCTTCCGTCTGCCGGCACCCGTTCAAGCGCTGAAGAACATCGTTCTTTTCCTGCTGAAGAGCCCGACTTCGACCTTCGGTCTTTTCGTGCTGGCGTTGCTTGTCCTTGTCGCCGCCTTCGCGCCGCTGATCGCCACCCATGACCCCTATGCGCAGGATCTCGCCAACACCTTGCAGGCGCCCGGCAACGGTCACCTGTTCGGCACCGACGAGCTTGGCCGAGACATCTTCAGCCGGCTGGTCTTTGGCGCGCGCATCACGCTCACGATCATCTTCCTCGTCTCGATCGTCGTCGGTCCGATCGGTCTCATCATCGGCACGACGGCCGGTTACCTCGGTGGCAAGGTCGATACGGTGATGATGCGGATCACCGACATTTTCCTGTCCTTCCCGAGCCTCATTCTCTCGCTCGCCTTCGTCGCAGCGCTCGGTCCAAGCCTGAACAACGCCATCATCGCGATCGCGCTCACCTCCTGGCCGCCCATCGCACGGCTGGCGCGCGCCGAGGCGATGACCTTCCGCAAGGCGGATTACATTTCGGCTGCGCGACTGCAAGGGGCCTCCTCGACGCGCATCATCTTCAAGTCGATCATGCCGATGTGCCTGCCTTCTGTCCTCATCCGACTGACGTTGAACATGGCGACAGTCATCCTGACCGCCGCCGGCCTCGGCTTCCTCGGGCTCGGTGCGCAACCTCCGCTTCCGGAATGGGGCGCGATGATCGCGACCGGCCGCAAGTACATGCTGGACAGCTGGTGGCTCGTCACCTTCCCGGGCATCTCCATCCTTTCCGTCAGTCTCGCATTCAACCTGCTTGGCGACGGCTTGCGTGACGCGCTCGATCCGAAGCAGATGAACCGGAGATAGCCCCATGGAAAAGACCATTCTCGAAGTCGAGAACCTGCGCATCCGCTATGGCGGCGCTCCGACGGACGCAGTGCGCGGCGTCTCCTTCACTCTGGGACGCGAGCGTCTCGGTATCGTCGGTGAAAGCGGCTCCGGCAAATCGACGGTCGGACGCGCGCTTTTGCGCCTTCTGCCCGGCGCAACCATCACCGCCGACCGGCTTCGCTTTGCCGAGCTCGATCTGCCGTCGCTCTCCGAAAAGGAAATGCTCAAGGTCCGCGGCCGGCGCATGTCGATGATCCTGCAGGATCCGAAGTTTTCGCTGAACCCCATTCGCCGCGTCGGCGACCAGGTGGCGGAAACCTATCTGCGGCACTTCAGGTGCTCGAAGGCCGAAGCGCGCGACAAGGCCCTTGCCATGCTTGAAGCGGTGAAGATCCGCGACTCGAAGCGCGTCTACGACCAATATCCGCACGAGATATCCGGTGGCATGGGCCAGCGTGTCATGATCGCCATGATGCTGCTTGCCGACCCGGACCTCGTCATCGCTGACGAGCCGACTTCGGCGCTCGATGTGACGGTGCGGCTGCAGGTGCTGAACATCCTTGATGGTCTTGTCCGGGATCGCGGCATCGGCCTCATCATGATCAGCCATGACTTGAACCTGGTGCGTAACTTCTGCGACCGCGTCCTGATCATGTATGCCGGTCGAATCGTTGAAACCTTGGCGGCTGCGGACCTCGACAAGGCCAAGCATCCCTATACGCGCGGCTTGCTCGCGGCGCAGCCGCGGATCGGCGGCGGGCGCGCGCCGCTTGCCGTGCTTGATCGCCGTCCTGAATGGCTGGAGGAAATTGCCTGATGTCCGTTTCAGTCGAATGCCGCGATCTCGCTATCACCTTCGGCACGGGTCCAACGGCCGCCAAGGTTCTTCCAGGCGTCACCTTCTCGGTGCAACCCGGCGAGTGCTTCGGGCTCGTTGGCGAAAGCGGCTCGGGCAAATCCACAGTCCTGCGCTGCGTTTCGATGCTGACAGACATTTGGACCGGTGACATTCTCATCGGCGGAAAGCCGGTGCGCGACATGCCGCTCATCAAGCGTTGCCGCATGCTGCAGATGGTGTTCCAGGACCCTTACGGCTCGCTGCATCCGCGCCAGTCGGTGCGCACCGTCCTCAACGAGCCGCTCGTCATCCACAAACTTGGTGACCGCGAAGAGCGCATGCGCAAGGCCATCACCGATGTCGGCCTCCCGATCTCGTTCCTCGACCGGTTCCCTCACCAACTCTCCGGCGGCCAAAGGCAGCGGGTGGCGATCGCTCGCGCGTTGATCCTCGAGCCATCGCTGTTGCTGCTCGACGAGCCGACGTCGGCGCTCGATGTTTCGGTGCAGGCGGAGATCCTCAACCTGCTTCAGCGCCTGCGCGAAGAACGTGGCTTCACCTACATCATGGTGACGCACGATCTCGCCGTGGTCGACCATATGTGCGACCGCTTTGCCGTCATGCTCCATGGCGAAATCACCGAAGTTCTGCCGCGCGAGGCGATCCCCGGAAATCGCGCGACCCATCCCTATGCCCGCGAACTGATCGGCGCCTCGCTGGAATATGAGGGCGCGCACTGAAGCTCCCGCAAGCCAACTCCATTGCAAGGCTACCCTCCTCGGCCTGCGATGCGTGAACAAAACTCTCCCCCGACTTGCCCGGCCCAGTGCCGGGCTTTTTCTTTGCCGGGCCTTTCTTGCTGCGGGGAACGAGCACTGGAGTTTATCGGCAATTCACCATGCCCGACGTCGGCAATGTCGGCCCAAACGCGGTTGCGGCCTGCAGCCGGCCCCAAGAACCGCCGCGCGCCCTCGAGCATTTTCGTGCGCGCACGGCGCTCGTTCACCGACATGAGGCGCAGCGGGATTCACTGCGGACAACACCGCATCGATCGAGATGGGGGTCAGGTGAAGCACATGTCCGACCTCGCGCCGGTCGCCGCGTCAAGCCGTGGCCGGACTTACGGCGGTCGATCCTGACGTTGCCGCCGGCGCCGTTCCCGATCATTTCAAGAGAGTAAGGGGCGGCGTTCCTTAAAGCGACAGGCGGTTTCATTTGCGCTCGCAAAAAACGGAAAAAGGCGCGTCTCGCGACGCGCCTTTTTAGATTCGATACAGGCCAAGGGCCGGGATTACCGTTCCTTCTTCACCCCTTCGAAACGCGAAAGCCAGGGGCTGACGATCATGCCCTTCACGTCGCTTCGGAAGGCTGCTGTGTCGACGACTTCCGAGAACGGCTGGATCGACATGACGATCTCGTCCATGTAGGTCTGTACGCCTTCATAAAGTTTGATCTGCTTGGCGGTGTCGCGCTCGACCAGCGCCTCCTCGATCATCTTGTTCAGCTTTTCGTCAAAGAAGCTGGTACGCCAGCTCTGGTAGTTGGTGAGCTTCGCGTCATCAGAATTGTTCGGGTTATAGGCAACGGACCTGAGGTTGTTGTCCGGGTGCGGCTGCTGGCCGCCGCCACCACGGCCAAGCAGCAGTTCGAAATTGCGCTCACGCATCGCGCCGTAGATCTGGTCTCCCGAGCCGCTAATGAGTTCGGCCTGAATACCCGCCTGGCCAAGGGTGTTCTGGATGGCGGTCGCCGCCTTCATGAAGGGGTCTTCGGAAAGGACGCGCAAGGTGGTCTTGAAGCCGTCCGGATAGCCCGCCTCGGCAAGCAGGGCCTTGGCCTTCGCGACATCCAGCTTGTAGCCTTCATCCGGCAAAGCGCCGAGGACCCCCGTCGACAGCGGCCGCTGGTGCAGCTTGCCGTAGTAGGGCATCACCGCTTTGTCGAGACCTTCGTAGTCGATGAGATAACGAAGCGCCTCACGGACCTTCCTGTTGGCGAACCGTTCGTCCTTCATCGAAACGCTGAGGTAGTAAAAGCCCGAGCCCGGGGTCGATTCGATCGTGATCGCCTCGTCCGCTTCCAGCGACCTCAGATCCGGCGCCTGAAGCGAATAGGCAACGTCAATATCACCCTTTTCCAGTAGCAGGCGTTGCGACTGCGATTCCGGCAGGTGGCGCAGCAATACACGCTTCATTCCCGGCGCCTCGCCCCAGTACTCGCCATTGCGGGTGAGAATGATGAATTCGTTCGACTTCCACTGCGTCAGCGTGAACGGACCGGAGCCGGCCGAATTCAAGGTCAGCCATGCGGCCCCAAGATCGCCGTCCTTCTCGTTTTCGAGCGCCGCCTTGCTGTCGATGATCGAGCCGGGTCCGTTTTGTGCGAGGATCATCAGGATCAGGTTCGGGTCGTCAGCCTTCGCCAGATGCAAGACGAAGGTGCGATCGTCTTCGACGACGAACAGCTTGTCGGCCGCTTCCAGCGTAAAGCCGCGGGTCTTGAGGAAGGACGATTGCGCCAGATTGCGCGCAAGCAGACGCTTCAGGCTCCAGGCGACGTCCTCGGCGGTGACGGGATTGCCGGAAGCAAACTTGGCGTCGCTGCGCAGGTGGAACCGGATCGACATGCGGTCGTCGGCCACTTCCCAGCGTTCTGCCAGCCGCGGCTGAACGCTGCGGTCCTGCGGCGAGAGCACGACCAGCGTGTCATAGATGTTGTTCAGCACCTGGACCGTCTCGCGACCGGTGATGGCGGCCGGGTCGAGGGTCAAAATATTGCTCATGGTCGTGGCGACGACGAGTTGATCTTCCGGTGTTTCGGCCAGGACGACATGGGGCATCGTCGTGACGAGAAGCGCACTGAATGCGACCGTTGCTAGAAAGTGTTTCATGCTTCCTCCTTTGCGGCCGTCCACTCGGGAAGCGGCCTTCCGATTACAAGATCCGCCGGCCTGTTCCTCCACAGGCAAAGACCGGATCAGCCAAGAATTTCGCCGACAGGCACGGCGAGCGCCCGTCCGATTGCTGCCGTGTTCGCGGCCTCGAGATGCACCCCATCGATCTCCGACGCCCGCGTGACCGAGCCAGCATCAAAGAACGGGTGGCCGAGCTCTTCTGCGAGCTTGCGGTAGAGCGGAGACAGCCGCTCGGATTCGGCCACGCTGCGGCCCGCCGCCGGATGTCCGCCAGGCCCGGGTGAGCAGGGAGGCGGCGCAACGATCAAAAGCTTCGGTTTCGCCCCCTTCGGTTTGTAGGGAAAGGTTTCGACGATCTGCGCGAGCCGGCGCATGCCGGAAACGGCCCCCTCTGCCCGCCCGCCATGGACAGGCTTGATGTCATTGGTCCCGAGCATGACAATGACGAGGTCGAGCGGCATGTGGCTGGCGAGCGTCACTTCCAGCGCCTTGGCGCCGTTGCGGCATGCGGGGCCCGCATGGTCGTCGTAGCAGGTGGTGCGGCCGCCGAGGCCTTCAGGGATGATCCTTGCCAGGCCACCGAGTGTTTCGCCCAGAACCTCAGGCCATCGCCCTTCCGGCGGATGTCGCAGGCCCGTTGCCGGGTCTGCGCCCCAGGTCAGGCTGTCTCCGAAAGCGAGAACGGTTTTCATCGCAAGATCCCCCGCTCGTCACCGCACGCGGTTGTTTTCAATGAAGCTGAAGTCGATTTCCTCGCCGAGCCCCGGACGATCCGGCACGTGCACATAGCCATCGCGATCCATTGGATCGGACAGCGACTTCAGGTAGTCATGCCCGTCGTCATATTCGAGGAACGGATGCAGCAGGCCGCGCTCGTACCAGCGGCAGTTCTTGGTGGCGGCCACGACATGCAGGTTCATCGCGGTGTTGCCGTGCACCTCGCACTCCATGCCGAATGCTTCGGCAAGGTGCATCGTCTTCAGCGCCGGCGTAATGCCGCCGACGTCGTTGACGCCTGTGCGAAGGATGTCGCACGCACCCGCCTTGATCCACTCCGCACGGTGCCAATGCTTGCCGGCAGCACTTTCCGGGCCAACGACGGGAATGTCGAGATTGTCGGCGAGCCACTTGTAGGAAGAAAGCGACTGCTCATCCATTGGCTCCTCGATCCAGTCGAAGTCCAGCTTTTCGAGCCCCCGCCCGAGTTCAAGCGCATCGGTGCGGGAATACCAGTGGAAGGCATCGATCATCAGGCGAATATCCGGCCCCACGGCTTCGCGCACAGCGGCGCAGGCCTTGATGTCCATCTTCACGTCCGGAGCCCAGCTGACCGGCGGCATCCAGGTGTGCAGCTTGATGCCTTTGTAGCCGCGCTTGACGAGGGTCTCAGCGAAGCGCCCATAGTCCTCGGGGGTTGAAAGGCCGCCCTCAAGCTCATCACCACACATGATCGAACCATAGGCGAGCACCTTGTCGCGATAACCCCCGATCAACTTGTATACAGGTTGCTTCAAGGTACGCCCTGCCAGATCCCACAGCGCGCAATCCACTACCGCCAGGGTGCGGTCCGTGAGCTGTGCTGCAGAACCGCGTTGCCAATGGGCGAGATCCTGCCACAGCCGTTCGCGGTCGCGATGATCTTCCCCGATCAACACCTTCTTGACGAACTTGTCGATGACATGCGGCCGGACGATCTCCGGCGCCGTAAAGGAATGCCCCTCGTGACCGTCTTCCGTGCGAATTGTCAGCATTGCCTGCTCGACCTGATGCGGCGGGCCGGGATGCGCGTGACCAGCACTGTCCGAGTGGCGGCGTGTGGTCGTGCGGAAAACCCGCACCTCGACGTCGGTGATGATCATTGTTCCTCCGGTATGCGAATTGGGCCGGCTTACTGAGCCATCCTGTATAACACATACTTAGACAGATTATCGAACATATGTCAAACTTGTATTACAGGTTTGTTTATATGACTGACAAACACTCGCACTGCCGGGATTGCCCGAGGCAGTTTGATGTCGGCATGCACCGTTCGGCGCTCGATCGAAGCGCCACGATTGCCAGCACCTACGGCATGGTGGAATGCCGGCCACGGATATCCCGCCCACAGCATTCGGCGCGGAGCCGCCCGCTGAATAATTGGAAGGACGGAGGTTGGGTGGCCGTCGGGATCGCAGCCAGAGCACCTTTCAGCGGCCCGACAGGCATGCAGCAAGCGGCGGACCGAGCGAAGGCGTCATGCGGGCGCGACTGTGCCATCAGCCGCCGGCGCCTGAGATAGAAGGAGACAAAACCGTGTTTTCGGCTGTTAGACCTCGCCAGCCCGGATCATGGAGAAGTAGTCGTCGCCTCCAACCTGACCGCCCTTGAGCGCAATCTGCAGGCCGTCCGCCGGGCCGCCATGGGCAATGCGTAGCGGAGAGCCCGGCCGCAGCCTCAGCATCCCGCTGCGGTCGCAACCAGTCATTGTAGAATTCCGTATTTGCATAGAGCCGCGCCGGTGACACGTCTTCGGAAAGGGCGACAAGCCCATTTCTGGCTGTGTTCCAATAGGCAGACCAGGGATTCACATAGGCGAAATGCTCTGCATAAGATCCTCTGCTCTCCGTAAAGCTCATGTTCCAAAGGCCTGCGAATGAACCGGGGAACGCGTTGCTCAGCATTGCCGGAACCTCATCCCACGCGCCGATGCCGAGTGACGCGGCATCAGCTGCGTTACCGACATCCTGACAGACGCCATCCACACGATCCTCATCATAGTAATGCGCAGATCGCCGATGCCCTTCACTGGCTGATACAGGGATACGAAGCAGAAAAGGCAGGCAAGAAGACCAAAGCCAATATTGCCTATCAGATGGGGATTAGAGCCGCCCAACAGGCCGGAGACACGACAGTCACATCCAAGCTCAAGCAAGCGAACGATAAACTCATCGAGAAAGGAGGCAGCAAAAGACTGATGAAATCAGAATCGAGCTGCCGCGTCCTCAACGGAAAGTTCGTCTGCTCCGAATAACGCACTACGAGGCATACGATGAAACTAACCAAACTTGTCGCTGCATTGTTGATATGCGGTGTGCCAAATACGCTTCACGCTCGGGATATCGGTAGCATTCGCACCATATCCATCAAGATCGACACAAAGGCGTCGATGGTGACCTATGCCAGTTCAGGCCCGCACACCTATGTGGGCTCGTATCCTCAGACCATCGTGTTGGAGCGACTGAACGTAGGCGGCGAGACACTGTGGAGCATCGGATACTTCTCTTCGGGCTGTAACATCGACGGCCGGTTTTCGATCGTGAGTGCCCTGTTCAAGATTGGGCAAAGTCACGTGGAAAAAGTAAAATGCTCCACCGTTGCCGATAACGAGGCCGGCTCGATCGTCGCCCAAGCCAAGGGAGAATTTGCAGGCAATGTCCTGTCGGTTTCCAGCACGATCACGGAAGACATTATTTGTGACGGCATCCGCACCAAGGCCAAGACAACGGAAGTCATCAAGGTCGATCTTAGCAAGAGCTGCACCGTGCGCGCCGCCAAGGTTTCATCAGACAAACTTGCAACGGCGCAGAACCGCAAGGTAACCGCCGACACACTGAGAACGACCAATTTCAGCAGAAGGTGTGAGACCTACCCTAGATAGTCACAACGCACCCGGGCTTCAGGCGCGATTAACATCACTTCCAGTCGATACATCATGTGAACCAGCAAGATGCAGACCGTACATCCGACATCAAAAAACTGCCTGTGCTCCTGTTATCTCCACAAGGGAGCCACAGATGAACGCAGCCTCCTCCGACGCAAGAAATGCGACGAGCGCCGCAACTTCCTCCGGCCTTCCGATCCGCCCGAATGGGACGAGCTTGTCGAGATCGGCGATCGTTCGGCCAGATCGCGTCACCCCTGCCTCCAACATTGGCGTATGGATTTCTCCGGGGCACACCGCGTTCACGCGAATCTTGTTTGGAGCATAATCTCGGGCAAGATTCTGCGTGAACGCCGCGACAGCGGCTTTGGTGGTGTTGTAGGCGATATGGTTCGGCGCCGGGTAAAGACCCCACTGCGAGGCGGTGTTGACGATCGCACCGCCGCCGGCCTCGATCATGTGCGGGAGCGTAGCCCGGCAAAGATGGAACATCGAATCGAGATTGACCGCGAAGCTCAGGCTCCAGTCATCGTCCGTCAGAGAGAGGAGATTGCCGCGTCTATTGATGCCGGCGTTATTCACCAGGACGTCGATGCGCCTGTTCAGCGCAAATGCTTCTTCAATCAGAGCGAAACAGGGCTCCTTCCGCGAGATGTCGGCAGCAATCGCGACCGCGGACCCACCGGCGGAGGCGATCTCGGCTGCGACGGCCCCGGCCGCTTCGCCGTTGACGTCCGAGACGACGACAAATGCCCCCTCGTCCGCCAGCCGCCGCGATATGGCGGAACCGATTCCGCCACCACCGCCAGTCACGATCGCCACCTTGTTTTCGAACCTCTTCATCGTCTCTCTCCTTGTTATCGAATGTAGCTGCCGCCATTGACGTCGAGCGTCGCGCCATTCAGCGAACGCTGCGAGGGCCGCAACGCGAAGGCGACGAGCTCGGCGATGTCCGAGGGCTCAGCCATTTCGCCAATCGGAATGTCAGCGACCGCGGCTTGCTTGCCGAACTTCGCGATGAATTCCTCAGCCATGTCCGTCTGCACCCAGCCCGGTGCGATCGCCAGGGCCACGACACCATCGGCGCCGAAGCTGCGGGCGATCGATTTCGTCAGATTGATCAGCGCCGCCTTCGTTGCGCCATAAGGCATGGCGTCCGCCGCATAGCCACGCTGTCCGGCTCGGCTCGCCATGTTGATGATGCAGCCACCGCCCTGCGCCTTGAAGTGCCGCAACGCCTCCTTGCAGAGATCTGCAGCGGCGAAGAAGTTCACCTGGAATTCCCGTTGCCAGGCCTCTCTCCAGGCACCCGGATCGGCATTGATCGAGACTTCCGTGCGGATGCCGGCATTGTTGACAAGCGCATGGATGCGTCCTGCGGCGGCTTCGGCCTGCCGCCAGATGCTGAAAGCGCCGTCGGCCGCGGAGAGATCGGCCTGGACGATTATCCCCTCGCCCGGAAGGCTGGCGAGGACTGCCTCGGCAGCCGCCCGGTCGCGGCCATAGTGGATGATCGGACGCGCCCCCTCCTCCGCCAAGCGCCGGACGATAGCGGCTCCGATGCCGCCGGAGGCGCCGGTAACGAGGACGGTCTGACCCGATAGAGTTGCTGTTGACATGACACCTCCTCCTTCAGCTCAACGCATCGACCTGCGGACCCCAACTGTCGGAGAGCGCAAAGCCATTCCTGAATGGGTCCTCGTCGGACATGCGGAGGTGTTCGCGGCCATAGATCCAGGCCCGCCCAGTGATGCGCGGCAACACCGCGAGGTGTCCGCCGACTTCGGCGGTGCCAATCGCCTCCGCGATGAACTCTCCGCCGATAATTGAGCGCGACGTTTGCCGGTCCCCTACCTTGAGCTTTCCTCGGGCATAGAGCGTGGCGAGGTATGCAGAGCTGCCGGTTCCACAGGGTGATCGGTCGACGCGGCCTGGTTTCAGGGTCGTGCAAGTCAGTATGGCGCCGTCTGGTTCCCTCCCACGAAACATCACATAAGCGATCTCGTCGATACCGGTTAGCACCGGGTGCTTCACCACCACTTGCTCCGATAGCAGCGACTTCAGTTCGATCCCCGCTTCGGCCAAATAGCGGGCGTTGGCTGGAGCAATCTGGCTGCCCACCTGGTCGACATCGACGATCGCGTAATAGACCCCGCCGAAGGCGATATCGACCTTGATGCGGCCCCAGCGCGGCGTCTCGATTTTAAGGTCGAGCGCCTCGGCAAAACTCGGCACATTGTCGAGGCTGACAGACAGGCAGCGACCCTCGCTGCAGGTGGCGCGCGCAACGATCAGCCCGGCGGGTGTATCCAGGCGGACGATCGTTTCCGGTTCCCGCATCTGGACGCGGTCGCTTTCGAGAAGTGCCGTCACGACGCAGATGCAATTGCTGCCGGACATCGGATGGGCACGATCCGCCTGGAGCACGATGAAGCCCGCATCTGCGTCGGGCCGTGTCGGAGCGACCAACAGGTTGACCGACATCGCGACGCTGGCCCGGGGCTCGAAGGTGACGAAGCGGCGCAGGCTGTCATCGACCTTGTTGATGTGGTTCATCTTGTCGAGCATTGTCGCGCCTGGAATTTCCGGCGCGCCGCCGACGATCACCTTGCCGATCTCGCCCTGGCAGTGGACCTCCAGGAGATCGAGTGTGCGATCCCAGCTCATGGAAACGGGTGTGCTCATTTGATGTACCAACCCCATTTTTCACCGGTGGCAAAGCGGGTGATCTGCTTGGTCTCCAGGTAGTTCTCGAGACCCCAGCGGCCGAGCTCGCGGCCGATGCCCGATTCCTTGTAGCCGCCCCAGGGCGCCTCGGTGAATGTCGGCTGCGAGCAGTTGATCCAGACGATGCCGGCGCGGAAGGCGGCAGCCACGCGCTCCGCGCGACGGTCGTCGCGCGACATGACGGCGGCTGCGAGACCAAAACGGGAGTCGTTGGCAAGCTCGATCGCCTCCTCTTCGGTCGAGAACGTCCTGATGCAGACGACCGGGCCGAAAATCTCCTCGCGCCAGGCATCGCTCTCCAGGGGAACATCGGTCAGAACCGTCGGCTCGAGGTAGTATCCCGTCTCGAAGTCCTCAGGGCGCTTTCCCCCACAAGCGACCGTCGCACCCGCCGCCTTCGCCGCCTCGATCGCCGCGACGACCTGCTGATGTTGGCGTTTGGAGACTAGGGGTCCGAGAAGCACGCTGTCTTCGAGACCATTGCCGATCCTGATCTTCTTCGTTTCCGCGACGAGGCGGGCGAGCAGCCGGTCGTAAATCCCGTCCTGGACCAGGACGCGGGACGTCGCCGAGCAGACCTGGCCCTGATTCCAGAAGATGCCGAACATGATCCATTCGACGGCCTCCTCGATATCGGCGTCATCGAAGACGACGAAGGGCGACTTGCCGCCGAGTTCGAGGCTGATGCGCTTGATGTCGCGGGCGGCGGCCGCCATGATCTTCGAGCCAACCGGGCCAGAACCGGTGAAGGCAAGCTTGTCGACCTCCCTGTGGTCGATGATCGCCTGCCCGGCAACCGAACCAGCCCCGGTGACGATGTTGAGGACCCCGGCGGGAAGGCCGACGTCATCGGCAATCGCGGCAAGTTCCAGCGCCGTCAGCGACGTCACCTCGGCCGGCTTCAATACCACCGTGCAGCCGGCGGCGAGCGCCGGCGCCACCTTCCAGGCTGCCATCAGCAACGGGTAGTTCCACGGGATGATCGCACCGGCGACACCGATCGGCTCCTTGATGGCCTTTGAGGTGAAGCGTGCGTCCGCGAGCGCGATCGGCTCCTCCGGTCTGCTGTCGAGCTGTTCGGCAAGCCCGGCATAGTAATCGAAACAGCCGGCCGCATCGGCAACATCCCAGTCAGCCTCTGGGAACGGCTTGCCGTTGTCGATGACTTCCAGACGGGCGATCTCCGCCTGCCGGGCGCGAATACCCTGTGCAATGGCGCGCAGGTACTTGGCTCTCTGTGCGCCTGACAGTTTCGGCCAACCATCCTTGTCGAAGGCGCGGCGCGCCGACTTGACGGCGACGTCGACGTCTTGCGCCGTTGCAGCGGCGACCTTGTGGATCACTTCTTCCGTCGCCGGATTGACGACGTCGAAGGTCCCACCGTCAGACGACCGCCTCCACTTGCCATCGATATAGAGTTCGCTTCGCATGGTGTTCTCCCTGCTTGCCTGGCGCCGCTCTTAGAAGCGATCGACGCGATAGGGTTTGAGATCGATTGGGGGGGGCATGCCCGTCATAAGATCGGCGACCAGCCGCGCGGTCGTCGCGGCATAGGTAAGGCCCAGATGGCCGTGACCGGTGGCGTAAAAGACATTTCTGCGTTTGGTCGAGGGTCCGATGACCGGCACAGTATCCGGCAAGGCGGGACGGTGGCCCATCCATTCGCTCACCTGTTCGGCCTTGAGGTCGGGCAAGGCTTCCTTCGCCCGCTTCACCAGCACTTTGGCGCGACGAAAGTCAGGTGGCGCGTCGAGCCCGGCCATTTCCACCGTGCCGCCGACGCGAATACCGCCCGCTGTCGGCGTCACCATGAACGCGCGCGCCGGCCAGATGATCGAATGGCGCATGGCGATGCCCGGCGCCATGATCTGAGTGTGGTAGCCGCGTTCGGTTTCGAGCGGGATCGGCTCGCCGATCAGGCGTGACAGCCGCCCGGTAAACGCGCCTGCCGCCAGCACGAAACGATCGGACGACAGCTTGCGGCCGTCGGCGAGCCTCATCGCCGAGATCCCGACCTCGCCTTCCTCGAAACCGACGACCTCGCCGGTCTCGATTGCGCCGCCGAGCGCCTGGAACCGATCCGCCAGAGCTGTCACCAGCCGATAAGGATCTGCGATGGAACGGTTGTCGGGGAAGAGCACCGCCTTGGCGATTTTCGTCGTCAGGGCCGGCTCGAGATCTCGGATGTCATTGCTGCCGAGGACCTCATGACGGAAGCTAAAGCGTTCGAGAATTTCGATATGGTCGCGGTCGGCCCGAAACTCGGCCTCATCGGCATAGAGGCTAAGGCAGCCTTCGGCGCTCAGCAACGAGGTGAGCCCCGCGTCGCCCAGCAGTGCGTCAAGGTCTTCATGAACGCGGGCACACAGGGCAGCCCCTGCCGCTTCCAGTTCCCGGAGCTTTGACGGGCGGCTGGCGGCGAGGAAGCGCAGGAACCACGGGACGAGCTTCGGCACATAGCCTGGCCGAATGCGCACCGGTCCCTCCGGATCGAGCAGCCATTTCGGCATCTGCGCCCAGACACCGGGCCGCGAAGCCGGCATGAACTCGGTCACCGCGATGCTTGCCATATTGCCGAAGGAGGCTCCCATGCCCGGGCCGGCGCGGTCGATCAGCGTCACGGAGAAGCCGCGGCGCTGGAGCTGGTAGGCGATGGTTGTGCCGATGATGCCGGCGCCAACGACAGCGATGGATGACACGGGAGCTCTCCTCGAAACTCGAAGAGCCGGAAGCACGCTGCGTCCGGCTCGCTTCCGTCAGTTGAGGACCGGCGCGATCGCCGCGCGAAAATCCGCCTTTTCCTGCTCGGTCAATTCACCAAGCGGCGCGCGGCATTGGCCGACCGGCGCGCCCTGAAGCTCGCAGCCATATTTGATCTTCTGCACGAACTTGCCGCTTTCGAGGATGTTCATCGCACGATAGAGCACGGCCATCTGCTCGCGCGCCCTGGCGAGATCGCCGGAGCGGAAGGTACGATCGAGATCGACGCAGGCCTTCGCCATGCAGTTGGCCGGGCCGCAGATCCAGCAGTCCGCCCCCCAGAACATGAAGTCGAGGGCAATGTCGTCGGAGCCGGAGATAAGGTCGATGCGGCCCTTGTAGCGCGCATAGATGTCGATCCCGCGCTGCAGCGATCCGGAGCTCTCCTTGATGCCGAGAACCCGCGGATCGTCGGCAAGGGCATCGAGAATGTCGAAACCGATTTCTACGCCGTCCTTATAGGGATAGCTGTAGAGGACGAGGTTGATGTCCGTTTCCTGAAGCACACGCTGGAAATGGGCGAGGAGCTCTTCCTGAGTGGGGCGCGTGTAGAACGGGGTTGCGAGGAGCACGGTATCGTAGCCAATCTCCTTGGCCCTGAGCGTGTTCTCGATGACCTCGCGGGTCGCCGGCCCGTTGGTGCCCGCGATCAGGGCCTCGCCTTCCCTGGCGAAATCCTTGACGAATATCAGCACGTCGTCTCGCTCGCTGTTCGAGAGCGCCGAGTATTCCCCCGTCGAGCCCATCGGCACCCAGCCGGTGACGCCGGCGGCACGCAATCCTGTGAGATGCTTCTCGAAGGCCTTGAAGTCGACCTTGCCATTCGCATCGAACGGCGTGACGAGGGCGGGCATGACGCCAGAGAGTTTCATGGATGGTCTCCTGTCCTTGGATGATCAGATGGCAAGTTTCTTGAGGATGCGGCGCTCGACGAGCGTGACGGCGCGCGTCAGCGGGAAGGCGATGGCGAAGTAGATGAGCGCAACGATCGTCAGCACTTCGACGGGTCGGGCAGTGTTGTTGGAAATGTTCTGGCCGACGAACATCAGGTCGGCCATGCCGACGGCCGAAACCAATGCGCTCTCCTTGAAGAGGCTGACGCAATTCGACAGAAGCGTCGGCACGGCGCGCAGCACTGCCTGTGGCAGCACGACGCTTGTGATCTGCACGCGCTTCGGAAGGCCCAATGCAACGCACGCATCGAACTGCTCACGCCCGACGGATTTGAGCGAGGCGCGAAACGTCTCGCTGGTGATCGCGCCCATGTAGAGGGTCAGGGCAATGACGCCGGAGGCGAGATTGGAAAGCTCGACACCGAGGATCAGCGGCAGGCAGAAGAAGATCCAGAAGAGCTGGATCAGCACCGGCGTGCCGCGGAAGAACTCGACGTAGACGCTCGAAACCGCCCGCAGCAGAACGTTCGAGGAGGCGCGCGCCAGACCGACGAGAAAGCCGAGGGAACAGCCGAGCACGACGCAGATGAACGTGAGCTTGATGGTGGTCCAGAGACCGAGCGCCAGGGCAGCCTGGAAACGGTCGAGAACGGAGAAATCGAGGGACATATCTTCCTCCTAGCTCGTGATCGCCTGACGCCGGCGTTCGAGATGGCCGACAATCTGGGTGACCGGAAAGGAAACCGCGAAATAGATGAGCGCCGCGATGGTGAAGGTCTCGATCGGCCGATAGGTCTCGGTCGAAAGCGTCTTTGCCTGGTACATCAGGTCCTGCACCGCCACGATCGCGACGAGCGCGCTTTGCTGGAAGATGACGATCCCGTTGGTCAGAAGAACAGGCACAGAGGCGCGCAGCGCGTCGGGCAACACGATGTAGAGAACGCGCTGCAGCGGGTTGAGCCCGAGCGCGATACCGGCATCGAGCTGTTCGCGCGGCACCGCCTGAATGGCGGCGCGGTAGACTTCGGCGTTGAACGCCATCAGGTTGAGGCCTAGCGCCATGACACCCATCGTCATCGACCCCAGGAAGACATTGAAGAGCATCGGCACGCAGTAGAAGAACCAGACGATCTGGACGATCGCCGGCGTGCACCGAAAGAACTCGACGAAGAGCATCGCCGGCAGTCGGACCGGCGCGAGGCGGCTCATCAGCAACAGCGCCAACGGGAAACCGAGGACGATACCGATGATGTTGGCGGCAACGGTCAATTGCACCGTGACGAGCAAGCCATCGAAGAGAGGAGCGAGCGAGACCGACTGGAAATCGAACGTGTAGTTCACGGGCGACCTCCTACTGCTTGATATGGAAAACGCGGTCGATGAATTCCCGGGTTCTTTCCTCCCGGGGCGCACCGAGCACCTGTTCGGGCGGCCCGTCCTCGACCACCACGCCGCCGGCGCAGAAGATGACGCGGGAGGCGATGTTCTTGGCAAACCACATGTCGTGGGTGACGATCATCATCGGCATGTCCTGGGCGGCAAGCTGGAGGATGACCTGCTCGACTTCCGCGACCAGTTCCGGATCGAGCGCCGAGGTGACCTCGTCGAAAAGCATGAGCTTGGGGTCGAGCATCAAGGCGCGCGCGATGGCGACGCGCTGCTTCTGCCCGCCCGAGAGTTGCGCGGGATAGGCATTGGCCTTGGCGCCAAGACCGAAGCGCTCGAGCAGTGCCTGTGCCCGCTGCAGCGCCTTGGCCTTCTTCTCGCCCCTCACCTTGCAGGGCGCCAGGATGAGGTTCTGGATGACGCTGAGATGCGGAAACAGCGTGTAGTGCTGGAACACCATGCCGATCGAGCGCCGCACTTCCGCGTCAATGACCGTTTTCGTCTCCGTTCCCTTCGAGGATATGTATGGCTTTCCGCCGAAGGTGATCGAGCCGCTGTCGATCGTTTCCAGCCCCATCATCACCCGCAGCAGCGTGCTCTTGCCACCGCCGCTCGGGCCGATGACGACGACGCGCTCGCCGGGTTTCATTTCGATGTCGAGGCCTTTGAGCACCTGAATGTGCGGGCCGTAGCTCTTGTGCAGCGACTTGACGTTGACGAGCGGAGCGACTGTGGCAGTCATGGCATCCTCGCAATCCGGCGTTTAGGGGGAGCCGAGGCATTCGCGCCTCGGCTTCGAACATCACTTCGTCGACTTCAGGACGTCGTCGACGGCCTTGCGGATCAGCCCTTCGACATGACCGGTGGCGACCTTCTCCTCGAGGAAGATGTTGACGACCTCCACATCGGCGGCCGAAAGCTGATGCGGCAGACCGAAGGCTACGCCCTGCTTGGCAAGTGCCGGTTTCGGATTGAGGGCGACGGCCCAGTCAGGGTTGGATTGGGTGAAGAGCTGGTTTGTGTCCGAGGCGTCGACGAGGATGTCGGCTCGCCTTGAGACGACTGCGAGGCGCGTTTCATCGTTGCCTGGCAATCGGAGAATGGTCGCGTTCTTCACGGCCGCGGTGATCGCCTTGTCCTGGGCGGTACCGGACATGACCGCCAGAGTCACGTCCGCCTTGTCGATATCGGCAACGGAGGTTGCGCCTGCAGGAACCTTGGGATTTTCTTTGTTGTAAGCGAGCGAGATCTGATACTCCATCGCCGGCACCGAAAACTGGACGGCCATGGCGCGGGCGGCCGTGCGATTGAGCGCGAGCGAGACATCCCATTTTCCAGCCTGGAGACCGGCGACGATATTGTCCCAGGTCGTGTCCACGAACTCCGGCTTGACCTTCAGGGTTTCGGCGAACTCGCGGCAAAGGTCGGCGAAGAACCCGGAATATTCTCCGCTTGCCGGATCGCGCATCACATAGGGCGGAGCCACCGCCGCACCGCAGCGCAGGACACCTGCCTTCTGCACGCCCTGCCAATAGCCGCCTTCAGCGGATTGGGCGTGAGCGGACGTCATCGAGATACCGGTCATCAGGGCAAGCGCAGGCAATGCCCGCAGCGCGGGCGCAAGCAACGTCGAAAGCATCATCATTTCCTCTGTTTGAAGTGCGCGGGTCCCGCGCGGTTCCTCTCGTCGGTCATGCCGATTTTCTTGTTTTTGATGTCGTCTCTGTGTCGACACGATAATTAGTGTCGTCTCAGTGTCGACAAAGTCAAGCGGAAATTTTACATTGTCTCCGACTGCCCGTTCTGGCCATATGGTCGGGAAAGATCGGAAAGGGTGCTAAGTGTCTGAAGAAGCGGAAACCAAGCGGGCCAAGGGGACAGGCTGGAAAAGCGTCTATGAGACGCTCAGAACCGAAATCCTGGCGCTGACGCTTACCCCCGGTCAGCTGCTTGACGAGAACAGCCTGGCGGAACGGTTCGACATGTCGCGTTCTCCGGTTCGCGAGGCGCTAATCCGGTTGGCCGGCGAGGAACTCGTGGTGACGCTTTCCAATCGCAGCACGATCGTCGCGCCGATCGAGGTGGCGACGTTTCCGAAGTACGTCGAAGCCCTCGACATCGCCCAGAGGATGAACACGCGCCTTGCTGCGCAGCTCCGGACAGACGCCGATCTGAAGGCGATTGCCAAGCGGCAAAAGGAATTCGAAGCGGCCGTCAAGGGCGCGAACCATCTCCAGATGTCGGAGGCGAACAAGCAGTTCCACATGGCGATCGCGGCTGCGGGCAAGAATGCCTATCTCGCATCCTTCTACGAAAGGCTCCTCAATCAGGGGCAACGCATGCTGCACCTACATTTCGAATATCTGGAACGCACCCACGAAGGCTACTTGCTCACCGACGAGCACAATCAGATGCTTGAGGCGATCCGCGCCGGCGACGCAGACCTCGCGGATGAACTTGCCCATGCCCATACGCGGCAGTTCCAGGATAACTTCATCAACTTCATGCGCGAGAACTACACGACGGACGTCTCGCTCGCGCCTCGCAAGGCGGCGGAATAGAAATGCGCATCGGTTTCATCGGCACCGGCACGATCACCAAAGCGATGGTGACGGGGATCGTTGCCTCAGAACTCTCCGTTTCGCAAATCATCGTTTCACCGCGCAGCCAGGAGATTGCGAGCCGACTTGCAGACAGCTTCACTGCGGTGAAAATCGCCGTCGACAATCAGGATGTAGTCAGCTCCGCAGACGTCGTGTTTCTCGCGATCCGTCCGCAGATCGCTGAAGAGGTCATAAACGCGCTCGAGTTTCGGCCGGGCCAAGTGGTCGTAAGCGTGGTCGCCGCCGCTGACCGCGAAAGGCTTCTCAGCTGGATCGGCAAGGATGTCGAGTTGACGCAAGCCATCCCGCTTCCCTTTGTCGCCGATCGCCAAGGTGTCACGGCAATCTTCCCGCCCAACGAGCGGGTTGCCAAGATCTTCGACGCTCTTGGCTCTGCGGTCGAATGCGAGACAAAGAAGGAATACGACCTGCTGGCCGCGGCCAGCACGTTGATGGGCACCTACTTCGGCGTGCTCGATCACGCAACAGGATGGCTTGCCGAGAACGGCTTGCCGCAGGAGAAGGCTCGTGCCTATCTCGCCCCGTTGTTTTCAAGCCTCGCGCATGCCGCGATCCACGCAGAACAAACGTCTTTGAGTGACCTCAGGCGCGAGTTTTCCACGAAGGGTGGACTGAACGAACAGGTGTTTGAGACGTTTGTGCAGTATGGCGGGACGCAAGCGCTCTCGACTGCACTCGACGGGGTACTGCGGCGCATAAGATCTTAGCCGCTTTGGCGTGGGGATTAAGCGCGTCGTCTTGCCTTCGCTCGTCGGAACGCGGCTCAAGCCGACATCGATCACCGTCGCACCGGGTTTCATCCACTCCTCCTTCACGAGCTCCGGACCGGCCGGCGGCTCGCGGTCCGTCGCCAGGGAAGATGCACAGCGAATGTGATGTCCGTGCACCTGCGATGGGGCCAGGTTCAGGTCATCGCTGCGACCGTCTTTCATTTGCTGGAAAAGCCGAAGGCATGAAGGGGTTTACCGTGTACGACTGTGCCCGTTCCGGACGATCATGCGACTTTCGGGGCACAAAGCAGGAACCTGTGACGGTTGGCACGCGGCCACCGTGAACACAGCACTACTCTAAGATTTGGCACCCTGGTCAGACACGGCCGAGTAGCCGAGGAGCGCTCAATCCTCAGAGACCGAACGGAAATCGATTGGGAGACCCGTGGCTGCGGTCGCCGAGCGTTCCAGGCGCGATTGAGTGCGCAGGCGGGGCATCATGACTTGAGCGGCTATGACGGATCGGATCGCAATCGGTCGATAGAATTGGATGACATCAGATGCGTCCGTGATGTTCTTGTTTGGCCGGTCAATCGACAACTACACGTCCTTTCCCGATTCGAACTTCACCATCGTGCCGCCACCCGTTGCCTGGTCCGTCGGAAAGACTTCAACACGCGCAACATCGACGTACACGGGGAGCGAAATCACGTCGTCCACAATGCGCGCGATATGTTTCGGCTGGATCGGTCGGTAGCCGTCGTAAAGCATCGCGTTTGCCTGGTTGCCAGGAATGGAGGAGCGGTAGAGATCCGTCTGAACACGGCCCGGGACTATTTCGCTTACCCTGACGGAGGTTCCGAGCAGATCGCAGCGCAGATTATCGCAGAAGAGGCTGAGGCCTGCCTTGGAGGCTCCATAGGCGCCCATGTTGGGGTACGGTGCTTGCCCCCCGCTCGAGCCTATGTAGATGAGGTGACCGCGCTTTCGCGCGACCATGCCAGGAAGAATGACGCGCGTCAGATGAAGTGGCGCCTTGAGGTTGATATCGATCATCGCATCGATCTCGGCGGGCTCGATGTCCTGGAACGAGGCGCGGGTAGAAAGTATGCCAGCATTGTTGACGAGAATATCCACCTCGACGCCGGCAAGCGCTTCGGCGATGCGTGCCGTGTCGCGGACATCTGCCTGCACCGGGATAGCTCCACTTGCCGCAGACAACGCTGCAAGTTGTTCCTCGTTACGGCCAACGGCATACACCGTCAGACCCCGGGCTCGCAGCGTAGGTACGATGGCTTTGCCGATGCCACTGGTGGCGCCCGTCACGACGGCAACGCGGTAGGCGTCAGACATAGATGTAGCCTCCACTGATGACAACGTTTTCGCCGGTGGCATAGGTATTGCGGCTCGACGCCATCATGACGATCCACTCTGCCATCTCCGCAGGTTCTGCCGCACGACCGAGCGCGCTGGCCTTGGCAAGTTCCGGGAGGAATCCGAGTTCCTTGGCCCTATCGGTGGCAAAGCCTGCCGGCGCCACTGAGTTTACGAGGATTTGGTCTTTGGCGCATTCCTGGGCGAACGACTTCGTCAGGCTGACCACCGCAGCCTTAGTAGCAGCGTAGTGGGCATTTTGGGGATGCGCCTTGAAGGCATCGACTGACGTTACATTGACAATGCGGCCCGTCACCTCCGGTGCATTTACGAACTGGCGCATGTGGTGAACGGCGGCGACCATCATGTGATAGGTACCCTTCACGTTTACCGCGTTTTCGAGATCCCAATCCTCATCGGTAATTTCCAGAATGGGTTTGCGCGGATAGATCGCCGCGCTGTTGACCAGCGCATGGATCCGGCCGAGCCTGCCAGCGACCGCTTCGAAGCCCCTATGAGCCGTCTCCGCCCGGGAAATGTCCGCCACCGCCGTCGCGACCTCCGCACCAAGCGCAGTAAGATCGGCCGCCGAAGACGCAAGCTGGGCCTCATTGCGGTCGATAAGGCCGATTTTCGATGCGCCGTGCGCGATCATCAATTTCGCAGTCGTAAGCCCCAGTCCCGCAGCCCCACCAACGATCACGACAGTTTGGTTGTTCATCTTTACCCTCGCGCTTTTCCTGGAATGGATAAGCTGTAAGTTATATGATAAGTTCTATCTTAGCAATACGCTTCATCCTGTTCAGTGCCGTTTTCGCTACCGAATGGCGCTGTGACATACTGGCCATTCGTTGATAGGTATGATAGCAGTTGTATGCCAACTTCCAAATGCCGGTATTTGTGCCATGATCCCCCATCTTACATCGCCTCTTTCAATCGACGATCCCAGCCCGACGTTTTTTGAAAGCTTAATTGAAGCCGGATTTGTAGGCGACATTGACACAACCGCCAGCGGTCGGGTCGTGTCGGCGACAGACAACTCGATCTATCAGCTGACGCCGCAGGCCGTGGTCTTTCCCAGGGGTGCAGGCGATATTTGCGTGTTGACGAAGATTCTGTCCGAACCACGTTTTGGCGAGATCACCGTTGCACCACGAGGGGGTGGCACCGGCACAAACGGACAGTCGTTGACCTCGGGTATCGCAGTCGATTGCTCTCGCCACATGAACCGTATCCTCGAGATCGATCCGATCCGCCGTATAGCTCGAGTGGAGGCTGGTGTGGTCAAGGATCAGCTCAACCGCGAACTCGAACGGTACGGCCTATTCTTTGCGCCCGAGCTATCCACATCCAATCGAGCAACCATCGGCGGTATGATATCAACCGATGCATGCGGCCAAGGTTCCTGCCTTTATGGCAAGACGAGCAACCACATTCTGGGGCTGCGTGTGGTGCTGACCGACGGCACGGATGTGTGGATACGACCGCTCGAAAATTCGGCCCTTACGGCGGCTTGCGCCCGCACCGACCGGCTTGGCGAAATCTACCGTACTGTTGATCGCATCACCCGCGAGCAACAAGCGGATATTGACAGAGTATTCCCCGAGCTAAACCGCTATATGACGGGCTATGATCTCGCTCATGTCAGGCGCGCCGACCGGAGCTTCGACCTAAATGCCATTCTTTGCGGTTCCGAGGGCACGCTCGCGATAATCGCCGAAGCTGAACTGAATCTCCTGCCGATCCCTGCGCGCTCGGCACTTTTCAACATCCGATACGACAATTTCAACAGTGCGCTCGAAGATGCCCGTGAACTGACGACGCTTGGAGTAGCCTCCGTCGAGACGGTCGACGAAAAGGTACTCGGCCTGGCGAAAGGGGATATCGTCTGGAACGATATCGCTTGCTTCTTCCCGGATGATGAGGCCGCGTCCTCCAACGGCATAAATGTCGTTGAAGTAATTGCCAACGACGAGGCAGACCTGAGAGGCAAAGTAGCCGACATCGAGAGGGCACTCGACAATGTCACCTTGCGTCACAAGGGCTATACCGTAGCAACGGAAAAGCCTGACGTTGAGGCGATCTGGCTGATGCGAAAGCGTGCTGTCGGCCTGCTTGGAAATGTCGAGGGCTCGGTAAGGCCCGTCGCCTTTGTCGAGGATACGGCCGTTCCACCAGAGAACCTTGCCGCCTACATTCGCGAGTTCCGCTCGCTTCTAGACGCCGAAGACCTGTCCTATGGCATGTTCGGTCATGTGGACGCCGGCGTGTTGCATGTCCGCCCTGCCCTCGATCTGACCCGCGTCGATCACCAGCAAAAGGTCCGCAGGATCAGCGACGCGGTGGTTGCGTTGACCAGAAAACATGGAGGGGTGCTATGGGGCGAGCACGGCAAAGGCGTGCGCTCGGAATATGTGCCCGAATATTTCGGTCCGCTGTATCCTGCGTTGCAAGCGATCAAGGCGGCCTTTGATCCGGAGAACCGTCTCAACCCGGGAAAGATCGCGACGCCGGATGATGCAAAGCTCCTGAAGATCGATGACGTGCCGCTGCGTGGCGCTTTCGACCGGTCGATCGCCAATGACATCCGTGCCGCTTTTGACAATGCCGCTTATTGCAATGGCAACGGCGCGTGTTTCGATTTCGACGAGGCAACGCCGATGTGCCCGTCCTACAAGGCGACGCGTGACCGCCGCTATTCGCCGAAGGGCCGGGCATCATTGATACGCGAATGGCTGCGCCTGCTGTCGGAAAAAAAGATCGATCCGCGCAAGGAAGCCCAGCGCCAGACCTCGGTCGGCAGCCTTCTGACGTTGCCCATTCGCGCCTGGAACACACTCAACCCCGCAAACCGCGATGATTTTTCCCACGAAGTGCGCGCGGCGATGGACACCTGCCTCGCCTGCAAGGCTTGCGCAGGTCAGTGCCCAGTCAAGGTCAATGTTCCCGCTTTCCGTTCGAAGTTTCTCGAACTCTACCACACCCGCTATCTACGGCCAGTCAAGGATCCGATCGTCGCCGCGATCGAGACCCTCCTGCCATTGATGGCGAAGGCACGGCCGCTCTACAATACCTTTGTCCGATCTCGGACAGGCCGCATCCTATTGCACCATGTCGGCCTGACCGCGCTGCCCGCCCTGCCGGCTCTCTCGCTAGAAAAGCAAGCAAAAGCGATGGGGGTGATGATTGCGACGGTCGAGCGTATTGCCGAACTGCCGGTCGACATACGCGCGAAGACCGTCGTCTTCGTGCCAGACGCCTTCACCGCCAATTTTGATCCGGCTGTGGTCGTCGCAGCGCTGAGCCTCGCAAAAAAGCTCGGCCTTAAGCCCTACCTCGCCGCCCCTTACCACAACGGCAAGGTGTTGCATGTCCACGGTTACCTGCGGGCCTTCAGAAAGTCGGCTTTGCGGACTGCCGATTACTTCGACAATCTCGCGCGCCTTGGAGTGCAACTTGTCGGCCTAGACCCATCGATGACCCTGACCTTTCGCAGCGAATATGCTGCCTCTCCCGAAACCAGGACGAAGGCGAGGGTTCTCCTGCCGCAAGAATGGCTTCGCGATCATCTCGCCTCGTTCAACGCTGCCAGCGCCCGGATCCCGGAGCGCCTTATTCTCTTGCCTCATTGCACGGAGCGCACGAACGCTGCCGCGAGCCTTGCCGCTTGGCGCCAGATATTCAATGCGGTTGGTGCCGATCTTGAAATCGCCGATGTGGGCTGTTGCGGGATGGCGGGGACCTTCGGCCATGAGGTCCGCAACCGGTCAATCTCCGAGACGCTGTATGCCATGAGTTGGAAATCCCAAATCGACCGCGTGACGGAACAGCGTGTCATCATGGCAACGGGCTATTCCTGTCGATCGCAAGTCAAGGAGATCGACAGAAAGACAGTGCCCCATCCAATTTCGGTGCTCGACGCCATGATGGGCGAAGACGAGATCTGAAACGAATTGGCGGCAGCCATATATGACCTTATATGATGAATGGCATCAGATATCTGAGGTTTAGGAGTTCAATGTCCATTATCCCCCAGCGCGGCAACCTTGCGCAGCTCGTCGTCGAGAAACTCAGCGAGCGGCTTGAGAACGGCACCTATCCGCCGGGGGGACGGATGCCGTCCAGTGCCGAGCTTTGCGAAGAGTTTGGCGTTTCCCGGACAGTCATGCGAGAAGCCCTAGCTTCTCTGAAAAGCGCCGGCCGTGTGGTCGCCCGCCAGGGTTCCGGCGTCTTCGTGACGGAGCGCGACAGTCGGCCTATTCATTTCGAGGCGGGCCGCATCGACGATATCCGTTCGGCCCTTGAAATCCTTGAACTGCGCTTCGGCGTGGAAATGCAGTCGGTTGCGCTGGCTGCGGCGCGGCGCACGCCTGAGGCGCTTGCCGACATTGCGCGCGCCTACGATATCTTGAACGGGCTTGAAACCGACGACATCGAAGCCGAGGCCGAAGCCGATTTCGCCTTTCACATGGCCATCGCGCGAGCCACCCGAAATCCGCATTTCCCTCGTCTATTGGAAGCGCTCATGGGAGAAATCAGCTCCGAACTCCTGATGAAGTTCAGGCAGTCCGCCCCGTCGCGCGCCAGTTTCGTCGCCAAGATCAAGAAAGACCATGCGATGATACTGTCTGCTATCACCCAGGGCGATGAGGCGGCCGCGCAGACAGCCCTTTCGACGCATCTGAGCGACAGCCTGAGCCGCTATCGCAGTCTGCTCGCGGCCGCACGATAGTCACAAGCTACCGGCGCACCATGCATTCTACCCCGCTCTCGCAAGTGGATCAGCAATCCTTACCCAATAAAAGCGTTGCTTGCTTTTCCGGATTGGACTTTTGGCAACAAATGGAAACGCGCAGGTAGCAGAGCAACTGCTTAACGCGCCACCAAATGTTGCACGGGAGCAATTGCGGACCGAGAGGTGCACTTGCGTCTCTTAAGGGTAAGGAGCACTCGCGATGAGTAACCACCAGGTTGTGATTGTTGGCGCTGGCTTTGCCGGACTACAGCTTGCGAGGGACCTCATACACCCATCCGTTTCGATCACAATCGTCGATCGCAGGAACCATCATCTATTTCAGCCGCTCTTGTACCAGGTGGCGACGACGGTCCTTGCGACCTCCGACATCGCATGGCCGATCAGAACCCTCTTCCGGGGTCGTCAGAATGTCAAAACGCTGCTCGGTGACGTAGTCGGAATCGATGCCGGCCAAGGGTTTGTTTTGCTCAAAAATGGTCCGCCTATTCCCTATGACACTCTCGTACTCGCGACAGGAGCTCGACACGCCTACTTCGGACACGACGAGTGGGAGCCATTCGCGCCCGGTCTAAAGGCGTTGGAAGACGCAACAACCATCCGGCGGCGTCTTCTCCTTGCCTTTGAGAGAGCAGAAGTCGAGCAATCTCAGGCGGCCCGTCAAGCTCTGCTCACCTTCAGCATTATCGGTGCTGGACCGACCGGTGTTGAACTCGCTGGGATCATCGCGCAGCTTGCGCAGACCACCTTGGCCAAAGAGTTTCGTAACATAGACACCAAGAGCGCTCGGATCCTGTTGATAGAAGCAGGCCCGCGCATCTTACCAGTGTTCCCTGCTGAACTGTCTTCATACGCTACCAATGCACTCTCCAAGATGGGGGTGACTGTATTGACCGAGAGTCCGGTCGTTGCATGCGATGAGAACGGTGTGCGGATCGGAGACCAGGAAATTCCGTGCAGTACTGTAGTCTGGGCTGCGGGTGTCGAGGCGTCAAAGGCGGCCCAGTGGCTTAACGCACCGAGCGACCGCGCCGGCCGGGTGCTGGTCAACCCGAACTTGACGGCACCCGGGCACCCGGAGATTTTCGTGATAGGCGATACCGCGGCAGTACGCTCGGAGGATGGTAAGCCGGTTCCTGGGATAGCACCGGCGGCGAAGCAGCAGGGAAAGTACGTCGCGGCGGTGATCGCGGCCCGGCTGTCGCAGAAGAAAGCGTTGCCCGCATTCCGCTACAAGCACTTGGGCAACTTGGCGACAATCGGGCCCAGTGCGGCGGTAATCGACTTCGGGTTTCTGCGGTTGAAGGGCTGGCTTGCCTGGTGGATTTGGGGACTTGCGCACATCTACTTTCTGATTGGCACCCGAAGCCGCATGGCGGTCGCCCTGAGCTGGCTTTGGGTGTTCATTTCTGGGCACCATTCGGCGCGGCTAATTACGCAAAAGGAGACCCTCAAGAGCGAAGCGTAAATCGCCCTCCAATATGCGTTCTGAAAAATGCCGCCATCGACAAAGCGATACGCCCATTGTTGCGGGGCTCTTTTTTGACTTTGGTCACGCCCAGGACGGTAGCGCGACCATTCCTTGTCCGGATAGACTGTGACGGCGGTCCGTGCGGCCCCACCCGGGCCATTACATGTTCGGATAGACCGGCCCCTCACCGCCCTGTGGCGGCACCCAGTTGATGTTCTGGTTCGGGTCCTTGATGTCGCAGGTCTTGCAGTGCACGCAGTTCTGCGCGTTGATGACGAAGGTCGGCTTGCCGTCCTTCT
>Ga0209130_1000301_pt1 | contig 60251 bp, 57 predicted proteins | sample AraplaMF_Cvi_mLB_FD_184264 | JGI IMG/M metagenome (GOLD analysis project Ga0209130, IMG submission 184264) | Arabidopsis root microbial communities from the University of North Carolina, USA - plate scrape MF_Cvi_mLB (SPAdes) (version 2) | ecosystem: Host-associated > Plants > Roots > Endosphere... | reverse complement strand
CAAGCGCAGGCGCTTGAGCTCGTGTCCGATTGCCGGAGCTGACCCCGACTTTTAATTTAGCGGCGACGCTGTGGTGGACGCGGGCGGGAATTGCCGCGCTGTTCGATGTGGCGGAAGACGATGCGGCCTTTGTTCAGGTCGTAAGGCGAGAGTTCCAGCGTCACCTTGTCGCCGGCGATGATGCGGATGAAGTTTTTCTTCATGCGCCCGCCAGTGTAGGCAATCAGCTTGTGGCCATTGTCCAGGTCTACGCGGAAACGCTGTTCCGGCAGGATCTCGGTGACCACGCCAAACATTTCGATGAGTTCTTCTTTTGCCATGCTGCTTTCCTTTGCGATTGCGGGGCGAGGGGCGAAAAAAAAGCCCGCGTTGTTGCGGGCTTCGTTTCAATGTAATGCCAATGTTTCAATCGCTGCTTCAGCCCGTGCTATCTGCACGGTGCGAAACGGTCAGCCAATGCTATCTGCAAGGTGCCGGCCTGTGACCAATGTTTGGTGCTACACGGTGAAGTTCTCGAGTACTTCACCACAGAACGCAGTGTAACACAGATTTTTGTGCGGCGCACAAAAAATTTTGCGGAGGCGTTCAGCGGTAGCGTTCCGGGTCGAAAGGATAGGAGTAGATGTTTTCGATGAAACGCTCGCCGTCCTTGGCCTGGCGCGCCAGGTAGAGGCGGCCGCCGTGCACGAACGGCGTGAATTCGGCCTGCGCGGTGTTGTAGGGCGCGCCGATGTTCTTTGGCGTGCTCCAGCCATCCTTGCCGTTGAAGCTGATGTAGAGGTCCATGTCGCCCGCGCCGCCGGGGGCGTCGGAGAAGTACAGCAGGTAGCTCTGGTCGGCGGCAATGTAGGGATTGGACTCGCGCCATGGCCCGGTGTTGACCGGTTCCGGCAGGCGTTCCGGCGCGGCGTACTTGCCGTCCACCCGGCGCGCGCGCCACAGGTCCGATTTGCCCTCGGCGCCGTTCTTCATGAAGTAGACGGTGCCGTCGGCGGCGATCGAGCCGGACGATTCGGATTCGTCGCTGTTGATGTCGTGGCCAAGGTGTACCGCCGGTCCCCAGCGGCCGTCCTGCAGCGCCACCGCATAGATGTCGAAGCCTTTGCGCTGCGGCTTGTCCGGCACCGGGCGGTTGGACTGGAAGATGACCGACTTGCCGTCCGGTGCAAAGGCCGGGTCGATGTCGCGCGAACCATCGGTGGCGGAGAACGGCACCGGCGTCGGCTTCTGCCACTTGCCCTCTATCTTGTGCGATTCGACGATCACCAGCCTGGTGCGGGCGCCGCCCGATTGCACCCACAGGGCGTGCCGGCCATCCGGTGACAGCGTGAGGCCGAACACGCCGTTGTCGGACACCAGTCCCGGTTCGAACATGCCATCGCTGGGCGAGGCGGCAATGGCGGTGGCAAGCAGCAGGGCGGAAATGTGCATGGAATTGATTTCTTAAGAAAATGCCATGGTGATGCAACTATCATGAGCATGCAATGGCTTTTTTGGTAAGTAAATTTGTGCCTTGCCGTAAGGCACTATATAATTCATAAATTAAAACTTTATTACCTCATTGATATGAAAAAAATTCTGGCATCTGTCGTTGCCGTGGCGGCCCTGGCCGGTTGCGCAACCGAAAGCCACCAGGCTATCCAGGTGGAAAAAGTCGCGAGCGCAGCCCGTCCTTACACCGGCCCGCGCACCCTGGTGGCGGTCGGCAAGTTCGACAACCGTTCTTCCTTCATGCGTGGCGTGTTCTCCGATGGCGTGGACCGCCTCGGCAGCCAGGCCAAGACCATCCTGATCTCCCACCTGCAGCAGACCAACCGCTTCAACGTGCTGGACCGCGACAATATGCAGGAGCTGCAGCAGGAAGCCGCTTACAAGAAGCAGGGCCAGAACATCAAGGGCGCCGACTTCGTGGTGACCGGCGACGTGACGGAATTCGGCCGCAAGGAAGTGGGCGACCACCAGCTGTTCGGTCTCGCCGGCCGCGGCAAGACCCAGGTGGCCTATGCCAAGGTCACCCTGAACGTCGTCAATATCGCGACCTCCGAAGTGGTGTATTCCGCTGCCGGCGCTGGCGAATACAGCCTGTCCAACCGCGAGGTGCTGGGCTTTGGCGGCACCGCCAGCTATGACGCGACGCTGAACGGCAAGGTGCTGGACCTGGCCATGCGCGAAGCCGTGGAAAAACTGGTGGGCGGCATGGAAGCCGGCGCCTTCGGTCGCGAGGCCCGTCAATGATGCGCCGTCTCGCCCTGACTATCGGCGTTGCCGTGGCACTGGTCGGCTGCCAGCACCAGCAGCCGTCCCTGTACCAGTGGGAAGGCTACCAGCCGCAGGTTTACCAGTACTTCAAGGGTGAGAGCCCGGACGCGCAAATCGCCGTGCTGGAAAAAGACCTGCAGAAGATCGCCGCAAAAGGCAAGACCCCGCCGCCCGGTTATCACGCCCATCTGGGCTTGCTGTACTCGGTGACCAACCGTCCGGAACAGATGGCAGCCGAGTTCGAGGCTGAGAAGAAGCTGTTCCCTGAATCCGCAGCCTATATGGACTTTTTGCTGAAGAATACGAAGAAAGCCGTTCAATGATCAAGAAATGCATGAAACTGGCGGCATGCCTGCTGCCTGCGCTGTTCTTCGTGGGTTGCGCCACGCAGAAGGGCCAGCCGTACGATTACACCGCGTTCAAGGCCGCCCAGCCGAAATCGATCGTGGTCCTGCCGCCGCTGAACAACTCGCCGGAAGTCAAGGCGACCTACGGCATGCTGTCGCAACTGACTTATCCGCTGGCTGAAGCAGGCTACTACGTGCTGCCGGTGGCTGCGGTGGATGAGACCTTCAAGCAGAATGGCCTGAGCAACGCTGCCGACATCCACAACGTCAGTGTGCAGAAGCTGCACGAGATCTTCGGCGCCGATGCCGGCCTGTACGTGACCGTGACCAAGTACGGCTCCGTGTACACGGTGTTGAGCAGCGAAGTGGTGGTGGCTGCCGAAGCCAAGCTGGTGGACCTGAAGACCGGCACCGTGCTGTGGCAAGGCCAGGCCAGCGCTTCCAGCGCGGAGCAAAACAACAACAACAGCGGCGGCGGCCTGATTGGCGCGCTGGTGACTGCTGCCGTCAAGCAGATCATCAACACCAGCACCGATGCGGCTTACCCGATCGCAGGCGTGGCCAGTGGCCGCCTGATGTCGGCCGGCGGCGCCCGTGGCATCCTGTACGGCCCGCGTTCGACCAATTACGGCAAGCCGTAATTTCCTTCCCTCCTGCTTCCGCCGCCTACTGCCGGCGGAAGCAGTCCAGCCACTGCGCAGCACTACTCAGCGCGCGAAGTGCGCTTCAATCTCCTCCAGCGTTTTCCCCTTCGTTTCCGGCAGCAGGAAGGCGGCAGTGAGGAAGTACACCACCGTGCATCCAGCCCAGAAGAAGAACATTGCCGCGTAGCCGTGCTGGCCAACGGTCGGCAGGAATACGGCCGCAATCGTGGTGGACACGAACTGGTTGATCAGCAGCGCAATGCTCATGCCATTGGAGCGGATGCGGGTCGGCATCAGCTCCGACAGCGCAAGCCATACGCAGACGCCGGGGCCGACGGCGAAACTGGCCACGAACAGGCAGATCGCCAGCGTCACCTGCCAGCCATGCGTCACCGAGGGCAGGGCGCCGATTTTCGCCTGTTCGACCTTCAGCGGGGCGTTGCGGCCTTCTGCCGGGTCGGCGAAGGGATTCAGGTGCAGGCGGCGGAAGAAGGCGCCGATCACACTGTCCGGCTGCACGGTGTCGTCGCGCGACAGCACCATGGGCGCCAGTGCGGGATCGTCGCTGCGGCGGGTCTGGACGTTGGTGAACGGACCATAGGAGTAGGAGACCGTCAGCAACTGCGGCGTTGCGCCGGCTCCCGCTTGCGCGCCCAGTGCCTTCAGGGTTTTTGCGTCAAGGCGCAGCGACAGGGTGTCGCCTTTGGCTTGCGCAGCGACGATGGTGCTGACGTCGCGCTGTTCGCTTTCGGCGCTGCGGAACAGCAGGCCTGCGCACAGCAGGGCAATCACGATGCCGCCGCTGCCCAGCATCAGCAGGAATTTGCGTCCCTTGCGGTCGACCAGCAGCACCGCTACCACGGTCATGATGGCGTTCAGCAGCTTGAGGCCGACGTCGGCCATGTTGGCGGTGGCGCCAGGCAGGCCGGCCTGGTTGAGGATATTAACGACGTAGGCGAGGACGGAGTTGATGCCGGTCGCCTGCGTGCAGGCCAGCACCAGGCAGGCCAGCAGGAAGGGCAGCACGTAGCGGCGGCTCAGGAGGCGGTCGTCGGCGGGCGCAGGGACCCCAGCTGCGGTGCGGGCAGCGGGGACGCCACCACGGCCGGCAACCACGCCGCGAGCAGCGGCGATGTCGCCTTCGGAGGGCTCGCCCGAACTGGTGGCGTGCACGGCCACGCCGGCAGCGGACTGCATATCGCGCAGTTCGTGCTCGGCTTCGGCGGCGGGACGGGTACGCAGCAGGGCAGTGCGCGCTTGTTCGATGCGCCCGCGCCGCACCAGCCAGCGCGGCGACTCCGCCAGCAGCGCGCTGCCAAAGGTAAACACCAGGCCGGGAGCAAGGCACATCCAGAAGATGCTGCGCCAGGCGTGGTCTTTGGCGGCGAAGACGGAAGCGGCGCGCGCCGCTTCCGGCAAGGCTTGCGCGGCTTGCGTGGCGCTTTCGACGTTCTGCGCCTGCACCAGGCCGATGACGGCGGCAGCCACCAGGCCGATGGTGAGCAGGAGCTGGAACAGGGCGGCACCGCGGCCGCGCTGTTCGGCGCGCAGGCACTCGGCAAGGTACAAAGGCACGACGACGCCGATCAAGCCGCCGCTGATGCCTTGCAGCAGGCGTCCCAGCAACAGCGGGGTGTAGCCGTCCGACAGTGCGATCAGCGGGATGCTGATGGTGAACAGGGCGCCAGCCAGCACCATCGCCCAGCGGCGGCCGATGGCGTCGGCAATGGCGCCGGCAAACAGGGAAGACAATACGGAGCCAAGCAGCACCGCGGCAACGATGAAGCTCAGTTGCTGCGCGCTCAGCTTCCACGCGACGGAGGCCGTGGACTCCAGGTAGGGCAGGGCACCGGCGATGATGCCGACATCGATCCCGTAAAGCAGGCCGCCCATCCCGGCGATAAACAGTAAATAGCGCATGGATAAGGCCTGCATTGGATCTCCTGTACTTTTTATGAGAGTGGAATGGCCTCGCCTTCAACGAAGACGGCCACGGGGTGTAATGACTGGTCCAGCACGACAATGTCGGCCCAGGCCCCCGGCGCCAGGCGGCCGCGCTGCGACTCGCCCAGGTAATCGGCAGGGAAGAGCGACAGGCGCTGCGATGCTTCCGCCACTTCCATGCCCAGGCTGACGAAGTTGCGCAGCGCCTGGTCCATGGTCAGCACGGAGCCGGCCAGCGATCCGGTGGCAAGGCGCACGCAGCCCATGCACTTGAACACGCGCTGGGTGCCGAGCGCATACTCGCCGTCCGGCATGCCGGTGGCGGAAGTGGCATCGGTCACGCCGTACAGGCGCGGGATGGCGCGCAGCGCGGCGCGCATGGCGCCCGGGTGCACGTGCAGCAGGTCGGGAATGATTTCGGCGTATTCGGCGTGTGCCATGGCCACGTCCACCATGCCCGGTTCCTTGTGGCTCATGCCGGTCATGCCGTTGAACAGGTGGGTGAAGCCGGCGGCGCCGGCGCGCATGGCGGCCACGCCATCGTCGTAGCTGCCGGCGCTGTGGCCGATCTGGACGCGGATCCCCATGTTTTTCAGGAGCGGGATCAGTTCCAGGTGGCCTGTCACCTCGGGCGCCATGGTCAGCACGCGGATCGGTGCGATGGCGTGGTAGCTCTCCACCAGGGCGCGGCTGCCGGTCACCACGTCGGGCGGCTGGGCGCCCAGGCGGCGGCGGTTCAGGAACGGGCCTTCCAGGTGCACGCCCAGCATGCGCGCGCCATGCTGCGGGCGGTGCGCGATGACGCCTGCCAGGCCTTGCAGGGCGTGCCGGATCGAATCCTCCTTGGCGGTCAGCGTGGTGCCGAGCAGCGCTGTGGTGCCGTGCCGTGCGTGGCTGCGCGCCACCACGGCGCCGGCATCGCCGCCTTCCATGATATCGACGCCGGAGGCGCCGTGCACGTGCAGGTCGACGAAGCCGGGGATGATGGTCAGGCCTTCGCCGGCCTCGGACGCGCCTTCGGTAATGCTGGTGATGCGCCGGTCGAAGGCGATGCTGCCGTGGATCCAGCCGTCGGGAGTGAGGATGCGGCCTTGCAGCATTGTTACTCCGCGATGATCACTTCAATGCCGCGCTTCTCCAGCCCCTCGCGGTACTCGGTGCCGATGCTGGCGTCGGTGATGACGGTATGCACGCGGTCCAGCTGCACGATGCGGTGCAGCGATACGCGGCCGAACTTGGACGCGTCGGTCAGCACGATGACTTTCTTGGCCCGCTCCACCATCTTGTGGTTCAGGTTTGCTTCCGCCTCGTGGTGGGTGGTGATGCCGAACTGCAGGTCGAAACCGTCGACGCCGAGGAACAGCTTGTCGAAGTTGTAGGCCGACAGGCAGGCTTCGGCCTGCGCCCCTTGCAGCGAGAGGGATTGCTTGCGCAGGCGGCCGCCGGTCAGGATCAGGTCCACGCCAGGTGCGTCGGCCAGTTCCCATGCGATATTCAGGCCATTGGTCAGTACCGTCACATCGCTGGCATCGCGCAGCTGGCGCGCCAGCGAAATGGTGGTGGTGCCGGAGTCGATGATGATGTTGTCGCCTGGCTGCACCATGCGCGCGGCCAGCAGGCCGATTTGTTCCTTCTGCGCCTGGTTCAGGGAGTCCTTCTGGCGGATGGTGTGTTCGGTCGGCGGGGTGCGCGCCAGCAGGGCGCCGCCGTGGCTGCGCTGCACCAGGCCCTGGGATTCGAGCACACTGAGGTCGCTGCGGATGGTCACGGCGGAAACGCCAAGCTTGTCCACCAGGTCGGCTACCTGGACCGAACCATTTTGTACGATCGCCTGCAGGATGGTTTCGCGGCGTTGGCTGGTATTTCGCATGTCTTCTGTCGCTGGGTGTAAAAACGTCGAGCTTAACAGAAGGTGGCTGCTGTGTGCTTGGCAGCGGCATTGGCGCTGCAGGCACGCGCATACTGCGCCAGCACGCGGCCGATCTTGTGTTCGAGCAGGGCTTGCGGCTCGGCGGCCAGCTCGCCCTGCAGCACGGCGAGGAATTGCTCCGGCAGGTATTGGCTCAGCAAAGGCAGCGGAATGCTGCGGCCGGCCAGGTTGGCGAACAGCTGGCTGACGGCGGTGGCCACTTCCGGCTCGCCCCAGTAGTAGCGGCAGCGGTCGGACAGGCCGTAGCGGCGCATCAGGCGCTGTTCGTTGGCGCTGCCAAGGTAGTGCTTCTGCCAGTGCTTCGGCTTGGCCAGCATGACTTCATCCAGCACATCCATCAGGCGCGAAGCATTTTCCTTGCCCAGCAGCGCTTCTTCGATCAGGCACAGCGCCAGGAAGCCTTCGCGCAGGGCGAAGGTGGCGGCCGGGCCGACCTTGAGGATGGCGTAATGGTCGCGCACCATGTCGTGCAGGCCCGATTCACGCTGGTAGTCGGTGGAATGGGCTTCGAACACCAGGCCTGGCTGGCCAGCCACGAAGGCGGATAAGTCCGCGGCGGCCGCCGCGTTGTAGTGCTGCACATTGGCCTGGTCGAAGTCGACACCTGGCTGCACCACCATGGCGATCACGCGCTGCCATGCCTCGCCCAGGCCGGCTTCGTCAAAGGCGCTGCGGTGTACTTCCAGTGTGCGCGCGGCAGCTTGCGGAGCGGTGACGGCAAGCGCCTGTTCCAGCGAGGCCTCGCCGCCCGGCACAGGCACTTCAGTGCCGATCACGTACACCGGCGGCGGCAAGCCGGCGCGGGTCGCAGCCTGTTCGGCGATGGCGGCCAGGCGTACTGCGCGGGCGGCCACGGTCTCGTCGCTCAGCACCGGCTCGTCGTCGGCGCAGCGCATGCTGCAGTCGAGGTGGATTTTGTGGAAGCCGGCCGACACGTAGGCGTCGATCAGCACGTCAGCATGCGCCATCGCGGCGGCGGCGTCTTGCGACTGCCAGGCGTTGGGACCGAGGTGGTCGCCGCCCAGCACCAGGCGTTCGGCAGGGAAGCCTTGCTCCTGCGCCAGGCGGTGCACGTAGTCGCGGAATTCGGCCGGCTTCATGCCGGTATAGCCGCCAAACTGGTCCACCTGGTTGGAGGTCGCTTCCACCAGCAGTGGCGTACCGTATTGCCTGGCCACCTGCATGGCGGCGCGCAGGACAGTGGGGTGGCTGCAGCAAACACTGTACAGGCCGACCGCTGCTCCGGCGCGATGCGCCTGGACGATTTGCAGGACCGGGGAAAGGTGGGCAGGCTGGATCATGGCTCTTGCTTGGTTTGTTGGCGAGCGAGCAGGGCCGCGCCGCGCGCACCGCCGGCATCGCCGAAGTGTGGCGGCAGCACAGGGGGCGTTTGCACGCCGCGGAACAGGTGGCGGCGCATGGCGGCCGGCAGTTGCTGGTACAAGTGCGTCAGCTTGGACAGGCCGCCGCCGAGCACGATGGCGTGCGGATCGTAGGCCAGCACCAGGCCAGCCAGCGCGTGGCCCAGCAGGTCGAGGTGGACCGCCAGTGCCTGCGCGGCCAAGGCATCGCCATTGTTGGCGCGTGCAACGATGGCCAGCGGCTCTGCGCCATCGCCGCCGATATGGGCGTGCAGTTTCGACAGGCCCGGACCGGAGACATAACGCTCCAGGCAGCCCTTCTTGCCGCAAGGGCAGTCCAGCACGGGAAGCTTGTAGAGGGCCAGCAGCGGTGCGGGAACGGTCCAGTGGCCCCATTCGCCGGCGATGGCGTTGAAGCCGCGCAGCAGGCGGCCTTCGACGCAGTAGCCGCCGCCGGCACCGGTGCCGATGATGGCGCCGAACATGGTGGGCAGGCCGGCTGCCGCGCCGCCCTGGGCTTCCGACAGGGCGAAACACTGGCAGTCGTTGCCGATGATGACGGGGCGTGCCAGCGCTTCCTGCAGCGCGGCGGCGACCAGGCGGCCGTTCAGCGCCGGCACATTGGAGCTGAGCTGGCGGCCGGTGGCGCTGTCGATCACGCCGGGCAGGCCGATGCCGACTGGCGCGGGCGATGCTTGCGGGCCGAGCGCCGCGTCGCCGCGTGCGACCAGGCCGACGATGGCGGCGACGAATTCATTGAAGTCGGTGCCGGGCGTGGCGATGCGCTCGCGGAAGGCTTCATGCAACTCGCCACCGGCATCGCGCCACGACACCAGTTCTATCTTGGTGCCGCCGATATCGATGCCGTGATAGCCGGCCTGCTCAGAACTGGTCATGGCGGTAGATGGTGACCCCTTGCACGACGCGGTTGACGGTGCCGTCGGCAAAGGGATTGTCGGGTGTCAGGCCCAGCGCGGCCGATTGGTGCAGGGCGTATTGCTGCGCCATCAGCAGCCACAGTGGCGCCAGCCAGGCGTCCGGCAGTTCCGGCGCGATGGCCGCAATGTCGGCATCGGTGCCGACCGTGATTACCGAGCCGGCAACGCCGTCGCGGCGCAGCTCTTGCAGCAGGTCTTCTTCATAGCGGCGCGACAGCGCTTTGCCGCTGCGGAACAGTACCACCAGCGATTGCTTGTTCAGCGCCGACTTCGGGCCGTGGCGGAAACCGAGCGCAGTGTTCGACATGGCGAGTACGCGCCCACCGGTCAGCTCGAGGATTTTCAGCGCCGACTCCTTGGCCAGCGCTTCCAGCGGGCCGCTGCCAAGGTAAACCACACGTTCTGCCGGCTGCGCAGCCAGTGCGGCCACCGGTGCCGCCCAATCGCGCAATGCAGCCTCGCCGGCTTGCGCCAGCGCTGGCAGGCGCTCCCGCCATTCGCCCTTGCCCAGCACGCACAGGGCTGCCAGCAGCATGCAGGTGAAACTGCTGGTCATGGCGAAGCCGCGGTCGCAGCTGGCGGCAGGCATCAGCAGGTTGAAGGTGCGCGCATCGGTGTCGCCCTGGCGCGCCAGCTGGCCTTGCGGGTTACAGGTGATGTTCAGGAAGCGCGCGTCGGCTACCACGTCGCGCACCAGTTCAACGGCGGCCAGGCTTTCCGGGCTGCTGCCGCTGCGGGCGAAGGAAACCAGCAGGGTCGGAGCATCCGCATCCAGGTACAGCTCAGGGTGGGTCAACAGGCTGGTGGTCGCGACGGCGCGCACTTGTGCAGGCCAGGCGGCGTTCAGTTCATCGGCAATGATCTCGCCTACATAACAGGAGCTGCCGGCGCCGGTCAGGATCACACGTTGCGCCGGATTGTGCAGGCGGTCGCCGAGGAAGGCGGCAACGTCGGCGGCGCGGCTTTGCAGGCTGGCGCCCAGTTCGCGCCACAAGGCCGGCTGCTGCGCAATCTCTTCGGCGGTATCGAGGCCGCTGATGTCGCGCCAGGCTTGCGGGTCACGCTGGAGGAGGGTAGTCATCGAAAAAAGAAAAGTTGTAAGTTGGCTGAAAGCATAAATAATATATTTCGAAAAGTCAAATACGAAAGAAAATCGAAAGATGGTTGCTGGTGCCGACTATGCAAAAACGGACCGCAACCGACCACAATTCCGCATCCTGCGTTGCGTTCTCGCGACTAAGTGAAAGCTATTGCGCCCCAATATCGGCAAAACGAAAGATAAAATCGGGGGAAATTCATGTAAAAGCGCAGTTTCCTTTCTTTTTGTTGACCTTTTTTGCTTTTATTCCTAAAGTACGTCCATCAAAACGAAAAATATTGCACATTAGGCTGGCTTATGAAGAGACTCACCCGCACTGCAATCGCCGCTGCCGCCATGGCCCTGGCCACCGGCGCCGCCTTGGCAGCCCCGCTTGGAAAACTGCGCAGCATTACCGCCGCGCCGCTTGCTGCCGCGGAGGGCCAGTCCTGGGACCTCGCCACCGAGTCCGGCGCCATTGTGCGTGTCAGCCTGCTGCAGGAGGACGTACTACGCATCTGGGCTGGTCCAAAGGGCAAGCTGACCGATGCCGGCGACAAGGCTGCCGCCATCGTGATCGGCAAGCCGGCCGCTCACATTGAGCATAGCGTAAGCGAACAGCCGGACCATATTTTCCTCCGCACTGCGCAACTGGCCTTGCGCATCGACCGCAATCCGGTGCGTTTCACCTTGTTCCGCGCGGGTGAAACGCAGCCCCTGTGGCGCGAAATGCAGCCGCTGGAGTTGGGCGAGAAAGCCAGCGTGCAGACGCTGTCCAGCGACAAGACCGAGCGCTTCTTTGGCGGCGGCCAGCAGAATGGCCGCTTCGAATTCAAGGGCCGCCAGCTTGACGTGTCCTATTCGGGCGGATGGGAAGAGGGCGACCGCCCAAGCCCGGCGCCCTTCCTGATGAGCTCTCGCGGCTGGGGCATGCTGCGCAATACCTGGTCGGACGGCAGCTACGATTTGCGCCAGCAGGACGTGGTGTCCTTGCAGCACACCGAGCCGCGCTTTGACGCTTACTATTTTGTCGGCAAAGACCTGCGCGACGTGCTGGCGCGTTACACCGAATGGACCGGCCGCGCGCGCATGCTGCCGCGCTGGGCGCTCGAGTACGGCGATGCCGATTGCTACAACGATGGCGACAACGTGAAGAAGCCGGGCACCGTGCCGAAAGGCTGGAGCGATGGCCCGACCGGCAAGACGCCGGACGTTATCGACTCGGTGGCGCGCAAGTACCGCGAGCACGACATGCCGGGCGGCTGGATCCTGCCAAACGACGGCTACGGCTGCGGCTATACCAGCCTGCCGGAGACTGTGCAGGGACTGGCCAAATATGGCTTCCGCACCGGCCTCTGGACCGAGAATGGCGTGGACAAGATCAAGTGGGAAGTCGGTACGGCCGGCAGCCGCGTGCAAAAGCTGGACGTGGCATGGACCGGCAAGGGCTACCAGTTTTCGCTGGACGCCAACAAGTCCGCCTACGACGGCATCCTGGATAACTCCGACAGCCGCCCCTTCATCTGGACCGTGATGGGCTGGGCCGGCACGCAGCGCTATGCGGTGGCCTGGACCGGCGACCAGAGCGCGAGCTGGGACTACATTCGCTGGCATGTGCCGACGCTGGTGGGTTCCGGCTTGTCCGGCCAGGCTTATGCAACGGGCGACGTCGATGCGATCTTCGGCGGCAGCCCCGAAACCTATACGCGCGACCTGCAATGGAAGGCTTTCACGCCGGTGCTGATGGGGATGTCCGGCTGGTCGGCCAACGCGCGCAAGCATCCGTGGTGGTTCGACGAGCCTTACCGCAGCATCAATCGCCGCTACCTGAAACTCAAGCTGCGCCTGACGCCTTACATGTACACGCTGGCGCGGGAGGCCGAGCAGAGTGGTGCGCCGCTGGTGCGCGGCATGATGTGGGATTACCCATCCGACCCGGCCGCCTTCACTGAAGCGCACAAGTACCAGTTCCTCCTTGGCCGCGACATGCTGGTGGCGCCCGTGTATCGTAGCCAGGCTGTCTCGCAAGGCTGGCGCAAGGCGGTCCACCTGCCGCAAGGAACATGGTTCGATTACTGGGATGGCCGCCAGGCGACGGCCGGTGCGGCGGGGCGCGACCTTGACCTCCAGGTCACGCTCGACAAACTGCCTGTCTTCGTCCGTGCCGGCGCCATCCTGCCGATGTACCCGGAAGTCCTGTATGACGGGGAGAAGCCGAAAGACGTGCTGACACTGGACCTCTACCCGCACGGCGAATCTTCATTCACCTTGTACGAGGATGACGGCAATACGCGCCAGTACCAGAACGGTGCGTTCAGCCAGCAAGTATTGCGTGTGCGTGAGTCGAGCGCTCGCGTCGATGTCGATATCGCACCGGTCGAAGGCAGCTACACAGGGCAGGAGGCCCGCCGCAGCTACGCCTTGCGCATGCTGACCCACCAGCGCCCGGCATCCGTCACGGCAGCCGCCGCGACAAGCCGCACATTGCCCGCCCATGTGGATCGTGCGGCCTATGACGCGGCGGCGGAAGGCTGGTACTACGACCCGCAAGACCGCACCGGCACGCTGCACGTAAAGACCGCCAGGCAAGACATTCGCCAGCCGCTGCAAATCACCGTGCAAGGCGCGCAAACCATGGCAGCGCAAGACGACAACTTCCCGCAAGCTCCTGAACTGGGCCGCGCATTGCCGCCGGACGCGCTGCTGGTGGTGAACCGTCCAGCCGAGGAACCCGGCCATCCGCTGGAAAACGCCTTCGACGACAAAGCTGCCACCTGGTTCCGCACCACCCGCAACCAGTCGATCCGCACCGGCGCGCATGAATGGACCATCGGCTTCACCGAACGCCGCCTGATCGATGGCATCGAAATCGCCCCGCGCAACGACGAGCACTGGCAGCACGGCCAGGTGCGCGACTACGAAATCTATATCGCCGACACCAACGGCGAGTGGGGCAAGCCGAATTTCACCGGCCGCCTCAAGCTGCAGAAAGAAACGCAAACCATCAACTTCCCTGCTACGGCAGGCCGCCTGCTGCGCTTCCGCGTGCTCAGCACGCAGAACCCGGAAGGCGAGGGCGCCGCAGCCACCGACCCGATGGTGACGGCCGCAGCGCAGGCGCCGGCCAAGGCGATCAACGCCATGCAGCCGTCTGAAGTGGGGCCGATCGCGCTGTCCACTTTCCGCATTCTTGAACATCGTGCGAAGGACGGCGCCGAGCAGCAAAGCTTCCTGTCTGACCTGCCGCTGCAAAAAGGCGTCGGACGCGATCGCCCTGCCGGCAAAGGCAAGGAGATGCGCATGAACGGCCTGTGGTTCCGCAAGGGCCTGGGCGTCGGCCCTTCCAGTCGCATCGACCTGCAACTGGAGGGCAACTGGAACCTGTTGCGCGCCGACCTTGGCGTAGACGATAGCTGCCGCAGCGCGGGCGGCCTGCAGTTCCAGGTCTGGAGCGGTGACCGCCTGCTGTACGACAGCGGCCTGGTGATTGCACCTGCCGTCGTCAAGCCGGAAATCGATGTACGCGGGTTGGTGCAACTCAGCCTGCGAACGCTGGGTGCGCGCGGCGCCCAACCCGCCCAGGTTTGCGGCAACTGGGCCAATGCCGTACTGCTAGGCACCGAGGGCGCCACCGTCAAGACGCGCTGACCGCATATTTTTCGTCACTAAGAACGAACCCCTCTTCGGACCGGGGAGGGCGTTTTGCAAACTAAAAAAGGAGATGCAAGTGGAACTGAAGAAATTGATCGCTGCGCTGGCAGCTATTGGATTGGCGGGCGGCGCCCTGGCAGCAGATGGAGCGGACGACAAGAAGGATGAGAAAGGCGAGAAGATCCAGCGTGTCGAAGTCACCGGCTCCAGCCTGAAACGCATCAACGCGGAAACCGCATCGCCGGTGCAGGTGATCGATGCCAAGCAGATCGAAAACATGGGCGCCCGCACCCTGATGCAAGTGCTGGACAACCTGCCGGCTGCTCGCCCCGCGCAACAAGACTTCCGTTCCATGTTCACCGGCTCCGATGGCGCCTCGCAAGCGAACCTGCGCGGCCTTGGCGCGCAAGGCACCCTGGTGCTGCTGAATGGCCGCCGCCTGTCGTTCTACGGCGCACCGGCCGGCTTCCAGACCATGTTCGTGAATATCGACGCCATTCCGGCAGCGGCAATCGAACGAATGGAAATCCTGACCGACGGCGCCTCTGCCGTGTATGGCTCCGATGCAGTGGCCGGCGTGATCAACGTGATCACCAAGAAGAACTACCAGGGCCTGGAAGCGAAGGTCAGTACCGACCATTCGCAGGAGGTCTCCGCATACGGCGAGCACCAGGCCAGCCTGGTGTACGGCAAGGGCGACTTCGGCAATGACGGCTACAACGTGATGGCGTCCCTGAACATCTACCAGCGCGACCGCATTGCGCTGGCCGACACTTACGACAAGCGTCCGGACTACTTCTACGTCAACAACCCGAACTTCATCTCGAATTTCCGGATTGGCGTGGGCAGCGAGCCAGGACAGCCTAACCCAGGCACCTTCTTCGTGTTCGACCCAGCCAAGAACAATGCGCGCACCCAGCGTGCGGTGACCGGCTGCTCCACCATGATCACCGAAGCTTCAGGTACCCGCTGCGTGTGGAACAACCTGCCGTACTCGCTGGACACCGGCCCGACCTCCGATCGCGCGACCGGTTTCCTGTCCGGCCGCAAGAAGTTTGGGGAAGACCTGGAAGTCTTTGCCGAAGCGGCCTTCACCCACATCAAGCTGCGCGGCGAAAACGGCCCGCGCAGCTTCAACAGCGGCACTACCAGCAACTGGTTCTCGCGCAACACGGGCACCAGGCTGAATACCTTCATCAACCCATACCTGGGACCGAACAACGTCTACCTGAAGGGCAAGCTTGACCCGGACATGGCCGCCAAGATGGGTGGCGCGGCAGGCCTGAACTACATCCTGCAAGATGCGGTCGGCCACTTCGGCCAGAAAAACCTGGACGACAATTACCGCGTGCTGACCGGCCTGCGCGGCCACCTGGCCGGCAGCTGGGACTTCGAGACGGCGTTGGGCGTGGCGGGCAGCCATTCGACGCTGTACCAGACCACCAATATCAACACCAAAGGCTTTGAGAAAGCTTTTGGCCCGACCACCAAGGACCCGGTCACCGGCCGCGTCTACATTGCCGACAACCCCGCCTTCAAGTTCGGCGAGATCAGTGAATCCAACGCGGCCCTGATCCGCGAAGCCTTCCCGACTTTCGACATCCAGTCCTGGACCAAGCTGATTACCTTCGACGCCAAGGTGGAAGGCACGCTGTTCAAGCTGGGCGAGCGTGAAGTGCGCGCCGCCGTCGGCACCAACCTGATGCGCGAAAGCTTTGACACTCCCGGCAATCCCGATGCCGCCAATGGCCTGATCACGCAGCAAGGCGGTTCCTGGTTCGACGGCAAGCGCACTGTCAGTGCGCTGTTCGGCGAAGTGGTGGTGCCGGTGACGGACACGCTGGAAGTCAACGCCGCAGCCCGCCTGGACAAGTACCCGCACTTCTCCGCCAACCTGGCGCCGAAGGTCGGCGTGCAATGGCGCGCCCGTCCTGAGATCATGTTGCGCGGCACCTATTCGGAAGGCTTCCGTGCGCCGAACCTGGCCGAGTCGGGCAGCGGCGGCGTGTTCGCGCAAGTGGGCGGCATCCGCGACACCGTGCGCTGCGACGAAACCAATGCCATCGCCAAGCTGCTGATGAAGTCCGTGACCGGCACCGACCAGGACCTGGGCAAGACCCTGCTGAACTCCAACTGCTCGACCACCGTAGGCGGCCTGACCCCGCCGAACCCGAACCTGACGCCGGAGAAGGCCAAGATCTCGACCCTGGGGCTGGTGCTGCAGCCAGCCAAGGATGTCAGCATCTCGCTGGACTACTGGTTCGTCTATCGCCGCAACGAGATCGTTCGCCAGGACTTCAACCAGTTGTTCACCGACCTGGTGGACAAATACGGCCCGAGCCTGGCCGGCACCGACAAGGCAATCCGCAATGACTTGAGCGATGCCGATCGTGCCAATATGGCCGCCGTGGTCAGCATGTGCAACAACCTGGCCAACCTGCCTGCCTGTGTAGAAGCCGGCATGCCGAAATACTCTGTTGGTAACCTGGGCGGTTTGATCAACTCCTACTCGAACCGCGGCCGCACCCTGCTGGATGGCTTCGACATCGATGCGCGTGCCCGTTTCTCGCTGGGCGAATACGGCAAGCTCGGTACCGGTGCCGCTTTCACCATCCGCAAGCGCGAAACCTATAACTACGAGGACGGCGGCGGCTTCTCCGGCAACTACGTCGGCTACTACGATTCGCCGCGCCTGCGTGCAACCTTCAACGCCGACTGGACCTACCAGAACCTGGTCACCAGCCTGTTCGTGAACTATACCGGCAAGGCCAAGTGGGCCTACGGGGCGTACGACACCGACAACGCGCCGGAGAATTGCACCGCCGGCGGCGTGGCCCTGCCGGAAGACCTGTGCGGCGGCCAGCCTTCGTACTACACCGTCAACCTGGGCTTCAACTGGAAGCCGATCAAGAACCTGGACCTGGGCCTGAACATCAAGAACGTGACCAACAAGAAGCCGTACTACGACCCGAACGGCTGGGAAGGCTACAACCACCAGCAAAACCTGTTCGGCCGCGTCTTCTCGCTCTCGGCCAATTACAAATTCTGGTAACCTGCGATCCAACCAAAGAGGCAAAGACTAGATGGACAAGCAATTCAATCGACGACACTTCCTCACCGCCGGTGCTGCGCTGGCGGGCAGCCTGCTGTTGCCGAAAGCCTTCGCGGCCGGCGGCCGTGAAAAGCTCCGGCTTGGCATGATTGGCACCGGCATGCGCGGCCAGGTGCTGCTGCGCGAACTGGTACGCCGCGACGACGTGGAAGTGGCAGCGCTGTGCGATATCGAACCGATCATGCTGGGCAAGGCCCTGGCGCAATTCGAGAAGGCTGGCAAGCCGAAGCCACGGACCTTCGGCGAGGATGGTGACAAGCACGCATACCGCCGCATGCTCAATGCGAAGGAGCTGGACGGGGTCATCATCGCCACCCCGTGGGAATGGCACGCGCAGATGGCGATCGACGCCATGCAGGCCAAGGTTCCCGTTGGCTGCGAAGTAGTGGCCGGCATCACGCTGAAAGATCACTGGGACGTGCTGGATACCCAGCTCAAGACCGGCACGCCCTACATGCTGCTGGAGAATGTCTGCTACCGTCGCGACGTGATGGCAGTGCTGCAGATGGTGCGCTCCGGCCTGTTCGGCGAACTGGTGCACCTGCAGGGGGGCTACCAGCACGACCTGCGCGCCGTGAAGTTCAACAACGGCGACCCGGCCAAGCCTTACGGCAGTGGCATCGAGTTTGGCGCCAAGGGTTGGTCGGAGGCGAAGTGGCGCACCGAACACTCGGTGCAGCGCAATGGCGAGCTGTATCCAAGCCATGGCATCGGCCCGTGCGCGATGTACACCAACATCAACCGCGGCAACCGCTTCACTCGCATCAATACCTTCGCCACCAAGGCGCGCGGCCTGCATGACTACATCGTCAAGCAGGGCGGCGCCGAACACCCGAGCGGCAAGGTGAAGTTCAGCCTGGGCGACGTGGTGACCACCACGCTGTCTTGCGAGAACGGCGAAACCATCATCCTGCAGCATGACACCTCGTTGCCGCGCCCTTACTCACTGGGCTTCCGAGTGCAGGGCACCAATGGCCTGTGGATGGACGTGAACCATTCCATCCATATCGAGGGCAAGAGCAAGCCGCATCAGTGGGACGACTTCCAGGCCTACCAGGACCAGTACGACCACCCGCTGTGGCGCAAGTACGCCAGCGAGGCAGCAGGCGCCGGCCACGGCGGCATGGATTACTTCGTGATCCACGCTTTCGTTGAAGCGTTGAAGGCGCGTGCGCCGATGCCGATCGATATTTACGACGCGGTGACGTGGAGTGCCATTACGCCGCTGTCCGAGCAATCGATCGCGCAGAACTTCCAGACGCTGGACTTCCCTGATTTCACCCGCGGGCAGTGGCGCAAGCGCAAGCCGATCTTCGCGTTCGACGACCGCTACTGATGAAGTGTACGCGCATGGCGCTGGCATCCCTTTGCTTCTGCCTGGCAGGACTGGCCGTGCAAGGGGAGGCCGGGGCGCAGTCCGAGCCCTACAAGGTGTTCGACACCAGGCCGGTCATCACCGAGGGCCCTTACCTGTCGGCGCTGTCCGATACATCGGTGTCGGTAATGTGGGTGACCGATGCGCCGAGCCACGCCAAAGTGCGCCTGAGCGATGGCCAGACAGTACGCGAAATCGAGCCGCAGGTCGACGGCCTGGTGCCGGTCGGCCAGCGGCACGTGGTGACGATTACCGGGCTGGTTCCCGGCAAGCGCTATTCCTATGAGGCCATCGCCACCCGCGTGGTGAAGCTGAAGCCGTACTGGCCGGACAAGGGCCTGAGCACCAGCAGCGCTGCGGCAGAATTCACGACTTTCAGCCCGCAGCAAAGCAACGTTTCCTTCAGCGTCGTCACCGACACCCACGAGGACACGGCGCGCATCGGCCGCCTGATGAAAATGGTCGACTGGGCCAGCACCGACGCGCTGCTGCACCTGGGCGATGCCTTTCATTGGCTCGATTCGGAAGAACAGTTGTGGGCCAAATGGCTGCGCCCTACGGTTGCGGCGACAGGGCCCGGCAAGCCCTTGCTTTTCGCACGCGGCAATCACGAACTGCGCGGGGCCTTCGCACGCCAGCTGGCAGGCTATGTGCCGACGCCGGAAGGCCGCTACTACTATGCGCGCGCCATGGGCCCGGTCCACCTGGTGGTGCTCGATACCGCGGAGGACAAACCGGACGACACCAATGTCTACGCCCAGTTGAACCGCACCGTGCCTTATCGCGAGGACGAACTGGCCTGGCTGCGCGCGCACGCAAGCAGCAATCGGCACTTTGCCGGCGCACCGTTCCGCGTGGTGGCAATGCACCAGGGCGACTGGGGCTGGCTGCCCGACAACGGCGCCGCATGGACCGCATTGGCCAACCAGGCCGGCGTCGATCTGGTGATCGCCGGCCATGACCACGCATTTTCCTACCAGGCGCCGGACAAGGCGCACGCGTATCATCGCCTGATCCTCGGACAGGATCAGCTGGCGCGCGTCGATGCCAGTGAGCGCACGTTGACCGTCAAGGTGGTCACCGACAAAGGTATGCCGGTCCATACTTTCACCATTTCACGTCGCTGATGTAGTATTGCCATTCTCTTAACCATTCAGAAAGCGTAAGAGGATGACGAAAAAAGCGATATCCGCCGTGGCATTGTGCCTGGTGGCGGCAAGCGCCTGGGCGCAGGAAGAGGCCCCGGCACCTGAAGGCGAAAAGGTTGTGATTACAGGCCAGCGTCCCGGCCCTGGCCTGTGGAAGGTCAGCAAGGGCGAACACGTGATGTACGTCTTTGGCGACTATGCGCCGCTGCCGATCAAGATGGACTGGCGCTCCAACGAGGTGGAGACCATCATCGCCAAGTCGGAGGAATACCTGCCCAGACCATCCTTCGGCATCAGCGTTGGCTGGTGGGGCGGCATCAAGATGCTGCCGTTCGCCATCGGCGTGAAGGACAACCCGAATGGCGGCAAACTGATCGACGTTCTGCCTGCGGAAACCTACGACCGCTGGCAAGCGCTCAAGACCAAATACATCGGCAAGAACGATGGCATTGAGCGTGAACGCCCGATGTTCGTGGCCGATACCCTTTACCGGCAGGGGCTGGAAAAGAATGGCCTGACGATGCGCACCGACGTGGACTCGAAGCTCTACAAGCTGGCCAAGCAGTACAAGGTGAAAATCACCTCCAGCAGCGTCGAGACCGAACTCGAAAGTCCGAGCCAGGCCCTGCGCACTTTCAAAAACTCGCCGGCAACGGACGTGCTTTGCTTCGCCAGGACGGTGGAACGGCTGGAGTCCGACCTCGACGCGATGCGTGTGCGCGCCAACGCCTGGGCGGTCGGCGACATGTCGAAGATCACTTCCCTGAGCTTTGCCGACCGCGAAGCCGCCTGCACGGACGCAGTGCTGAACAACGACGCGTTCCAAGCGAACGAGAAGCTGAAGCAGGCCAAGGAAACGATGCGGAAGAACTGGCTGGCCAACGCCGAGCGCGCACTGGAGGCCAACAGTTCGACCTTTGCCGTGCTGTCGCTGGCGCAGCTGCTTGATCCGAAAGGGCCCCTGGCCGAATTGCAGGCCAAGGGCTATAAGGTAGAGGCGCCCGAGTAAGCGCAGCAGCGCGCCACTCAGGCGCGCTTGGACTTGCTGCCGGCTTGCGGCGGCAGCTTGAACACTTCGAGGGCTTTGGCGACGGCTTGCGCCTGCAGGTCCAGCACACCGGTGGCAGCGGAAGCTTCTTCAACCATCTGGCTGTTCTGGCGCGTCACTTCGTCAAGCTGCACGATGGCGTCCTTCACCTGGTTGACGCCATCGCTCTGCTCGCGCGTTGCGCCGCGAATATCTCCCATGATGGCAGCGACGCGGCCGATGGCGGAAATCACCGCATCCATGTCCTTGCCGGCCGTGGTAGCCACGCTGGCGCCGCCTTCGATCTTGTCGGCCGAGGCGTCGATCAGGGCCTTGATGTCCTTTGCCGCTGCGGCGCTGCGCTGCGCCAGGCTGCGCACTTCGCTCGCAACAACCGCGAAACCGCGGCCGCTCTCACCTGCACGCGCCGCTTCCACGGCCGCATTCAGTGCCAGGATATTGGTCTGGAAAGCGATGCCGTCGATCAGGCCGATGATGTCGACGATCTTGTGCGAAGACTGGCGAATCTCGTCCATCGCAGTCACCACCTGCGCAACGGCCACGCCGGTGCGTTCGGCCAGCGCAGTCGCTTCGTTGGCGACGCCGTTGGCAGTATTCACGTTATCGGCGGTCTGGCTCACGGTGCCGGTAATCAGGCCCATATGGGCCGTGGTCTGTTCCAGGTTGGAGGCCTGCGCTTCGGTCCGCGCCGCCAGGTCGACGTTGGCGGTGCGGACCTGGGTCGTCGTGCTGCGAGTCAGCGCGAAATTGCCGCGGATATCGCCCAGGATCGACGCCAGGTTCAGGTTCAGCTGGCGCACGAAGGCCTGCAGCTGGCCCAGTTCATCGTGGCGGTCCACCGCCATGCGCGTGGTCAGGTCGCCGCCGGCCAGGATACGGGTGGCGTTGATACAGGCCTGCACCGGCGCCACGATGGCACGGTGCAGGTTGTACCAGCCGTACAGCGCCAGCACTGCCAGCAGCAATGCCTGCAGGTGCAGTGCAAAGCCGGAGTAGGGCAGCACGGCGTGCAGTGCCATCGACAGTGCCAGCAGCGTCATGCTGCCGAAGCACAGTGCCATGCGTTGCGACAGTGAGATGTCGCGCAAGGCATTGGTGAACTTCTTTCGGCCGCGCGGTGCAGCCGCGCCGCGGGCGATGCGCACGCCATCCGGATTCGGGCCCTTCACGGTGCGATACAGCGCTTCAGCCTCCTTGACCTGCTGCGGCTTGGGCTTGGTGCATACCGCCATGAAGCCGGTAGGACGGTTCTTCTCGATCACCGGCGTGACGTTCGCGATGCACCAGAAATAGCCGCCATCCTTGCGGCGGTATTTGACCAGGCCGCGCCACGGTTCGCCCGACATCGTGGTGCGCAGCATGTCTTCGTCGACCTGTGCCGGCATGTCCGGGTGATAGAGCGACTTTTGCGGGAGCCCGATCAGGTCCTCGCCGGCATAGTCGCCGACTGCGAGGAACGTCGAATTGGTATAGGTCAGGCGACCCTGCAGGTCGGTGGTGATGACGATGGGCTTGCCATCTTCAAGCAGGGTTTCGCGTTCGGCTGCGGTGAGTGTGCTGCGCATGTTGACACTTTGTTTCAGTTGGGAAAGATCGCTGAGCATACTAGCAGATCGACGAATGGCCGCGCCGGAAAGCGTGGCCATTTCGTGGTTTTTTCACCAAAACAGTTGGCTCAAGGGTAATTTTTTGGCGCTTTGTCCCCTGGCCTGTGGCGGCGGCTAGTCGCCCAGCGCGGGCTGCATGGCGAAGCCGACGCCGAAACGGTTCCAAGCGTTGATGGCCGCGATGACGAAGGTCAGTTCGGCCAGCTCCTGGTCGTTGAACTGGGCGGCAACCTGCTGGTAAATGTCGTCCGGTGCGTGGCGGGTCGCAACTTCGGTCAGGGTTTCGGTCCACAACAGGGCAGCACGTTCGCGTTCGTCGAAGAAGGCCGTTTCGCGCCAGGCCGTCAGTGCCATCAGGCGGCGCACCTCTTCACCGGCCTTGAGCGCATCCTTGGTGTGCATGTCGATGCAATAGGCGCAGCCGTTGATTTGCGAAGCGCGGATGCGCACCAGCTCACGCAGCGACAAGGGCAGCACCGATTCGGCGTTGGCTTTTTCCAGTCCCATCATGGCTTGCATGGCGTTCGGGGCGGCTTGGTAGTATTTAGCGCGTTTCATGATCTGTTCCTCCAGAAGTGTTTTGCGTAAGTCCACTTTAGTCTGGACGAAACTTCGGATAAACTGGCCTTTGTCGTTTTTAATGTACGGAAAGTCGAACAATCATGGCGTTTGACCGGCTGGAAGCAATGCGCGCGTTCTGCCGCATCGTGGAAGTGGGGAGTTTCGTCGGCGCGGCAGAAGCGCTGGGCGTGCCGAAAACCACCATCTCCGGCCAGATCCAGGGCCTGGAGGCGCACCTCGGCATGAAGCTGCTGCACCGGACCACGCGCCGCGTGTCGCCCACCACTGATGGCGTGGCCTATTACGAAGGTGCGCGCGCCTTGCTCGACGACCTCGACGAACTGGAGTCGTTGCGCCACCAAGCACGCGGCCGCGTGCGCGTGGAAATGCCTTCGCCGGTCGGCACCTCCCTCATCATCCCCGCCTTGCCGGATTTCGCAGCGCGCTATCCCGATGTGCAGCTCGATATCGGCTGCGGCGAGCGTGTGGTGGACCTGGTGCAGGAAGGGATCGATTGCGCCTTGCGCGGCGGCCCTGTGGCAGACCAGGACCTGGTCGCGCGGCCAGTTGGCAATATGCGCTTCTGCCTGTGCGCGGCGCCGTCCTATCTCGCCTCGGCGCCGCGGCTGGTATCGGTGGAAGACCTGCCAGCGCACCGCTATCTTGGCTTTGTGTTCGCGGCGACTGGCCGCCAGCACGTCCAGGTGCTGTTGCGCGGCGACCAGCGCTATGTGATCGAGCAGTTGCCCGCCATGCGCTTCAATAGCGCCGCTGCCTACATTGCAGCGGGCGTGGCGGGCCTCGGCATTCTCAACATCCCGCGCGGGGAGGCTGCGCCGCATTTGCGCAGCGGCGCGCTGGTGGAAGTGCTGCCCGACTGGCAGTTGGGCAGCATGCCGATCAGCCTTGTCTATCCGTATGCGCGCAGGCTGTCGTTGCGCGTGCGCGCCTTTACCGACTGGGCCACTGCCTTGATGGCCAGCGACCCTTTGTGGCGTTAAGGCTGTTTGACGACTTTCGCGCCGACCAGCTTCGCCACGCCGGCCAGCGTGGTCTGTGCAGCGTTCAGGCCAAGCAGGAAGTCCTTGTCAGAATAGCTCGAATACAGGTCGGTTGGCTGGTGCCAATGCGGGTTCCAGCCGGCGCCGATCTGCTGTCCGCGCTCATTCTCGCGCAATGAGATGGACGGTACCAGGTCCATGAAGGGCGTGGAGTCGGTGTTGGTCATGTGGAATCCGACAGCGGCCGGATAGTTGGTCGCGTATTTGTCGTTCGCGGCGCGGAACTCCCACGCCAGCTTGGCCGAACCTTCCGCCTGTTTCGAGTTGGATTGGAACTCGATGTTCACGTCCGCTTCGGCGCGCTGTTCTTTCGGCAGCACGTAGAGCGGGTGGCCTTTGGCGTCCAGCACAGGCTTGCCTGCATCATCGAGTTTGGCGACCGGCATGCCGTGGTCGAACAGCATCATGTCGTGCTGGATCATGCCCAGCCAGCGCGGCTCCGGATATTTCCCCGAACCTTTCGGCAACTCGATGCCTTGCAGGTTCTTGCGCTGCTCGACGTAGGCGGCTGCGCCGTTCAGGCCAGTCTCCTCGTTGTTCCACAGGGCGAAGCGGATCGAACGTTCGGTCTCCACACCGGGAGCGCTGAAGATGCGCGCCAGCTCCATCACCAGCGCGGTGCCGGAACCATCATCATTGGCCGCCTCGCCAAAACCGATGCCGTCCATGTGGGCGCTGACGATGTACATTTCGTCGGGACGCGTCTTGCCGATCTTGGTGCAGTAGACGTTCTCGCGCAGCGAAGTGCCTTGCGGTGTCTGTTCCGCATTCAGTGCGCGCAGGCGTTCATCCGCCTGCTTCATCGGATCGGTGTTGACGCCGGTCGGCGCACGGTTGCCGAACAGCGTGCTGCCGCCCTGGCCCGGAGGTCCTCCGGCACCGCCGCCCGCCGCCACGGCAGGCTTGCCGCGCACGGCCGGTTCGGTGAACTGGTACTGCAGGCGCTCCACGTTGGAGCAGCCATATGCCTTCAACTGCGCCTCGATCCAGTCCAGCGCCTGGCGGTTGCGCTCAGTACCCTGGCGGCGGTCGCCGAATTTGGTCAGGCTCTTGATGGTGGCTTTGTATTTTTCCAGTTCGAGCTGGTTGACCAGTGTGGAGATCGGATCGGCAGCAGGTGCCGTTTGTGCGTGTGCGGCGTTTGCTGCAAGGGCTAAGGCGATGCTGATGGCTACGGTGGGTTTCATTGATGGTCCATCCGGTTGAATTGGTCCGGGCATTTTGCACCTTCCGCGCCGGGCGCTGGGTGAATTTTCAATGGGATATACAACGTTACATTCGGACACAGGCCCGCTGTGATACTGTTGGTAGTCGCCGAATTATTTGAGGAGGTGTGCCATGGGTATTCTCGATTCGCTGGCAGGCGAAGTGCTGAGCCAGTTCTCAGGCGGTAATCATCCGGAAGGAATGCTGGATGCCGTCACCACAATGCTCAACGATCCCAAGACCGGCGGCCTGCAAGGCCTGGTGACGACGTTCGAACAGGGCGGCATGGGTGGCGTGATCGCGTCCTGGATCGGCACTGGCGCCAACCAGTCCATCAGCGCGGAACAGATCCAGGCCGTGCTGGGCAGCGAGCAGGTGCAAGCCATCGCCAGCCGGCTCGGCCTCAACACGCAAGATGTCGCCGGCCATCTTGCGCAGTTGCTGCCGCAAGTCGTCGACAAGCTGACGCCAGGCGGCACCATCCCTGATGCCGGCGGCGGCCTTGGCGCTGCCTTGGGAGGACTGTTCGGACGCAGTTGAAACGTTAAGCCGGGAGGTTGCCAATTATGCTAAAACCCGAATAGAATGCGGTGCACGCGGGTGTAGTTCAATGGTAGAACGGCAGCTTCCCAAGCTTTAGACGTGGGTTCGATTCCCATCACCCGCTCCATAGCAAAACTGACGGTTTTTATACCGCGACTTACCCTCCAAGACTTCACTTCGTCGAGCCGGCGATCTTCCATCTTCGCTATCCGCCTGTTTGCCGCGGCATTTTCGTTTGACATTCTACCTAGTAGTAGGTAGAGTGCCACGATATGAGCACGCATTCATCCCGAGTCGAAGACATCCTGGCCTGTACGAGGTCGCTGATCCTTGCCGGGGGCTACGATGGATTTAGCTATGCCGACATCGCCAAGGTGATCGGCATTCGGAATGCAAGTATTCATTACCATTTTCCCAGCAAGGCTGACTTGGTGCTGGCGCTGGTGGTACGGCATCGGGAAGATGCGGAAGCCGGAATTGCTCAACTGGACCATCATGTCGCCGACCCTGTCGAGAAATTACGCGCATACGTCGGCTATTGGGAAACCTGCATTGCTGATACATCGGTTTCATTTTGTGTCTGCGCGTTACTTGCCAGTCAGCTTCCTGCGCTTCCAGCCCCAGTGGCAGAAGAGGTGCGCCGCTATTTCCGGTCACTCGCCGCTTGGCTCGCATCTGTTCTGAATCGCTGTGCGGCGCAAGGCAGTATCCGCCTCCTGGGAACTGCTGAGGTAGAAGCTGAGGCGTTCATGGCAGGCATCCACGGCGCAATGCTTTCGTCGCGGGCGTATGGCGACACCGGGATGTTTGGCGTGATCACGCGTCAAATGCTGGATCGGCTGGTCAATCGAGAATAACTTGAAGAGGATATTTTCGTTTTTTTGCCCAAGTTACCTACTTACTAGTAGGTAGATTATGCCTTCGTCTGTCTATTTGGAGAATGATATGTTTGGAATTTCGCAGCTCGGCTGGTTACATGTAATAGGTAGTTTCCCCGCCATCCCCACCGCAATCTACATGCTCGCCCGCCACGGACGGATCGTGCCGCGTTCCATCCCTGGCGTTGCCTACCTGGCTTCAATGTTTGTCGGTGCGTCGACTGTGTTTTTGATCGCAAAACAGCCGGTTGGCAGCGCCATTGGTGCAATGACGTTAGTGTTACTGCTGCTTGGTTATGGCGTCGGATGGTTTTTAAGGTTGGGCAGAGCTGCGATTTATCTCGAAACAATTTTTCTGAGCTTGACGGTCTTCCTATTGATGGTACCGACTGTCAGCGAAACGCTGCGCCGTGTGCCGGACGGCCATCCTCTGGCGACCGATTTGAAATCGCCAATTCTTCTTGGTGCTCAAGGTATCCTTTTTCTCGCCCTCGTCGTTGGCCTGACAGCGCAAATCCTATACTTGCGCAAACAGGGACGGAGCGTGAAAGCGCTGCCTGTTGACTTGCACTGACCTTGGTAGCGTCTGCTGTGCGAACCCTCGATGTCCGGTAATATGCATCCAGATGCACGTGAGTCGTCCGGTACCTGATATAGGGTTCGATTACCTTCACCCGCCTCAATCCCACGGTCCATGGCCAAAGCGAATTTCCAGGTTTTACCCTGCAGTGATGCACGCGTTCAGGCGGTGGAAGCGAGAAGCAGCCAATCCTTTTCCAGGCATACCCACGAACAGTTCGGCATTGGCCTCCTGACGCACGGCGCTTCGAAGTCATTCAGCGGCTGCGGCATGGTCGAGGCCTGCGCGGGCGATGTCATCACCGTGAACCCGAACGAAGTCCATGATGGTGCGCCGCTTGGCGACGGCGGGCGTAGCTGGAAAATGCTGTACCTGGAGCCAAGCTTTGCGGCGGAGCTGTTGCGCGATGGCGATACTGGCATTGGCGGCGCCTCGCTGGAGTTCAGTGCGCCGGTGCTGAGCGACGCCAACCTTGCCGGCAAATTTGAACGCGCATACGCTGCCGCCACTTCGGCTCTGCCGGGTGCCCGCCTGGCTGCCGAACATCACTTGCTGGACCTGATGGCGCAGACTTTGCTGCGTCGCCGAACAGCGGCCACGCGGGCTGCCGCGCCAACGGCCATGGCCCAATCGATGATGGAAGACGATCCCCTCTCGGATTGGTCATTGTCGGAACTGGCCGATGCCTGCGGCTTGAGCCGCTTCCAGCTCGTGCGGTCGTTTGCCCGTAACACCGGCTTTACGCCGCACGCCTTCCTCCTGCATCGCCGCATTCTGCTGGCGCGCCGCCTGATCGCTGGCGGCATGGCCTTGGCTGACGCCGCGGCGGCCAGCGGTTTCGCTGACCAGAGCCATATGACCCGCGTTTTCACCCGCAAATACGGCGTCGCCCCGGGCGCCTTTGCAATTTCGTTCAAGACCTGAATGCGCCAACCGGTTTAGCATGCAGCTTTCGTTGATGGAGGCTGCATATGGTGGGATACCTGTATTGCGCGCTGGCGATGGTGACGGTCGGCAGCACAGTGGTGGCCAGCAAGGTGATTGCAGCGGGACTGCCGCCGTTCACCGCGACGGCATTGCGCTTCATGGTGGCGTTGCCGGTGTTTCTCGTCCTGTGCTGGCTGTTGCGGGTGCGCTGGCCGCGGATCGGGCGGCGCGATGCTGCTTTGCTGGTGCTGCAGGCCGGCGCGGGAAGCGTCGGCTATACCGTGTTGCTGATTTCGGGGATGTCGTTTACCAGCGCGGCTACTGCGGGCGTGCTGGTTGGCACGCTGCCGATTGTGACCGCAGCATTCGCTGTGCTGGGGCTGGGCGAGCGGCCGACGACGCGTTTGCTGGGCGCGATCGCGTTGGCGGCGCTCGGCGTGATAGTTGCCAGCGGCGTGAACTGGCCGCTCGCTGGGCCAGCGGGCTCGGGGACGGCGCAAGCCGTGGCCGATGTGGAGGCTGGCGTGGCGCACGGTGCAGGGCAAATGCTCGGGATGGCGCTGGTACTTGCCGCCGTGGCGTGCGAGTCATTCTTCATCCTGCTGAACAAACGCCTGCGCGCGCCGATTGAAGCGTTGCCGTTGTCGACATTGATGTGCGGCCTGGGGCTGCTGCTTGCGGCAGGCGCCTCGCTTGCCTTCGAGCAGCCGTGGCAGGTCAGCGTGAGTGCCGGCGCTTTGCAGGCGGTGCTGTATTACGCGCTGGTGCCGACAGTACTTGGCTTCGTGCTGTGGTATGCCGGTGCGGCGCGCATCAGCGGGGCGGAGGCTGCCTTGTTCACGGCGCTGTCGCCGATCTCCGCCACGCTGCTCGCCAACACGGTCCTGCATGAAGCAATCACGCCGGCGCAACTGGCAGGCATGGCTTGCGTGCTCGCAGCGGTGGCGAGTCTTGCCTGGAAGCGTACTGCTTATGGTAGGGTTGAGCCTTTGTAACCAAGGAGGTGCGCCATGAGCATCACAAAACAAGTATCCACCCTGCTGGCCGGCCTGGCGCTCGCCGCCAGCGCTGTTGCCAACCCGCTGGACGCGTTGACCGAGAAGGAAGCGGGCGGCGGCCTGAAAGCCGCGCTGGAAGCCGGCTCGGTGGCCGCAGTGGGCAAGCTGGGCGTTGAAGGCGGTTTCCTGAACAACGATGCGGTGCACATCAAGCTGCCGCGCGTGCTGGAAAAAGCCCGCCCGCTGCTGGAAATGACCGGCCGCGGCGAACAGCTCGATGAGCTGGAAACGGCGATGAACCGCGCCGCCGAGCAAGCGGTCCCGCTGGCGAAGCCGCTGCTGGTGAACGCAGTGAAGTCGATGACGCTGAGCGATGCAAAGGCGATCCTGACCGGCGGCGAAACCTCGGTCACCGATTTCTTCAAGGAGAAGACCGCTGCGCCGCTGGCGGTGAAGTTCAAGCCGATCGTGAAAGGCGTGACGGACCGCTCCAAGCTGTCCGGCCAGTTCAATAACGCCATGGCGCAGGCCACCAAGTTCGGCCTGGTCGGCGAAGAGCAGGCGACAGTGGAAAGCTACGTCACCCAGCGCGCGCTGGATGGCCTGTTCCTGATGATCGGGGAGGAAGAGAAGAAGATCCGCGAAAATCCGATTTCCTACGGCAGCAAGGCGATTTCCAAAGTCTTCGGCCTGCTCAAATAAGCGTTCGGCCGCGCGGGTTGCGCGCCTGTGCGGCAGAGTTCAGGATTTCCAGCTGTCCTGACTTGAAGGTTTGCTGGTGCTCGCCGTCGCTGTCATGCCAGCGGCACAGCACATCCTCGTCATCGTTCCGGCCAGAGGGGCCGGGCGTGGTGCGAATCACCAGCATCTTGTGGCGCCAGCCAATTGGCCGCACCGCATCTCCTGCCTTTGCCCGTTCGCGTTCCATGATTGCCTCCTGCATGCAGCTGCAGCCATGATACGCCTGGCGGGCAAGGCAGGGCGCCGCTCAGGAACCGATCAGTTGTACGGCATCCACCTGCAGGCGGGTGGTGGTGATGTTGTTGGACTTGGTGATGCGCGCGGCCTTGGCCTTGTATGCCGTCTTCTCGATCGGCTGCACGAACCAGGTGCGCGGGCCGCGATGGTCGGGTTTCACGGTGTTCACGCCGGACCAGACGGTATTCCATTTGCCATCGGTATCTTGCAGTTCCACCTTGGTGATGCCTTCCAGGCCGTAGGATTCGGCCACTGCCACGCGCAGCTGGGTCGCGTTGACCGGCTTGTCGAAGGACACTTCCAGCGAGTCGAAGCCGATGTCGCTGTCCTTGGTGGACCAGTAGTTGCCATCGACCTTGCCGGTCGCTTTCGAAGCATTGTAGCTGTCGCTGTAGTTCGAGCTGGCAGTGGCGGCGCTGGCCCACTGCGCGCTCGGATCGGCCATATAGCCCTGTTCCATATTCGAGTAATCGAGCTTGGCCTGGCGCTTGGCGATTTCCCGTTGCTCGTCGCTCATGTTCTCGGTCGACACTTCCGGCGTTGGCAGCGGGGCGTTGCCGGCGGCAGCGGTATTGGCGCCAGGCGCTGCGGGAGCAGGGGCAGGCGCGGCAGGCGCAGCGGCCGGTGCGGCGGCGGGGGCTGGAGTCGCTTGGGAAGCGGGTTCCGGTGCGGGCGCCTTCTTGGCGCAGGCTGCAAGCAGCAGGGCAGGTAACAGCAAGGCGTATTTGGTCTTCATGACGGCTCCCTTTTTGATTATCAAAACAACAAGCGGCCGATGATGTCACAAACACGCCCCGCGTTCAATTGTGTGCGGGGTTTGGTAAGTTACTAAGTGCTATTTACGCAACATTCACGTCCAGCAGAACGGTGTAGGCGAGGCGCTTGCCCTCGTACAGCTGGCCGCCGCGGATGACGGCGTCGGTCGAAGTGAGCTGGCCGGTGATTTCCTGGCGCGCCAGCATGGTGCGGAAGGCCACGGCATCTTTCGGCGCCAGGTAGCCGACCATTTCGCTGTTGAGGAAGACCGCGACCGCCTTGTCTTCGTAAGGATTGTTATCGTCCGCCAGCAGCAGCGCCTTGTGGCGCGCGTCGGCCGCAGCCTCGCCGTGCTCGCCGGCCAGGGCGCGGATGGTGTCGGAGTAGCGCGATTCACCCAGCACTTCGAGCTGGTAGCGGCCCTCGTCGGTCCAGTGGTGCACCGGTTCGCCCTGCGGCAGCGGGGTGTAGGAGCCGCCTGCCGGCTTGCCCGTCGGCGCCGGTGCGGCTTTCGGGCCGCCTTTCAGCAGGAAATACAGCGTTACCAGTGCCAGGACGATGATCAGGATGTTCAGTGCGAGGGCCATTACAGTGGGCTTCCTAAGGGACAAGACCCGTTATTATCGCAGGCCGGGCGGGAAAACCGGAATGGTATAATCGCCCCTTTTCCTTGCACGTTCAGCCATGTCTTCCGAATCCACGCCAAAGGGCAAAATGCTCTATGACCCGACCGAACACCGCATCCGCAGCTTCGTTACGCGTGCTGGCCGCCTGTCCACGGGCCAGGAACGTGGACTGAAGGAGTTCGGCCCGCAATTCCTGATTGAGCACAAGAAGGAAGCACTGGATTACGAGAAGGCATTCGGCCGCAAGGCGCCGGTGATCCTGGAGATCGGCTTCGGCATGGGCGGCACTACCGCCCACATCGCCAAGGTCATGCCGGAGAAGGATTTCATCGGCGTGGAAGTGCACACGCCTGGCGTGGGCAGCCTGCTCAAGATGATTGGCGAGGAAGGCATCACCAACCTGCGCGTGATCCAGCACGATGCGGTCGAAGTGCTGCGCGACATGATCCCGGCCGATTCGCTGGCGGGCGTGCATATCTACTTCCCCGACCCTTGGCACAAGGCGCGCCACAACAAGCGCCGCCTGATCCAGGCGCCGTTCGTGAAGACCCTGTGCGAGCACCTGGCGCCGGGCGGCTACATCCACCTGGCGACCGACTGGGAAGATTACGCGGTGCAGATGCTGGAAGTGCTGAGCGCCGAGCCGGCCCTGCAGAACACTGCCGATGGCTATGCGCCGCAGCCGGCTTATCGTCCGCTGACCAAGTTCGAAAACCGTGGCCTGAAACTGGGCCACGGCGTGTGGGACCTGGTGTTCACCAAGAAGTAAGCTAGGCTGCCGCCGGCGCCTGGGCCTTAGCCCGCGCCGGCATGAACGCCAGCAAGTTCCCACCGATCACCAGCAGCAGCCCGGCCAGCGCCATGCTGCTCCACTGGTAGCCTTCAAAGACGGTGGACACCGTCAGCGCCACCACCGGGAACAGCACCGTGCAGTAAGCGGCGCGGTCCGGACCGATCCTCCCCACCAGCAGCAGGTAAGCTGTAAAGGCAACCACCGATCCCGGTACGGCCAGGTAGAGCAGGGCGCCGACATAGCGCGGGCTTGGGTCGAACGTGAACGGCATGCCGAGCGCCAGTGCGCCCAGCGTCAGGATGGTGGCGCCGCACAGCATGGCCCAGGTGTTGGTCAGCCACGGCTGCATGCCCAGCGCTTGCATGCGGCTGGAGAGCAGGTTGCCGGTCGAGAAGCACAGCGTGCCGAGCAGGGCAAGCCCGAGGCCGGCCAGCATGCCGCTGTCGTTCCAGTGGCCCTTCATCGAAGGCAGGAACAGCATCACGATGCCCGCCAGTCCCAACACCGCGCCACCCAGCACTTGCGGACGGATCGGGCGGTTCATGAAGAGGCGTCCGTTGATCGCATTCCAGATCGGCGCAGTCGAAAACACCACCGCCACCAGGCCGCTCGGGACCCACATGGTGGCGTAGTAGAAGCACAGGAAGTTACAGCAGAACAGCGCGAGCCCTTGCGCCAGCAGGTAGCGCCAGGCAGAACGCGGCGGCAGGATCGGCTGCCTGCGGACGAACAGGATCAGCATCAGCACCAGCGCCGCAATCCAGAAACGATAAGCGATCGACACCGGCGCTGCGACGACGCCAAGCTGGAATTTGATCGCGATCCAGGTGGTGCCCCAGATGAGCACTGTGGTGAGGTAGAGGGCAATATTCATAGTGCTGCCAGTGTGCCGCTTGCCGCACACTGGCAGTTGTCTGAACTTGCTGCGTTTCTTATTTCCCTGCGCGGCGGCGCGAGAGGCCCAGTGCGGACAGGCCAAGGCCAACCAGGGCCAGCGTGCCCGGCACGGGCACTTGCTGCGCGGGCGTGGTGTCGACGTTGATCTCCGACAGGCCGACGGCTTGCGTGCCGCCATCCTGGTCGATATTGAACACGACCGAGGTCACGTCGCCCATGCCGGCGATGGCCAAGGCGCCGGTACCGGTCAAGATTTGCGTGGCGCCGTTGGAACCGGTCAGGGTGATCGACCTGGCGCCATCCAGATAGCCTGCAATGTTGACGTTGACCAGGTTGAAGCTGGCGCCGAAGAAGTCCAGCACCCAGCTTACATCGTCCTTGTTCTGGAAACCGTTATGGATGCCGATGTCGCCGATGTAGTTGGGATCGTAATGGTCTCCCGCACGCACCATGCGGATGCGGAATCCATCTTCGGTGTAGGTATCAAAGACAACCGAGCCATTGTTGTTGGCGTTGATGCCACTGGTCAGGTCAAGCTGGATCGGGGATGCTTGTGCTGCGGAGAACGCGAGTGACAGGGCTGCCAGGCAAGCGAGCTTCTTCATCGATAATCCCTTTCAGAACAGTAGTCTTGTTGACAGTATTGCTTCAAAAGCAATAAGCAATTTTTATACCCCTGCCGGTAAGTGTCTGATTCGATTGGAGTGTTGTCCTTCGCCTTGCTTGACCTGTAAGTTTTCTCGACAGGTCGCTAGATGCGGACGCCAGCACCAGCCATCTGCTCAATCTTGGCTTTGCAGGCCGACGCCCATTGGTCTCGCGTAGCGGAATAGCGCGCTTGCAGTTGGCGGCCGAGATCGTTGACTCGTTCCAGCGCCCGCTCGTGTGCGGTAATGGTGCTTGCCGTCGCAGGAGCAAATTCCCTCCATTCCCTTTTTTGTTCGCAAAACTGGGCATCCCATGCCGAGAACACCAGGTTGTATTGATGGTTTTCCTCGTCCTCGTCGTAGGCATCAATATCCTCTTGAAGTGGCGCGCGTCCACCGAACTCGGGGATTGGCGAACGCACGGCCGCCCAGGAAATTGGCGCGTGCGGCGAGAACTTGATGACCAGCAGTCCCGGTGGCCATTCAACGCACCAGTACAAGCTTTCGCCATCGAGGATGTAACTCGAGTGCGCGAAGGTCTGGAGAATGACGGCCAGGCTGTGCATGTACTCTTCGTCAGAGAGAGGTTGCATCGCCTGCCCGGCAATGGTTTGCAGGTAGCGCTTGTCTGCTTCTTGAACAGGGGCTTCCTGCAAGATGTCATCATTGCCTTCGTGAGGAGCATAAATCAGGTATCGCATATCAGTTACTCGAGGGAGATGGAGATGGTAATTGGGGTGTCATTGATTTGCCCTTCGATCCGGGCCTTCAGGCTTTGCCGTACATAGGAAACCGCAACAGTTCGGCCGATGCGAAATTCCAATATGGCTTGCGCAGCGGGTATTTCGCACAACCAGAGCTGGCGCTCCCCTTGCTCCGTTTGAAGTTCGAATTCGGCGGGGCCATCGTTCCATTGCCCGGGCCAAAAACCCGACACCATGCCGCGCACGGTATGAATGGGTAAGGCACCGGAATCCACCTGCGACCACCATTCGGCTGAGCCGATCAGGCCATGGGTGATGCGAAGACCTGCGGCGCCCGCATCGAGGGAGGCGCGCTGCATCTGCGCGATGGACGACACGTCCTGCCTTAATTGGTAAATCGTGTTCACGCGCCGCCAAACACGCGCTGAATGACCTGGGCCTCGCAGAGGAGAGTACTGCCGATAGGAACGTCGCTCTTCGTGGCCATGGGCAAGGTGATGAGAAGCCGCCAGCCGCGCCTTAAGGCCGAGGGATCGCGCGTGTGAAAGTGGACAGGTGTTGCCAGGGCACGAAACCGGCGATCGTGTTCGCCAGCGTTCCTTACCACTGCCACGAAGCTGAACCCTCGCCACCCGTCCCCTTGCGGCATGGCGAAGTCTGGCGCCAGGGTCAGGCCCGCTTCCGACACGGAAAAATGATCTTCAACGGTGAGAAGTGAGACCAGATTGTTCGAATCGCTGTCCTGTTGCATCGAGCTATTGCGTAAAAATTGGCAATATAGCATGACCGACAGTGCCTGGACCCTGCTTTGTCTAATCTTGCGCAAATCGGCGGGAGCTGCCGGCATCGCGGGAGCTGGCATGCTAGACTTTTCGGCGTGAAGCCACTGACTGGACAACCTGAGCAAGCCATTTCGCGCAAGCGCGTGGGCGCGGTTGCGCGCGCGGCGCTGGCCGATAAGCCGGGAGATGCCATGTCGCATGCCGTGTTCCGCACCATGTCCGGCACCGACGCGACGCTGGAGCGGTTTGCCTGGCTGGGCGATGGGTTGGCCGCGGCAGTCTGGCATCGCAGCACAGAGGAGGCGGTGACCGAATACCGCCAGCCCGGCCATCACACCCTGTCCTGTTACCTGGGCGGCGGCTACAGCGTCGAGCGCGAAGGCTTGCCGGGGCAGTATGGCGCGCCGCAGCGTCTGTGCTCTCTACCGGACTGGCATGAGTCGGAGTGGGTGGTGCGCGGCCAGCTGCGCATGCTGCATGTCTACTTCATGCCGGAGCATTTCACGCAGCGCGCGGTGGCGGAGCTCGACCGTGAGCCGCGCGAACTCACACTGCAGGACCGCACCTATTTCGAAAACCCGCGCCTGGTGCAGCTGTGCGGCGACTTGCTGCAGCAGCCGTGGGACGATGCCGACCAGCTGCTGCGCGCCAACGAAATCACGCACGAAGCCTTGAGTGAACTGCTGCACTCGCAGTCGATCACCAAGCCCGGCTTGCGCCTGCGCGGCGGACTGGCGCCCCTGGTGCGGCGCCGCCTGCATGATTACATCGAAGCCCACCTCGACCAGAACATCACGCTCGGCATGCTGGCGCAGCTCGCCTGCATGTCGGAATTCCACCTGGCCCGCATGTTCCGCATCAGCTTTGGCATGCCGCCGTCGGCATGGATCGCGGCGCGCCGGGTCGAGCGCGCGCGCAGCCTGTTGCGTGCCGGCCGCCTTCCCTTGCAGCAGGTTGCCGAAGCTTGCGGCTACGCGGACCTCAGCCACTTCACGCACCGCTTCAGCGAAGCAGTCGGTGCGCCGCCTGGCCGCTACCGCCAGCTCACTGCCAGCTTCAAGTCCTGATCCTGTTCGCAGCTTGCATCGCGCTATAGCCGGCAATGCTATCGCGCCGCCGCGCACGATTTGATGTGCTGCGCGCGCCGCCGCCGCACGCAGCGCAGCATAAGGCCCTGTTCACACATAGGAGAGGATCATGCCGAAATCTGTTCGCATCTTGTTGGCGATGTGCGCGCTGCTTGCGTGCAGCGCGAATGCGGCGCCTGCCTATCAAGCGATCGCGCTTGGCAGCGAAATCATGCCGAAGTTCGTGAATGACCTGGGCCAGGTCGCCGGCCTTGGCCAGGACGGCAAGCCGGTTATCTGGAACCGCGATGGTTCGCTGCTGCATCTGGAGGGTGCCGCCAGCCAGGTCAGCATCACCGGCTTTAACAACCAGGGCACGGTGGTCGGCAATGCCGTGATTCCGGGCTTTAGCCTGCCGCAGCCGGTGATGTGGCGCAGCGGCGGCGCCGTGGAACGCTTGCCGCTCTATGGCCTGGCCGGCTTCACATCGGGCATCAATAACCGGGGCGACATCATCGGCTACATGGCCGGCGCGTCCGATACAGGCTCGGGAGAGGTTGGCTTTATCCAGTGGGGCGATGGCAGTGCGGCGCAATTGTTCGACGATTACAAGCCTCAGTTGATCAATGACCGCGGGCTGGTTCTCGGCCGGCGCAGCGACGAATGGGGCACCAGGAGCTGGCAAGATGGCGCGTTCGGCGCCTCCTTGTTCGCCGGCGAACTGTTCATCAGGGCGCTCAACAACGAAGGCCGCATGGCGGGCACCAGCGATTACCACGCCTTTTCGATGATTGAGCGGGCGGGCCAGCCGGACCTGCAGGAACTATGGTTCGGCTTTGGCCATGACATGAACGATGCCGGCACTGTTGTCGGCGAGACCGATCTCTCCTTGCGGGCCATGGTGTCGTTTGAAGGAAGAACCTATGACCTCGACCACTTGTGGCACGACGCGCAATTTTCGGGCTGGTCCCTGGTCAACGCCTGGGACATCAATAACGGCGGCGCCATCCTCGCGCAAGGTGTCGGGCCGTATGGCGAAAACCTGAACTTCCTCTTGTCGCCGGTGCCGGAGCCGCAGGCCGCCGCGCTCCTGCTCGCTGGCCTCATGCTGCTGGCTGCGTGGCGGCTCGCGCAGCGCAAACTGTGGGCTCGCCTGTCCTTGTCCTCGCTGCTGGCGCTGCTCGCTTGCAATGCCTATGCGCAGGAAGCGCCATCCTATCGCGCCATCAAGTTCGATGGCCCATTCACACCGCAATTCCTGAATGACGCCGGCCAGGTTGCGGGCCTCGGCCGGGATGGCAAGCCGGCCATCTGGAATCCGGATGGCTCGATCATGCACTTGCCCGGCGTGGTCAGCAACCTGACCATCACCGGTTTCAACAACCAGGGAACGATCATAGGCAACGCCTCTGTCTCCGGCTTTTCGCAGACGCAGGCAGTCATGTGGCGCAACGGCGGCGCGATGGAACTGATACCGTTTGCGGCATCGGGGATTATTGCCGCAGGCATGAACGACCGCGGCGACATTGTCGGCTTTAGCACCACGTCTACCGGTCCGGGCTCCGGGCCCACCGGCATCATCCAATGGGGCGATGGCAGCGCGCCGCAGCTGTTTGACAATTACCGGCCCCGCCTGATCAACAACCAGGGCCTCGTGGTCGGCAGCCGGACCGACGAATTTGGCCCCAGGAGTTGGCAAGACGGCGTCTTTGGTGAATATGGGCTTCCCTACGATTACAGCGTCGAGGCGCTGAATGCGGAAGGGCGGCTGGCCGCCCACCAGGATAACGGCCGGGCATTCACGCTGCTATGGCGAAACGGCGCATGGGAACACCAGGATTTATGGGCGCCTTACGCTTATGACATAAACGATGCCGGCAGCGTGGTGGGCGAGAGCAGTTACCGGCGCGCCATGCTGTGGTACCAGGACCGGCCCTACGTGATGGACCACTTGTGGAATGAAGAGCAGTATGCTGGCTGGTTCCTGAGGCGCGCGTGGGACATCAATGCCAGCGGCCAGGTTCTTGCCAACGGTAGCAGCGAGTGGGAAGCCAATGCGATGTTCCTGCTGTCGCCCGTGCCGGAACCGGCGCAAGGGGCAATGCTGCTGGCCGGGCTGCTGTTGCTGGGCAGTCTGCGCCTCAGGCCAGGTCGGCGATCAGCCTGACGATTTCGTCGCCGTAGGAGACCAGCTTCTTCTCGCCCACGCCGGAGATGCCGCGCATCTCGTCCAGCGAGGCCGGGCGCACCTTGGCGATTTCGCGCAGGGTGGCGTCGTTGAAGATCACATAGGCCGGCACGCCATGTTCGCGCGCCGCGCCCATGCGCCAGGAACGCAGGCGGTCGAAGATGCGCTGTTCGTCGCCATCCAGGCTGGTTTCTTCGTAGCCCTTTGGCGCCGAGCTGCGCTTCTGCTTGACCGGTTTCTGGTACTGGCGCAGCTGCACCTTCTGGCCGCCTTTCAGCACCGGGCGCGCGGCGTCGGTCAGTTTGAGCGAACTGAATTGTTCGTGGTCGACGGTCACCAGGCCGAGCGCGATGACCTGGCGCAGGATGGCGCGCCATTCCTGTTCGCTGCGGTCGGCGCCAATGCCGAACACGGACAGCTTGTCGTGGTGCCAGGTCTGGATGCGTTCGGATTCGGCACCGCGCAGCACGTCGATCACATGGCCGGCGGCAAAGCGCTGGTCGCAGCGGTAGATTGCCGACAGCAGTTTCTGCACCGGCACCGTGCCGTCGAAGGAGACCGGCGGGATCAGGCAGGTATCGCAATTGCCGCAAGGTGTGGCGGGCTCGCCGAAATATTCCAGCAGGCGCACGCGGCGGCAGCTCAGGGTCTCGCACAGGCCCAGCATGGAATCGAGTTTGGTCGACAGCACGCGCTTGAAATTCTCGTCGGCGTCAGACTCGTCGATCATGCGCCGCTGCAGCACCACGTCCTGCAGGCCGTACGACATCCAGGCGCTGGCAGGCATGCCGTCGCGGCCGGCGCGGCCGGTTTCCTGGTAATAGCCTTCGATCGACTTGGGCAGGTCGAGATGGCAGACGAAACGCACGTCCGGCTTGTCGATGCCCATGCCGAAAGCGATGGTGGCCACCATCACGATGTTTTCCTCGCGCAGGAAGCGGGCCTGGTTCTCGGCGCGTACTGTGTGCTCCATGCCGGCGTGGTAGGCCATGGCCCGCACGCCATGCTCGTTCAGGAATTCGGCCGTTTCTTCCACCTTCTTGCGCGACAGGCAGTAGACGATGCCGCAGTCGCCCGCGTGTTCGGCGGTGATGAAGTCCAGCAGCTGCTTGCGGCCGTTGGTCTTTTCGACGATCTGGTAACGGATGTTCGGGCGGTCGAACGACGAGACGAATTGCGCGGCATCGTTCAACGCCAGGCGGTGGATGATCTCGGCGCGCGTCTGCTGGTCGGCGGTTGCCGTCAGCGCAATGCGCGGCACATTCGGGAACTGCTCGTGCAGCACCGACAGCTTGATGTATTCCGGGCGGAAGTCGTGGCCCCATTGCGATACGCAGTGCGCTTCGTCGATGGCGAACAGTGCGATCTGCGAATCCTGCAGCAGGTCGAAGCAGCGCTGCGTCAGCAGCCGTTCCGGCGCCACGTACAGCAGGTCGATCTGGTTGGTGCGCACCAGGCGTTCGATGCGCGCCGCTTCTTCATAGGTCTGCGTCGAATTGAGGAAGGCCGCGCGCACGCCGACTTCGGCCAGCGCGTCGACCTGGTCCTGCATCAGTGCGATCAGGGGAGACACCACCACGCCCACGCCGTCGCGCAGCATGGCCGGGATCTGGTAGCACAGCGACTTGCCGGCGCCGGTGGGCATCAGCACCAGGGCGTCGCCGCCATTGCCGACATGGTCGACAATCTGCCCCTGCTGGCCGCGGAAGGCTGGGTAGCCGAAGACGGTCTGGAGCAGGTGAAGGGCGCGCTGGCTGGTGTCCTGGCCGGTCATTCTCTTATTCAGCCCAGACGATCATGCCGGAGTAGGCGGAGGCGATCACCACGATGCCGAACACGATGCGGTACCAGGCGAATGCGGTGAACGTGTGGGTGCTGATGTAGCGCAGCAGCCAGCGGATGCAGGCGAAGGCCGAGACGAAGGCCACCACGGCGCCAATGCTGAACAGGGGCAGGTCGGCGGCCGACAGCAGCGCGCGCTCTTTCCACAGCGAGTAGAAGGTGGCAGCCAGCAGGGTCGGGATGGCGAGGAAGAAGGAGAATTCGGTTGCCACTTTGCGCGACAGGCCGAACATCATGCCGCCGATGATGGTGGCGCCGGAACGGCTGGTGCCGGGAATCAGGGCAAACACCTGGGCGATGCCGACTTTCAGCGCATCCATGGTGGTCATGTCGTCGACCGACTGCACGCGCACGGCAACCGGATTATTCTTGGCGCGGCGCTCGACCCACAGGATGATCAGGCCGCCGATGATGAAGGCCAGCGCCACCGGTACCGGTGCAAACAGCACGGCCTTGATCTTTTTGCTGAACAGGAAGCCCAGCGCGGCGGCCGGGATGAAGGCCACCACCACATTGATGGCGAAGCGGCGCGCGCGTTCGTCGCGGAACATGCCGAACAGGACGTCGCAGATTTTCTTGTGGTATTCCCAGATCACGGCAACCATGGCGCCGCCCTGGATGGCGATCTCGAACACTTTGGCTTTCTCGCCGGTGAAATTCAACAAACTACCTGCCAACACGAGGTGGCCGGTGGAAGAAATCGGCAGGAATTCAGTAAATCCTTCGACCAGACCCATGATCAGAGCCTTCAGCGCGAGAATGATATCCATTGTGAATTTGCTAAGTGTGTTGGTGGGGAACGCGGGCGGGATGCTGCGCGGGCACGAAGCTTACCATGAGCGCGGCCTGCCAATGCACTTGGGTCAAGAGTAGCCCCGTTGCCGGGGCGCCAGTTTGCGCTGCGTCAGGAGTGGACCCGCACCATGCGGCTGCTGGCGGCTACCAGCAACAGCGCCCCGCCGAGCACGGCAAACGCCAGGTCCAGACTGGAGAGGTGGGCCACGAAACCGATCATGGCCGGCCCGGCCAGGATGCCGGCGTAGCCGATGGTGGTGATGGCGGCAATGGCCAGGCTGGCCGGCATGGCACGCTGGTTGCCGGCGGCGGTGAACAGGATGGGCACGATGTTGGAGGCGCCCAGGCCGACCAGCACGAAGCCCGCCAGCGCTACGGCCGGCGTCGGCGAGGCGACAGCCGTGAAGAAGCCGGCGGCGGCGCACAGGCCGCCCGCCAGCAGCACGCGGCGGCCGCCAAAGCGGCTGACCACGCGGTCGCCGGTCAGGCGGCCGATGGTCATGGCGACGGCGAAGGCGGCGTATCCGAGTCCGGCGCGGCCTTCTTCCAGCCCGCGTTCGGCGGTCAGGAACACGGCGCTCCAGTCCAGCATGGCGCCTTCGGCCAGGAACACGATGAAGCACATGGCGCCGATGAAGATCACGGCGCCATGCGGCATGACGAAAGTCGGGGTGTCGCCGTCACGCGCTTCCGGCTCGTGCAGCAGGTCGGGGCTGGCGCGCCACAGCAGGAGTACGATCAGTGCGACGATGGCCAGGCAGGCGCCCAGCGGACCGCTGCCAAGCCACAGCAGCAGCGCCATGCTGCCGGCGCCGGCAAAGCCGCCCAGGCTGAACATGCCGTGAAAGCCGGACATCAGCGCTCCGCCGCTGGCTTTTTCCACAATCACTGCCTGCACATTCATCGCCACGTCCATCGTCCCCAGCGAAGCGCCGAACATGAACAGTACCAGTCCCAGCAGGAGCGGCGTCGGCGCCAGCGCCAGGCCGGGCAGGGCCAGGCAAACCACCAGGGCCGACCACAGCACCACCTTGCGGCAGCCAAAACGCGCCGCCAGCGCGCCGGTCAGCGGCATCGCCAGCAGCGAGCCGAGGCCGAGACAGAGCAGCAGCAAGCCAAGCGGGCCCTCGGCCAGCTGCAAGCGCTCCTTCGCATAAGGCACCAGCGGCGCCCAGGCGGACATGGCCAGGCCCGCAGTCAGGAATGCAAGGCGGGTGGAAAGACGGTGGCGGTGGTCGATGGATTGATTCATGGCTGAACATTCTAGCCGGGAATCGTTTCCAATGCTGGCGCGGGCGTCGATTCAGGGCGCGGTGGCGAGTTCCAGGGCGGTGAGCCAGTGCATGGCCTGCTCGCGCGTCTCGCCGCACATTTCGGCCGACGGCTGCAGGCCGCCGCAGAATGCGGGGCGCTCGGGCTTGCCGAAGATCTTGCAAAGATTATTCTCGCCAAGCTGCACGCAGCGTACGCCTGCGGGCTTACCGTTCGGCATGCCGGGAATCGGGGAGTTGATGGAAGGCGCCGTGCAGCAGGCGCCACAGTTTTCGCGGCAATTCATAGGCCTCATTATGCCGCACGGATCGATATGCACGAAAGCTAGCTGTAAGAAAGTGACGACATAATGCGCCACTATTTTTCCCGAACAAATGGAAGTCGATTATGTCCGTATCCATCAAAAGCGCTGATTCCCGCCGCCGGTGGGCAATGTTGTCCGTGCCGGCCTTGCTCCTGTTGGCAACCATCGCAGGATGCGGCGGCGGCGGTTCGTCCAGCTCACCGGCCAGCCAGGGTAACGCCAACGCCACCCTGACTCCAGCCCCGGCACCGAGCCCGGCACCGACTCCTAACCCAGGCAGCACCCCGCCCACCTCTTACTGGAAGCCGGCCTTGGGCGACACCTGGCAGTGGCAGCTGGCCGGGACGATCAACACGTCCTACCCGGTGGCCGTGTACGACATCGACCTGTTCAACATTCCTGCGGCGACGATCCAGGCCTTGCAGGCCAGCGGCAAAAAGGTGGTGTGTTATTTTTCCGCCGGCAGTTCCGAGAATTGGCGCCCTGATTTTTCCCAGTTCCAGGCCGCCGACATGGGCAATGGCCTGAGCGGATGGCCTGGCGAGCGCTGGCTTGACACGCGCTCGGCCAACGTGCGGAAAATCATGCAGGCGCGCCTGGACCTGGCCGTATCCAAGGGCTGCAACGGTGTCGAGCCGGACAATGTCGATGGCTACAGCAACGGCAGCGGCTTTGCGCTGAGCGCAGCGACCCAGCTCGATTACAACCGCTTCCTGGCCAGCGAAGCCCATCAGCGAAAGCTGTCCATCGCGCTGAAAAACGACCTCGACCAGTTAAATGACCTGGTGGGAGACTTCGACTTCGCGGTCAACGAACAATGCCACGAGTTTGCCGAATGCAGCGGCTACCAGGTCTTCATCGCCAGCGGCAAGCCGGTGTTCAACGCCGAATATGCGGCTTCCTATCGCACCGATGCTGCCGCACGGGCCGCGCTATGCGCCGATGCGCGCACACGCCAGTTCCATACCCTGGTGCTGCCGCTCGCTTTGGACGACAGCCTCCGCTTCAGCTGCGAACCCTGAACCCGCATGCGCAGGAGGCCAGCCCATCCAGCGCATGGCTTGCTCGCGCGACTCGCCGCACACGGCTTCATCGGGGCCGAACTGGACGCACACGAGGGGGCGTTCGGGCAAGCCATACAGCTTGCAGCGCCTGTGTTCATCTAACTGGATGCAGGGCACGCCCGCCGGTTTGCCATTCGGCATGCCGGGAATCGGGCTGGAGATTGCAGGTGCCGTACAACAGGCACCGCAGTGTGGACGGCACGGGATCGGGGTGCGGTTCACAGCCGTGCTGGCGGCTTGCCTTGCTAATGGATCACGTGGTGCGTGCGGCCGCCGAAGGCTTTCAGGGCGTCGGACAGCGACACTTCGATCTGGCCAAGGTGGGCATCGGCCAGCACCCAGGGTTCGCCGTCAGCGGAATGGCGCTTGGCCACTTCGCGTTCGACCATGGCCGCCATGCGTTCGTGCAGCACTTGCTGGTAGCGTGGCGAATCCGGATTCCCAGCCTGGGCGCGGGCATACATATCTGCCCCTTCCCATAGTTCCTGGATGCGCTCATCCCCAAGTCCGGAGGCGGCTGCCAGGACTTGCAACGTTGATTTATTGTGCATTTTTACTCTCCCAGACACGTTCTTTGACGCGTACTTAGCAGTAAATACCTAATTCTCACGAATTACCAATCATTTCTCAGAAGTGGATCTTTATAACAACAGTCGTTGTTCTTCTGGCTAGATTGTCGGCCAAAGGCAGTCTGCTAGAATGGCGCACGTTATGTGATTGGTGCCTTCATGCAAGCCTGCAGGGAGGTGAAACGGGAAGCCGGTGCCGCGCGAGATTGCCATCTTGCGCCAGTCCGGCGCAGCCCCCGCTGCTGTAAGCCGGACGAAGCTGACCAACGCCACTGTGCATCGCACGGGAAGGCCAGGCCAGCGGAGGATGAAGGCGAGCCAGAAGACCGGCCAGTCACCTTTGATTGTGCGAAGCCCGGGGTGTGGTTTTGCGTGCTCGGAATCCTGCTGTGCCTACCATTACCTTCGCCCGGACCATTGCGGTCCTGCTCTGTGCGTTCGCTTGCGCGCGTGCCAATGCTGCCGTGCTGTTTGCTATCGTCACCGAACGCGCCGCACCTATCGCCATCGAAGCCGCGCACCGCCACTTGGCCTCCCATCCCCAGGACCGTATCGTGCTGCGCACGCCAGCGCAGTGGATGGCGGCCGACGACAAGCAGGCCGCCCTGTGGCTGGCGCAGGCCGACAGCATCCTGGCCGTGTCGCTGTTCGGCGACCCGGCGCGGCGCCTGAAGGAAGCCTTGCCGCGCCATGCCCGCCCACAGGCCACAGTGCTGGCCATGAACGGCGAAGCCACGCTGAGCCTGCTGTCGCGCGGGCGGGAAGGCAGCCTGCAGGGTTTTCCGCCTGAGACGCTGCGCCAGCTCTCGGCCGAGCAGCCGCCGGAAGCAGCGCTGCATGCCGCCAAAGCGCGGCCCGCAGCCGCCCAATGGCTGGCAGCGCGCCAGGTGTGGCAGGCCGGAGGCCGCGACAACACGGCGGCCTTGTTCGCACACCTGCTCGATCCCTCGCGCGCACTGGCGGAGCCGCAGCCGGAACCGGCGCTGCGCCTTCGTGCCGGCCAGCGCGAGTTGCACGACGCGGCAGCATGGGGCAGGGCGGCGCAACTCGGCCTGCAGGCGCGGCCCACGGTGGTCGTGCTGGACCTGTCGAACATGGATGGCACGGTGCCGGATACCGTCTGCCGCCAGGTCGAGCGCAATGGCCAGCAATGCGTACAGGTGCTGCCGCGCTGGGGCGGCGCTTCGCGCGAGGCGCTGGAGCGCTTGCCGGAATTGATTGCACCTGCCGTGCCGGCCGCCATGGTGGTGCTGCAGGACTTCGTGGTCGGTGCAGCCGAGGGGCGCGAGGCGGTCAGTGAAGCCTTCAAGAAGCTCGATATCCCGCTGTTCAAGGCGATCCGGCTGTCCGACCGCACGGCCATGCAGTGGCGCCTGTCGCCGGATGGCCTGCCGCCGGATTCGGTGCAATACCGCGTGGCGCTGCCGGAGCTGCAGGGCATCGGCCAGCCTGTCGTTGTCGCTGCATTGGGCGAGCCGCAGCGCGACAAGCTGACCGGCATCGAGAACCGCCCGCCGGTGGTGCTGGCAGCGGAAGCGGAGCGCCTGGCGGCGCGCGTCGATCGCTGGCTGGCGCTGCGCGCCAAAGCCAACCGCGACAAGCGCGTGGCCCTGGTCTATTACAACCACCCGCCGGGCCGCCAGAACATCGGCGCCGACAACCTCGACGTGCCGGCTTCGCTGTTCGACATGCTGCACGCCTTGAAGGACGCTGGCTACACCGTCGGCGAATTGCCGGCCACGCCGGAAGCGCTGCTCGACCGCATCATGGCGCACGGCGTCAACCTGCCGGAAGACCGTGGCGCCTTGCGCGAGCTGGCCGGCGCCGTGAACAGCGTCAGCGCCGCCGATTACGCGAAATGGTTCGCGACGCTGTCGCCGCGTGTGCAGGGCGAAATGACCAGCGGCTTGCTGGGCCGCCTGCATGCTGACGTGCTGGAAGCGGAAGCCGCCGGCGAATGGGCGCTGGGCCGCAAGCAGGCCGAGGTCGTGATCAAGGAACTGCAGCACCTGGTGGAAGGCGCCGATCATCCGCAACGCGAGGCGGCCATCCGCGACCTGGCGGCGCTGGCCGATGGCTATGCGGCCTGCCTGCGGGCAAAGGCGAAGCGGCGCTGCGCTGCGCTGGAAGCACTGCGCCGGCGCGTGTCGTCGTACGGCATCGAAGGCTTGAAGGGCTGGGGCCCGGCGCCCGGCAAGATCATGGTCGACGGCGGCAAACTGCTGGTGCCTGGCCTCATGTTCGGCAATGTGTTCATCGGCCCGCAGCCGCCGCGCGGCTGGGAGGTCGACGAGGAACTGCTGCATGCCAATACCAGCGTGCCGCCGCCGCACCAGTACCTGGCCTTTTACCACTGGCTGCGCGACCGCTTCAAGGCCGATGCACTGGTGCACATCGGCCGCCATTCCACGTACGAATTCCTGCCGGGGAAGGCGGTTGGCCTGTCGGGCGACGATTTCCCCAGCCTGATTGCGGGCGACCTGCCTGGCATCTATCCCTACATCGTGGACGGCGTTGGCGAAGGCACGCAGGCCAAGCGGCGCGGCCTGGCTGTGATGGTTGACCATCTGACGCCGCCGCTGGCATCGACGCCGCTGTACGATGAGCTGCTGTCGCTGCGCCAGGTGGTCGAGAGTTACGAAGCGGCCAGCTCGGAAACGCTGAAGGCCAAGGCCGCGCAGCTGATGCGCGAACGCGTTGTGGCCCTGAACCTGAAGGCGGAGCTGGAGGCGTCGATGGCCGACGTGCTGGCCGTGCGCGGCATCGGCTTCGACGCGGCCGACGACGATCTGCTGGCGCACGAGGTCGGCCACTACCTGACCAAGCTGCAGGAGAAATTCATGCCACATGGCTTGCACATCTTCGGTCGTCCGTGGAAGCAGGAATCGATCGACCTGATGCTGGAGTCGATGAAGAAGGGCGGCATCGATGATCCCGAAGTAGCGCGCAAGCTGGCCGCCTCGCCGCTGAACGAAATGCGTGCGTTGCTGGCCGGCCTGGATGGCCGCTTCATCGAACCGGGCAAGGGCAACGATCCTTTGCGCTCGCCGGAAGCGCTGCCGACCGGCCGCAACTTCCATGCGGTCGACGGCGATATCCTGCCGACCAAAATCGGCTACCAGATGGGTTCCAGCCTGGCTATCAAGGCGGCGGCGCGCGAGCGCTCCGACGCCGGCAGCGAAGGCATCCTGCTGTGGGCCTCCGATGCGGTGCGCGATGAAGGTGTGATGGTGGCCTTCGCGCTGGCGATGATGGGCGCGGAGCCGGTCTGGAATGCGCGCGGCATCGTCAACGATGTACGCCTGGTCCCAGGGGCGGTACGGCGCGACGCGCTGGTGACCACCTCCGGCCTGTTTCGCGACCTGTACCCGAACCTGATCCGCCTGATCGACCGCGCCGGGCGCATGTCGCTGGCCGCTTCCGCTGCGGGCATCGCCGAGCAGGAACCTGCATTGCGCGAAGCCCTGGAGTCGGCGCTGGCGCCGCTGGGCAGCAGCGCCGGCGCCGGCAGCGGCAGCATCGGCGCCAGCACCAGTACCGCCTGGGGCCGTGAGCCCACAACAAGCAACCGCGTGGCGCGCGAATGGCTGGTGCGCGTGCGCACTTTGCAAGCGGGCGGCATGCCGCTGGCCGAAGCCGGCCGCGCCGCTGCCCAGCGCATCTTCGGCGATGCTCCCGGCGCCTACGGTGCAGGCGTCAACCGCCTGACTGAACGCTCCGGCGCCTGGCGCGAACGCGACGAGATCGGCAAGGCCTACCGCAACCGCATGGGCCACGCCTACGGCCTGGATGCCAGCGGCGAGGCAAATCACGCCGCCTTCGACGTTGCCCTGGACGGCATTGCGCGTACCTACCATGGCCGCGCCAGCAACCTGTACGGGCTGCTGGACAACAACGACGCATTCGATTACCTCGGCGGCCTGTCGCTGGCCGTTGAAAGCCGTACCGGCCGCGTGCCGGAAGCGCTGATCCTGCAGCACGCGCAGCCGGGCCGCGCCGACGTTGAACCGCTGGCCGCCGCCATGCTGGGCGAGCTGCGGGGGCGCTTCCTCAACCCGGCCTGGATCAAGCCTTTGATGGGACATGGCTATGCCGGTGCCCGCACCATGGGGCAGGAGTTCCTGGAAAACCTGTGGGGCTGGCAGGTAACGCGTCCGGACCTGGTGAAGAACTGGGCCTGGGACGAGGTGAAGTCGGTCTACTTCGACGACGCGCACAAACTCGGCCTGCCGCAATTTCTCGGCCAGCGCCACAACGCCCACGCCAAGGCGCATATGCTGGCGATCTTCATGGTGGCGGCCGAGAAGGGCTACTGGAAAACCGACGACGCCACGATCAAGAAGATGGGCGGCGAATTGGCGCGCCTGGTCGCCAGCAATGGCTTGCCGGGCAGCGGGCACACAGCGCCCGACCACCCGATGTGGCAGTGGCTTTCGCCCCAGCTCGACCCGGCCGATGCGCAAGCCCTGGCGTTCACCCTCGCCAAAGCGCGCGGCGATGCACTGGCCGCCGAGGCCTATACAGCGACCGCGCCAGCCGGCGAGCCCGTTGCGGTGCGCGGCAGCGATGCGGTTTCCAGCCCGTCCGCTAAAGCGCCCGTCGACGCAGCGCACGCCACCGATACCGTTTCCGCCGGCGCCGGTGCTGCCCACGCTGAATCCACTGTCGCTGCCGCCGCCGCGGTTGCCGCAACCATGCCCCACGCCGCTGCCTCGCGCGTCACCCAATCCGCAAACGCAGGCCGCAGCACGCAAGACCGCAGCGAACTTGGCGCGGTCGTGGCAGCCGACGGCAATACCGCACAAGCCCGTGCCTACGAGCTGCGCGACCTTACGGACAAGCAGCCGCAATCTCCCGCCGAGCGCGCCATGAAGCTGCTCTCCCTGCTGGCCGCAGCGGCAGCCGGCATCGCCCTGTTTGCACTAGGCGTCCTGCGCGGCGCTCAAACACCAATCCATAAAGGAGTACACCAATGATCGACCACCAAACCTACGCCTGGCTGCACGACGGCGTCAGCTTCCTCCTCGCTCCAGCCCTGCTGGCACTGATCGCGGCGTGCGCAGTGGCGGCGGTAGAAGCGGGCATCGCCGCCGGCGAACGTTTCAGCGGCCTGAAAAAACTCCGCGCCGCAGGCGACGCCGCGCATATCCAGTCCCTGGCCCGCCACCGCCTCGAGCGCGCCGACCTGCTGGCCCGCATCCCGCCGATGCTCGGCCTGATGGCCACCATCATCCCGCTCGGTCCAGGCCTGGCTGCGCTCGGCCAAGGCAACCCCGCCCAACTGGCCAGCGCCGTGACAGTCGCTTTCGATGCCACCGTGCTGGGCCTGGTCGCCGGCATTGCCGGGCTGGTGATCGGCAAGCTGCGCCGCCGCTGGTACGAAGAAACGCTGGACGCAATGGAGCACGCAGCATGAGGGACCAGCCGCAAGCCCCCGGCAGCGCCGCAGCCGCTGCCCCAGCTCCGGCGCGCAAGTGCCTGCGCCTGTACCGCCACCTTGACTCCCGCTTCGACGACAGCGATGAGGACCCGCGCGCCAGCCTGGTCAACCTGGTCGACGTGATGCTGGTGTTCGCCTGCGGCCTGATCGCCGCCATCGCCGGCAGCCAGGGCGCGCTGCAGAAGAAGCCGGTGGAAAAAGGGCGCCAGATCGAGCGCCCAGCCGCCGGCGTCACGCAAGCCGGCAGCGGTTACGACCGCGTCGGCGAGGTGTTCCGCGATCCGAAAACCGGCCAGCTCGTGCTGATCGAACCCGCCAAAAACGAAGCAACGCGCCCCAAGTAGCTCAAGGCCCTCCCATCAAGCAAGCCGCAAGGCTTAAATTAGGTACTTGCTGCCATCGAAATTTAGGTGGCAGTACTGATCCCTGCACCCCATCCCCTAGCCCACCATTAGCACTCCGTTGCCCCAGGCATGCACCTGCCGGGGACAACGAAGGCTTCAAAGCCCTACGGCCGGCCGAACCGCCTTCGACCGATCAAAATGTTGACAAATTTTATATACTTCGCTACATTAAATACCTATCGGTACGAAATTCGCCGATCAGGATCTCGACATTGGTTGTACGCACCTTCAGAGTTGACAGACGCCATGAACAGCCTCAGTAAAGAGCAGACCGTCGCCGTTGCCGCCTTCATTCAGGCCTGCCACAGCGTATCGACGCTTCAGGATTTCAGCACCGTTGTAGGCCCGCGCCTGCGTGACGTGCTGCCCCATGCGATGTTCGCATGCGGTTGCATGCGCATGGCAGACCGGCGCATCGTGGAAGCGGTGAATCTCAGTTTCCCGGCCGCCTTCATGAACGGCTTTGTGATCGAAGATAACCACTGCCCATGTCCCGCGCTGCGGCGCTGGGTGGAGACGCGCAGCCCCGTTTTCGTGGACCCCGAGTCACCGCTGCTGCTGCCGGGCGACCGCGCCTGGCTGGCTAACGCCGAGCGGCACGGCATCCGCAATGTGGCTATCCATGGGGTGATGAGCCTGAGCCAGGAGCACGCGTGCTATTTCTCGTTCGGTAACCTCGACCAGTGGAATCGCGAGACGGCTTTCCTGCTGCAATTGCTGGCGCCGCACCTGCACTACGCGCTGACCCATGTCGAGGAATTCGGCAACAAGCGGCCGAAGAAGATCCTCACCGAGCGTGAACAGGAAGTGCTCAAGTGGATCTGCGGCGGCAAGTCCAATTCGGAGATGGCCTCGATCCTCGGCATCAGCTCGTGGACGGTCAAGATCCACGTCAGCAACCTGCTGGCCAAGCTGAATGCTTCCACGCGCGGGCACGCGGTGGCCAAGGCCATCTCCTCCGGCCTGATCGAGGTTTAAGCAGCTTTCAGGTGGCGCTTGCGCGCGGGCGCCGGCGTCTTGGGCCACACGGCCATCGCCGTCTCGATCACCGTCAGCAACTTGGCCTGGCCCGCGCCACTCTTGGCCATCACCGCCAGGCCGGCAATCAAGGAACCGAACAAGGCAGCCATCGCCTGCGGCGTCATCCCGGCCGGCAGCTGGCCGTCCTTTGCCGCCCGTTCCAGGCGTTGCAGCACCATGGTTTCCGTGCCTTGCAGGGCTGAGCGCAGTGCCATCTCCACCGAAGCCGGAATGCTCGTGCCACCGCAATCGGCGGTGCCATTGATGATGAAGCAGCCGCCCGGCAGGTCGGGATCGGCCAGCATCTCGGCCAGCGAACGCAGGAAGCCTTCCAGGGCCGTTCGGCCATCCGGCTCGTCATTGAGTTTGGCGGCGTGGCGTGCGATCAGCAGCGACAGGTAGCGCTGCAAGCCTTTCAGGTACAAGGCTTCCTTGTCGCCGAAGGCCGCGTACAGGCTCGGTTTCGACAGGCCCATCGCATCGGTCAGCTCGTGCAGGGAAGCATCCTGGTAGCCGTGTTTCCAGAACACTTCCACAGCCCGGTCCAGGGCATGGTCGATATCGAAAGTGCGCGGGCGGCCGCGTTCGCGGGTCATGGTGATCTCCATTCGTTCGTTTGGTTGACGAATATTATACTAACCGGTATATTAAATACCTATCGGTACATAAATAAAGACGGACCGGTATTTTTCAATATTTTGCCGCTCTTGCAGGGCGGCCTTTCAAGGAGAAGATGATGGGTAGACTGACTGGCAAAACCGCTCTGATCACCGGCGGCACCACTGGCATCGGCCTGGCAACGGCCAAGCTGTTCCTGAAAGAAGGCGCACGCGTCGCGATCATTGGCCAGGACGCACAGCGCGTCGAAGCGGCCGGCAAGGAGCTGGGCGAAGGCGTTCTGGCGCTGCGCGCCGACGTATCTTCGGCTTCGGACATGGCAGGCGTAGCGGCCAAGCTGAAATCGGTGTTCGGCAGCCTGGACGTGGTGTTTGCCAATGCCGGCATCGCCCAGCCGATGCCGTTCTCGGACGTCGACGCCAAGCACATCGACAACCAGGTCGACGTCAACTTCAAGGGCGTGATCTACACGGTGCAAAGTGTGCTGTCGATGCTGAACAACCCATCGAGCGTGGTCCTGACCGGCACCACCCTGGTCGAGCAGGGCGTGGCTGGCCTGGCGGTGTACTCGGCCACCAAGGCAGCCGTGCGTTCGCTGGCACGCACCCTGTCGACCGAACTGACCCCACGCGGCGTGCGCGTCAACGTCATCAGCCCGGGCCTGATCGAAACCCCGATCTACGGCAAACTTGGCCTGCCACCGGAAGCGGTGCAGGAATGGGCCGGCCAGCTGATGGCAAAAGTACCGGCTTCGCGCTTCGGCCAGCCGGATGAAGTCGCAAAAGCCGTGTTGTTCCTGGCAAGCGACGATTCCTCTTACATGATCGGCGAGAACATCCTGTTCGACGGCGGCATGGCAACCCTATAATGCATCGAAGCCCGCTACGGCGGGCTTTTCGATGTCGCTACAGGAGATAGGTCTCCCAGTGTTTAGGCGCCGCAAGGCGCCTTTTTTTTCACAGGTCGAGAACCAGGGTCTGGCCGAGGGAGCGTGAACAGCAGGGCATGAACTGGTCATTGCGCGCCTTCTCTTCTTCGGTGAAATAGCAGTCGCGATGTTCGGGCGTTCCTTCCAGCACACCGGTGATGCAGGTGCCGCACAGGCCTTCGTTGCAGGACAGCGGAATGGCGATGCCATGTTCGCCCAGCACGCCGGCCACCGTCTTGTCGGCACCGACGCGGATCACTTTGCCGGTGCTGGCGATGCGCACGTCGAATGCCCCCGGCTCGGGCAGGTCCTGCGCCGGCGCCGCAAAGTGTTCGACATGCACCTGTGCCGATGGCCAGCCATGCGCTGCCGCGCGTTCGCGCACGTGGGCGATAAAGCCTGCCGGGCCGCAGATGTACACATGGGTATCCGCATCCGGCACTGCCAGCAGCGCATCGGCATCGAAATGCTGGTACGGTCCTTCATCGTCGATGTGCAGCCTGGCGCGATCGGACCACGGCGACTGCGCGATCAGGGCGAGGAAGGCGGCATGCTCGCGCGAACGGACGCAGTAATGCAGTTCGAATTCACGGCCTTGCGCAGCCAGTTCCGCCGCCATCGCCAGCATCGGTGTGATGCCGATGCCGCCGCCCAGCAGCAGGCTGCGTTGGGCGGGAACCAGTGCGAAGTGGTTGCGCGGCGCGCTGATGGACAGCACGTCCTCCGTGCCGACCTCCTTGTGCAATGCGCGCGAACCGCCGCGCGACGCCGGTTCGTCGAGGATGCCAAGCAGGTAGCGCTCGCGTTCCAGCGGCGAGCTGCAAATCGAGTACTGGCGCACCAGGCCATTCGGCGCCAGCACGTCGATATGGGCGCCTGCGCTGAAGGGCGGCAGTTCGCCACCGTCCAGCGCACGCAGCTCGAAGCTGGCGATGCCGCGTGCCTCTTCGCGCCGCTGCGCCACCCGTACCAGGAGCGAAGTCGTCTCCATGGCAGCACCCATTACGCCGCTTCGGCCGGCGCGTAGGCCGCCAGCACTTCGGTCAGCGCGGCCACCAGCTTGTCCGCGTCTTCGCGCACGCGCACCACGCTGCGCAGGTATTGCTCGGTCGATCCGGCCTTGTTGCTGCATTCGCGGATCACCAGGCCATATTGTTCGAGCAGGATGTCGCGCACCTGCTTGCCCGACACGCCTTCCGGCAATTCGCTGAACAGGAAATTGCACTTGGAGGGATAGGTCTTCAGGCCCGGCACCGTCTGCAGCTGGCGATACATGTACTCGCGGTCGTCGGCGACCTTGACGAAGCTTTGCTTGTAAAGCTCCTTGAACTGGCCGATGTTCTTCAGTACGAAGCCCGCCAGGCCGTTCACGTTCCAGTAAGGGACCTTGGCGCGCAGTTCGGCCGCGGCACGCGTGTTGGCCACGGCGTAGCCCAGGCGCACGCCATGCCAGCCAAGCGACTTGCCCATGCTCTTGACCACGATCACATTCGACGACTCCATCGCCAGCGCTTCCGCGCTCTCCAGGCCGGAAAACTCGATGAAGGATTCATCGATGATCAGGCTGTCGATATCGGACAGCTCGCGTGCCATCTTGCGGATGTCGTCGCTGCTGAACCAGGCGCCGGTCGGGTTGTTCGGGTTGCAGATGACGACAGTCGTGGCGCCGGTCTCGCGCGCCCGGGCGATCACGTCATCTGCGCCGATGACGAATTCGCGCGCGCGTTCGCGGTGCACGAAATGGACCGGGATATTGAATTCCGGCGGCAGGTCGGTCCAGCGCCCGAAGGTCGGTACCGAGGTCAGGATCGGACCGCTGCTGTCGCGGCACAAGATGGTGATGATCTCGGTGATGCCGTTGGCCACCACGATGTTCTCGGCCGGCGTGCCGACCAGGTCGGCGATCGCTTCCTGGTATACCGGCGAATAGTCCGGGTAGTACTTGAGGATATCGCCCATGTTCTGCGCAATCAGTTCCAGCATCTGCGGCGGCGGGAAGTAGGAATTGGCCGGTACGCAGAAGTCGGTCAGCTTGCCCTGGAACTTCGTGCGCGAACGGATCGCGAAGATGGACGGGTTGTGGAATCGGGTCTGGAAGATGTCCAGGTTGTTAGCAGTCATAGCATCCTCCGCTGATAATCTTGAAGTCGCCCACAATCTCAACGCTTTTGCCGAAGCGCTGTGTGATGGCGTGTTTAAGGGTGTCGCCCAGGCGGTCGCTGGCGCGGTACATCACGCCCAGCACGGTGCCGCTGTGGGCGCAGTTCACGCCGAGTGCGCCGAGTTCGCGGCTGGTGGCCAGCATTTCGTCGAACTGCGGCTTGAGGTGAATCTGCTGGCTCAGTCGCGCGCTGGCGGTGGCCGCTTCCGCCACGGCCAGCGGATCGGCATGGCGCAGGCCGCGTTTCAGCCTGGCCAGCGCATCCTTCAGGTAAGGCTGGTTCTGGCGGTAGATGGCGCGCGCTTTCTTGCGGTCGAAGCCGATGGTGTCGATCTCGCCGCCGCAGTCCACCACCAGCACGTTGAGGTCGGCCGGCGCCGGCATGGAGTCGATCAGGCGGCCGGTCAGGTGGTTGACTTCGGCGATGCCGGGGAAGTGGACGCAATCGGAGGGTTCGATTTCGGTGACCAGGCGCGCGAACAGCTGCGCGTCCAGGCGCACTTCGGCGCTGCGGCACACGGCTTCCAATGCGGCGGTGATGTCGGCGGAGCTGGAGGCCATGCCTTTGCCGCGCGGGATGTCGCTGTAGATGGCGACCTTGTGGCCGAGACGGAAGGCGTATTCGTGCGCCGCCAGGGAGATGGTGTCGCGGATCTTGGTAAAGCGGTTCAGGTCCGACAGGTGCAGGCCGTCGTCGTGTTCTTCGACGGTGGCGTAGGAAAACAGGTTGACCGGGCAGTTGACCAGGAAGTCCTGTTCGTCGATGGCGCCTTGCATCAGTTCACCGCAGGTGCCAGGCGCTTTCAGACGCAATGCGGTCGCTGCGTCAACGCCAATGGATGTCGCTTGCATGATGGTTTCCTTTTGGTGGGAACAACAGATGTGCGCCGGCGGGTGGGCCGGCGCGACAGGAGGTAATCAGAAATTCAGGGAATCAGGCTGCAGCCTTCGCCTCTTGATACAGGTTGGCGAAGTAGTCCAGAGCTTCCGGATCGTAGCTCTTGATAAAGTCAGGCAGTGGGCGGGCTTCGCCATCGAGCGCGATCGCCGTCGAGAACGGAATGGTGTCGCCGACCTGGCCCATGAAGTGGTCGACCTTGGCCTGGTCGCCCTGGATCGCATGGAAGAACTCCAGGTGTTCGCGGGTGTACGGATTGCACTCGGCGCCGTCGCACACGAAGCTCCAGTAGTCTTCGTAGTCGTGCGAGCGCACCTCGTGGTATTCGGCCATCGCCTGTTCGAACGAGGCCTCGTTCTTCAGCACGCGGTCCAGGAAGCCCGATACCAGCTCGGCATCTCGCAGCGAGTGGGTGATCCCCATCGCGGTCCATTGGTCCTTGAAGCTGCAGGCGTCGCCCACCAGCACCCAGCCCTTGCCGTAGGTCTGGCGGTGGTAGGCCACCATGCGGCCCATGGCCTTGAACTCTTCCACGCGCTTGCCCTTGGCGACGATGTCGGCCACTTCCGGCACCACATAGCGGTAGGTCTTGTGGAAGTTCGCTTCCGGATCCTTGCTGAAGTCACTCCACCATGCGGTCGGGCCGTACACCAGCACCAGGTGGCGGTCTTCCATGGTCGGGAAGATGGCGGTGCCGAAGCGGCCGCGCTTGTGGATGCACAGTTCCGGCTTGTCGATGCCGCTGAAATAGCCGTAGTAGGCGAAGGTCGACTTCTCGCGCACCACGGTTTTCTCGGCACCGACCATGCCTGCGAATTGCGACATGCGGCCGTCGGCGCCGACCACGACGCGGGCACGCGCCAGCAGGGCGCCATCCGGGCCGCTGCCGCGCACGCCGACCACCTGGCCGTCTTCGATGATCAGCGACTGCACGGTGGTGGCTTCGCGCACATCGACGCCGGAAGCACGCGCTTCATCCATCAGGACCTTGTCCAGGAAGAAGCGGCGCGGGCCGGCGTAGTAGTCGACCACGCCGTTGTCGTCGCCGTGCAGTTTGATGAAGCGGTCCTTGACCGCCTGCAGCGGCACGCCGCCGTGCAGGCTGATGCCCTCAATGGATACTTCCAGCTGCTTGAAGCTTGGGGTCTGCTCCAGCACCTTGCCGGCTACGCCCAGGCGGTTCAGGTAGGACATGCCGCGTGGCCAGATGAAGTGGGTGGAGTTGGTATCGCGCGGGAAGGTGTCGCGCTCTACCATCAATACTTTGTAGCCTTTGCGGGCCAGCCAGGTGGCGGTGGGTGCACCGGACACGCTGCCGCCCACGACGATGACGTCGAACTGTTCCATGATGATTCCTCAGTAAGTGAAGTTGGCAGGCAGGCTTCAGCTGCCTTTGCGGTAGGTGAAGGATTCGAAGGAGATGCGGTACGTCTTGTTCTTCTCGTTATAGCGGGTGCAATACTGGGTTGGATACCAGCCATCGGTTTGCACTGCAGCTGGCTGTTTCACCGGCAGGCAATCATCCGGCTTGGAGTCCAGGTAGTCCTTGCTCATCATCGGCTCGTAGAAGGTGATGCGGCCGTCGAAGGTGCCGAGGATGAAGGTGTTGGTGAAGGTGCCGCCGTTGAATTCAGGCGCGGTGGCATCGGCGTAGTGGTTGCCCATGTGTGCGTACACCAGGTTGGTGTTGAACATGTCGCGGTGCACGTATTGCGGGGCAACCGGATTCTTGGCCTTGGCTTCGATGGCGCAGTTGGTCAGGCCCGGGCAATCGCCGGTGATCACGGCCAGGCGTTCGGTGTCGGGAATGGTGTAGAAGTGGAAGTCGAAGTGCGGGCGGTCATACACCTGGGCCGGTACGTGGCCATGCGCTTCCCAGTTGATGGTGATGCTCTTGAACTGGCTTGGGTTGGGATCGAAGTACAGCGTGCGCGAATGGCCGCCGACGCACTCCTCGTGGTCGTCAATCTGGTCGTCGCGGTTCAGGTCCAGGCAGGTTTTGCCGTCGTTCAACGGATGATGCGGCAGGTTCTGCAGGGTCGACTCGTGGAATTCGACGCCGACCGCTTCCGGCTTGCCTTTAGGGCTGATCTTGGTGTAAGCCGTGAAGCGGCCATTGCCCATCGAGGAGCTGTCGCCATAGCGCATGCCTGGCTTGAATTTCACTGGGGATTCTTCGTCTTCGTGTGCTTGCACGTTGAGGGTGGCTGCGATCAGGGCAAGCGCGATGGCGGTGTGTTGGAGTTTCATGTATGGATCCTGTTCCGGTTTGTGGGTCACCTGCCGCACATTGGTCGCGGCATCGTTTTTTTGAAATCGGAAGGTATGGTGACAAAACAGGATCGCGACCACCATAGCCCACCCGGGCTAGTCCTTGCACGTGGAATGGTTGCAAGCGAAAAGGTTGTGCGAATCGTCCTAATGGATTCAGAATCTTCTTATCAATATGAGACAAGGAATATGGAATGGATTTTTCGCAGTCGCCTGTGCGCAGTCTGCGCCGGCTGTTTGCTGCATTGGCCGTGATCGTCGCGGGGATACTGGCGCTGTTCGCATTGGTGTGCCAGCCCTCGGTGACTGCCGTGCCGTCAACGCCACCGCCGGTCGATCCCGCCAAGCTCGAAGCGCACGTAAGAAAACTGTCGGTCGATTTCTACCCGCGCTCATTCGAGCACCGCGCAAATCTCGAACGCACAGCGGCATACATCGCAGAGCAGTTCAAGGAAGCAGGTGCGCAGGTGTCGATCCAGGATGTGGTGGCCGAGGCGGAGCATTACAAAAACATCGTTGCGCACTTCGGACCTGCGAGCGGGCGCCTGCTGGTGATTGGCGCCCATTACGACAGTCATGGCGCAACACCAGGAGCTGACGACAACGCCAGCGGCATTGCGGGCTTGCTGGAACTGGCGCACTTGCTGGGCAAAGCGGGACCAGCGCGCCCGGTTGAACTGGCTGCCTATACCCTGGAAGAGCCGCCGCATTTCCGTACACGCCACATGGGCAGTGTGTGGCATGCCAGTGCACTGAAGGCTGTTGGGCGCGATGTGGAATTGATGCTGTCGCTGGAGATGATCGGCTACTTCAGCGACCATCCTGGCAGCCAAGCGTATCCGGTAGGTGCGATGAAGCTTGGCTATCCGGATCGCGGCAATTTCATCGCGCTGGTGGGGCAATTCGGCGACTTTGGCCTGAGCCGTTCGGTAAAAGGTGTGATGTCGGGTGCCTCGGAACTGCCTGTCTATTCACTCAACGCGCCGAGTTTGGTGCAAGGCGTCGATTTTTCCGATCATCGCAGTTATTGGGCGCAGGGCTACCCGGCGCTGATGGTGACCGACACGGCCTTCATGCGCAATCGAAATTACCACCGCGCCGGCGATACCTATGAGAAGCTCGATTACAGACGGATGGCCATGGTGGTGCAGGCGGTCTACGCGGTGGCGAAAAGGCCCGGAACTTGACGTCCAGCAGGCGGACAACTAATATAAATGACTCACGAGTAAGTTACCCGCAATCAACTTTTATTTAGTATGCAAGCCCCGACTGATACCAAGCCCCGCTGGGAGCGGCGCAAGGATGCGCGTCCGCAGGAATTGCTGGCGGCCGCGCTGGAGCTGTTCGTCGATCGTGGATTTGCCGCCACCCGCCTGGAAGACGTGGCGCGCGCCGCCGGCGTCTCCAAGGGCACGCTCTACCTGTATTTCGAAAACAAGCAGGACCTGTTCAAGGCCGTGGTGCGCGACACCATCGTGCAAACCATCGGCCAGGCAGAAAGCGATGCCGCCGCCGCCCAGGACATGCCCAGCGACGAGCTGCTGCGCCAGATGCTGCGCACCTGGTGGACCCAGGTCGGCGCCACCAAAGTGGCCGGCCTGGCCAAGCTGATGATGGCCGAATCCGGCAATTTCCCCGAGTTGGCCCAGTTCTATAACGAGGAAGTGATCGAGCGCGGCAGTGCCCTGCTGACCCGCATCCTCGAACGCGGCGTGGCACGCGGCGAATTCCGCCCGCTCGACCCGGTGATGATGACCAACGTCCTGATCGCCCCGGTGCTGACGCTGATGATGTGGAAGCACAGCTTTTTCCCCTGCGAGACCCACGAGGGTGTCGATGCCGACGCCTTCATGGACACCTTCCTCGGCCTGGTGCAGCAGGGACTGGCCCCGCAAAAACAACCGTAAATTGCCGATTTTGGTCGTTCACCCCCCCAAATCTGCAGACTGTCGCAATTTCCCGCGATCCGTTGTCTTAATCGTTAATATGCCCACCTGACCAGACAAACGATAAAATGACGGATTATTTATC
>Ga0209130_1000298_pt1 | contig 60508 bp, 51 predicted proteins | sample AraplaMF_Cvi_mLB_FD_184264 | JGI IMG/M metagenome (GOLD analysis project Ga0209130, IMG submission 184264) | Arabidopsis root microbial communities from the University of North Carolina, USA - plate scrape MF_Cvi_mLB (SPAdes) (version 2) | ecosystem: Host-associated > Plants > Roots > Endosphere... | reverse complement strand
CTGAAAAGCCTCGCAAAGTGACCGCCAAGCCTGCGACGAAGTCGGCTGATAAGCCGGCTACTCGCGTCACCAAGGCACCGCCGGTGGTTAGTCAGACAACGGACGCAGCCGCCCTGGCTGCCATCGACACTTCCGGATACGTGCTGCCAACCGTCAAGGTGCCGGGACGCCGTGGCCGCAAGCCGAAGGAATTCACGCCGGAAAACGACGAGGTAGCAGCACTGAACGCTGTTGAGCGTGCCGAAATGAAGGCTGCGGACAAGGCGAAAGCCAAAGACCGCAAGGCCAAGGAAAAGGCATTGCTGAAAGATGCGTTCTCTTCCGACACTGAGGCGACCGAAGAGGAACTCGAACGCCGCCGCCAGAAGCTCAAGACGCTGATCAAGTTCGGCAAGGAGCGCGGCTTCCTCACGTACGCTGAAATCAACGACCACCTGCCTGAAAATATCGTCGATCCGGAAGCGATCGAAGGCATTATCGGCACCTTCAACGACATGGGCATCGCCGTGTACGAACACGCGCCCGATGCCGAAACCCTACTGCTGTCGGATAACGTCGCCACTGTGACCAGCGACGACGAAGCCGAAGCCGCAGCGGAAGCCGCGCTGTCCACCGTCGATTCCGACTTCGGCCGCACCACCGACCCGGTCCGCATGTACATGCGCGAAATGGGTTCGGTCGAGCTGCTGACCCGCGAAGGCGAGATCGAAATCGCCAAGCGTATCGAAGACGGCCTGCGCGACATGATCCAGGCGATTTCCGCCTGCCCGGTGACGATCGCCGAGATCCTTGCCACCTCCGAACGCATCCGCATCGACGAAATCAAGATCGACGAAATCGTCGATGGCCTGGTCGACGAGGAAGGCGAAGCCGCCGCCGCGGCTCCTGCCGCTTCCGATGAGGAAGACGAAGAGGACGACGAGGAAGAAGAGGACGAAGAAGAGGAGGAAGAAGCCGCCAGCCCAGGCGGCGCGGCAGCCGGTTACACCGCCGAGCAGCTGGAAGCCATGAAGCAGGCTTCCCTCGAAAAATTCGACAACATCGCCAACCAGTTCGAGCGCATGCGCAAGGCCTTCGAAAAGGATGGCTACAACTCGAAAGCCTACCTGAAGGCGCAGGAATCGATTTCCGCCGAGCTGCTGGGCATCCGCTTCACCGCCAAAGTGGTGGAGAAGCTGTGCGACACCTTGCGCGGCCAGGTTGACGAAGTGCGCCATATCGAGAAGCAGATCCTCGACGTGGCCGTGAACAAGTGCGGCATGCCGCGCGCCCACTTCATCAAGGTCTTCCCGGGCAATGAAACCAACCTGGAATGGGTGGATGGCGAAGTCGCCGCCGGTCACGCTTACAGCGCGATCCTGGGCCGCAACATCCCGACCATCAAGGAACTGCAGCAGCGCTTGATCGACCTGCAGGCGCGCGTCGTGCTGCCGCTGCCGGACCTGCGCAACATCAACCGCCAGATGGCGGCCGGTGAAATGAAGGCGCGCAAGGCCAAGCGTGAAATGACCGAGGCCAACTTGCGCCTGGTGATCTCGATCGCGAAGAAGTATACCAACCGCGGCCTGCAATTCCTCGACCTGATCCAGGAAGGCAATATCGGCCTGATGAAGGCGGTCGACAAGTTCGAGTACCGCCGCGGCTACAAGTTCTCCACGTATGCTACGTGGTGGATCCGCCAGGCGATCACGCGTTCCATCGCCGACCAGGCACGCACCATCCGTATTCCGGTGCACATGATCGAAACGATCAACAAGATGAACCGGATCTCGCGCCAGATCCTGCAGGAGACAGGTGCCGAGCCGGATCCGGCAACCCTGGCGATCAAGATGGAAATGCCAGAGGATAAGATCCGCAAGATCATGAAGATCGCGAAAGAGCCGATCTCGATGGAAACGCCGATCGGTGACGACGACGATTCCCATCTGGGCGACTTCATCGAGGACAACAACACGCTGGCGCCCTCGGACGCGGCGCTGCATGCCTCGATGCGCGGTGTCGTGAAGGATGTGCTGGATTCGCTGACGCCGCGTGAAGCCAAGGTGCTGCGCATGCGTTTCGGTATCGAAATGTCCACCGACCACACGCTGGAAGAGGTCGGCAAACAGTTCGACGTGACGCGCGAGCGTATCCGCCAGATTGAAGCCAAGGCACTGCGCAAGCTGCGCCACCCATCGCGCTCCGACAAGCTGAAGAGTTTCCTGGAAGGTAACTAAACTTGACGAATAGGGCCACTGGCCCTATCCTGCCGGGTTCTCAGGGCCCTTAGCTCATGCTTGGTTAGAGCAGAGGACTCATAATCCTTTGGTGCCCGGTTCGACTCCGGGAGGGCCTACCAAATAGCGTTGAATAAAAAAGGGGTTACGATCTTCGTAACCCCTTTTTGTTTTCACGCATCCGGCTGATCTTAATCATAGGCCGGGCGGCGCCGGAAGTACCAGGTAAGGTATGCAACGAAGACGATGACCGCCGTGATCATGCCGGCGATCAATGCTTTGCCTAGCCATTCATATCCGCAACCATTTCCATATACAGGACCGAACCATTGGCAAGGCAACTGGAGGAACAGGAATGTGCCAATTGCGCCGGCAATCAGGCCAACGAGCAAGGCCCACAGTACGAAAACGAGTTTTGCAAACAGATTCAAATAAAGCTCCTTATCTTCGTTTGCCGCGGATTATAGGCCTTATCGATTTGTCAATCAAACGCTGTTGATTGCAAATCGTGCATGAGATGCAATTGCCATTATGGTAATCTTTCTTGTATGCACCGAAATCTGCCGTTCAAACTCATCCTGGTTGTCTTTTGTTTCCTGCTCAGTGCTTGCGGCCGTCCGCCCGAAGGGCCTTACGCCGAGTGGCTTGAAACCGATGAAACGGTAGAGTCGGTGAGCCAGGACGGGCCGTTCACGATCCTGCATATCGAGTTCCTTCCTACGGATTGGCTGAGAATACTCTCGTCGCAAAAACGATTCGACCGTGTGCTGTACAAGCGCAAAGTTGTCCTGGAAATGGGCGAACCGGCGCAACTATGGCAAGGACTCGGGCAGCCGGCGGTCATTGCGTATCAATATGCGGATATCTCCGACGACCAAAGCCCACTGTTCCTCGTCTACGAGCGCAATAACAAGGCTGTTGTCGAACATATCGATATGGGTACCTTCATCAAGTGGATTGGTGAACCCATCGGCCCTGGCGTGCGCTACTTCAAGGATGAAGACAGCAAGTACCAAGGATCCATTCTCAAAGCCTTTCCGGTTGAGAAGACGAATCTGCCGAAAGGGCTTGCGTGGCCATCGATTAATGAGCTGGCAGGCTTTACCCCGGACATGAAAGCCTTCGCCTATGTAGACTCCCTGTCGGAACCGTCGGTTGTGATCGTTGTCGACGCAAAGGGCAATATTGGCGAACCGATTCCGCTGCCAGAGATGCCCCGCATTCGGGACGAGGTTCAGACGAGCGAGCACTTGGGAAAGATGCATCCGTGGTTTGACGCCTTATTCAAGTGGCAGGTAACGCCCACCGGCAAATGGGACCTGGCCCGGACAGCGGCAATGGACAGTGACCGCAGTGCGGCCAGTGCCCTCGAAGAGCTGTTTCTCGATGCCAGCCGAGGCTATCGAAACTGTTTCGGCAGCACCAGTATTGCCTGTCTCGATGGATGGCGCAGGGATCCGGAAGACGAAGCATATGAACACTGCAAATGCGCTGGGGGACATGTCTACAGGCCTTTCAAGCCAGTGCTGGCCTTCGGAGCAAATGTGAACCGGCTTTTGTATGCCACGACGGGCAAAGGCTCTGCTTACCACCTGGTTCTCGATGCACCTCCTGAAAAGGTCGTGGGTGAATTTCGCAAGCGGCTCAAGGCCCGGCGACTGCATATTGTGGACACCGGGAAGATTTCACACGAGAGCGTCGAAGCCAATCAATTCGAATTGCCAACCGTTACAGTCATCGTCCAAGCGTTTGAACAGGGATCTCTCATTCGCACTATCGCGCGTTATCCAGCAAACCAATAAGATTCATCATGCACATCATCAAATTCTTTGGAACCACCCTGGCCGGTCTTGTATTGAGCAATGCAATGGCCGCCCCCTTGCCATTTGGCGGCAAGAAGTTCTCGCCACATCACGTTGCTTTTGCTGCCGACAATACGCGTGCGTGCCTGGCAGGCAGCCGCTTTGACCCGGAGTCGATGCAAAGCACTGGCGAGTTGCTGCTGCTGGACTTGAAACGCGATGCGGTGCTCGCGCAGGCACAAATTCCCGTGCCTGACGATTATGCAGCGCTGTATCCCGTGCAATGCGCGATCGATGGCGACAATGTCTATTTGCTTGCAAACGTGGACACGCAACTTCCGCGCTCGCTGAACCAGGGACTCGTCTACCTGTACCAGTTCAATATGCAGGGGAAGCAGATTGGCAAGAAACGGCTTGCTATCGAGGGCCGCAATAGCTACGGCCATGCATTGGGCGTGTCCGCAAATGGCGTGCAAGTTGCGGGCTATATCAAAGACGAGGATGACGCCTCAGAATATTTTTCTTTCTTTACGCTGGCGCTGGACCGACGCCTGAAAGAGGGAAAGCTGAATGTCCGGAAGACGGGGGCCTTCATCAGCGGCGCCGAGGCGCGCTTTGTCGGCGATTACGTGCAGGTTGCCGGACCATTCGTTGCAGCCAAAGTGGTGAAGGATGGTTGGACTGACGACTATGCAAACTCGCGGATCCTGGCAAACGGTGGCTACGCCTGGAGCATGCGTCCGTTCAAGAAAGAGCCGCGCAGGGTAGTGGCGGGCATTTCGCAGCAAGGTGCGATCTATTCGTTGGGGGTTACCGATACCGAGTCGACGCTGGCTGTCACCAGTGCCGAGGGCAAGCAGTTGTCGTTGAGCAGCTTCCCAAGCAAGTTCTGCGAAACGAGTTCGATTGCGGAGTATGGCGCGGACGTGCTGGCGTTGCGCAAGCCTTGCGACGGGAAGCGCAAGACGGCTGAGCTGATGCTCATCTCTCCATCGAACGGGAAGGAAAGCCCTTTGCAACTGGCGCCAGGCGATCCGGTGTTCGCGGCCACCAATGCGGGGCAGTGGTTTGTTATCTCCAAGGATGCTGCCGGCAAGCTGGCCTGGTACTCGGGAGCGATTGGCGGCGACACGCGCCTCAGCCAGACCGCAGCAGGCGTTGAGCATTCCTTGAGCTTTGGCCGCATCAACAGCGACAAGAAGGGTGGCGGGCGCTCGTTCGATTTCGTTTATGAGCAGCGTGCGGGCGAGTGCCGCTTCAGCCTGAATGGACATGCCGTTGAAGTGGATGTCGTTAACCCTGAAGGACCAGATGGCAAGGAAATGCCGCAACTCGTCATGTACGATGGTGCCGGCATGACCATCCTGATGCCACTGGAAGGGCCGCCACGCAAGGCTTGGTTCGAGGGCACCCTCTCGCCCGAGCAGGCCAAGCGCAGTTGCGGAAGCAGGAACGGTGGCAAGCTGTCCCTGTCGTTCACTGCGGCAGGCGCTCGTCACTAACGCTGATCGTCCTACGGTTCAGTCAAACGCGGCACGGATTTCGAGGCTGATTTGCTGCGGCGCTTGCAGGTGGGGATAGTGGCCAAGCTTCGGCAGGCTGGCGAAAGGCTTGCCTGACTTGGCTGCAAATTCTTCGCCCATCTTTTTGTCGATGTAGATATCCTTCTCGCCCCACACCACCTGGACCGGCGTCTTCAGCCGCCGCAGATTGGCCTCGAAATATTGCTGGTCGCGGGTGAAATGCGAGTAGTAGTGGTAGAAGGCGTCGCCCGTGCTCAGGCTGCTTTGCGTCCAGCCGGCACGCATGTCTTCCGTGAGCTCCGCTGGTACATTGAATTGATCGCTGGCTTCCAGTCCGCGGCGGAATGTGTTTTCGATGATCTCGTCGCGGTTCTGGTTGATCGCGGCGCGGACCGCTTCGGCGGTTTGCGGTGCTTTCAGGTTGCGCAGGCGTTCAGACATGTAATGCGGCCGGTCGAGCGGTGCAAAGTCGCCGACGATGATTTTCCTTGCGATGTAGGGTTGTTCCAGCGCGGCCAGCAACGGCGGAAGGCCGCCAATGTCGGTGGCGTAAATCACCAGCTTGGAACGGTCGATGCCCGCCTTGTCGATGTAGGCCGTAAGGACTTGCGCGTAGTCGCGCGGTGCGTAGGCGAATTTGTCGGGGGAAGGGCGGCTCGATTGGCCGTAGCCCGGCCAGTCGAAAGCATGGACTTCGTAATCGCGGCCAAGGTCCAGGGCGAGCTCGCGCCAGGTAAACATCGTTTCGGGGAAACCGTGCAGGAACAGCAGCGTGCCTTTGGCGGCGGGATTTTGGACGACCATTCGGCGCAAGGTGATATCGGGGCTGATTTGTACGTTGCCGATTTCCTGGGCGGTGGCGCTGCCCAGGGCGAGGGTGCTGGCGAAGGCGGCGATGGATTTGTTGAGGGCGGACATGGTGTTGATCCTTGGCGAATGGTTCGAGATGCCTTCAATATAGGACCGGCCAGCTATGGCGTAAATGTCGTAATTCCCTCTTTTTAAGACATACGCGCCAAGCGCCGCAGGGCTTGAGGTGGTTGTCCGTAAGCGCGCAGGAAGGCGCGCCGCATGCGCTCCGTGTCGATGAAACCTGTTTCGGCCGCGATTTCTTCGATGGTGTGGCGGCTTTGCTCGATCATCAGGCGCGCGGCTTCCAGGCGCAGGTACTCGACCGCCTTGGCCGGCGACTGACCGGTTTCGGCGGTGAAGGCGCGGCTGAACTGGCGCGGGCTAAGGTGGGCGACTTCGGCCAGCTCTGGCACTGACAGCTCGGAGCCCAGGTTGTTGCGCGCGTATTCGAGTACGCGCTGGATGCGGTCGGACTTTGCGCCGAGTTCGAGCAGGGCTGAATGCTGTGACTGGCCACCGGCTCGGCGATGGTAGACCACCAGCTTCTTTGCGACGGCCGCTGCGAGTTCGGCGCCATAATCGGCTTCGATCAGCCCAAGCGCGAGGTCGATGCCGGTGCTCATGCCGGCGGAAGTCCAGACCGGGCCGTCGTTGATGAAGATGCGGTCAGCATCGACTCGCGCGGACGGGAATTGTTCTTGCAGTTCGCGGGCGAACAACCAGTGCGTTGTCACGTGCCGGCCGTCGATCAGGCCTGCTTCGCCGAGCAGGAAGGTACCGGTGCAGACGGACGCCGTGCGGCGGGCGAGCCGGGATGCGGCACGCAAACGATCAAGAACTTGCGTGTCAGTTGGCGAAGGTGCGACCAGGCCGCAGACGATCAGCGTGTCCAGCCGGCGCCGGGCCAGCGGCTGGGTTTCTACCGACGCGCCGAACGAATTCACGACCGGCCCGCCCTGAGCGGAATAAAAGCCAATGTCGTACAGGCGCTCACGTACTGTAGTGTTGGCCAGTTCAAATGCCGAGGCAGCGGCCAGCCCCATGATCTGGAAGCCCGGCGGCAGCAGGAAGCCAATTTTCAACAAGGCGGAACCTGTGGCGTAAAAGGAGGTTTTTGTATCATACGCGCCATTGGCGGCGAAGGCTGGCATCCAATGTTATCCTCGTTAGTCGCGCTACCGCTCGTCAGCGCATTTCGTCATGCAAGTTTGAACAAGGAGATCAGAATGGCAATCAAGAAAATCCTGTTTTTGACCGGCGATTTTGCGGAAGATTATGAAACCATGGTGCCGTTCCAGGCGCTGCAGATGGTTGGGCACACTGTGCACGCGGTCTGCCCCGGCAAGAAGGCGGGTGAGAAGATCAAGACGGCGATCCACGATTTTGAAGGCGACCAGACTTATACCGAAAAGCCAGGCCACCAGTTCGCACTGAATGCGAGCTTTGATGATGCCCGTGCGTCGGCTTACGATGCGCTGATGATTGCTGGCGGGCGGGCGCCGGAATACTTGCGCCTCAATCCGCGCGTGCTGGAGACGGTGCAGGAATTCGCCAAGGCAGGCAAGCCGATTGCGGCGATTTGCCATGCTGCGCAAATCCTGACTGCGGCGGATGTGATCAAGGGCAAGCGCATCTCGGCCTATCCAGCCTGCGCGCCGGAAGTCCGCTCGGCTGGCGGCGAATACGTCTCGGTTGAGATGGACCAGGCGGTCACAGACGGCAATTTCGTGACGGCGCCCGCATGGCCTGCGCATCCGCAATGGATGGCGCAGTTCCTGAAAGTACTTGGGACGGATATCAAACCCTAGTCGTCGCCAGACCGGCGTTGCGCGATGGTCAGTTTGCGCCGAGCAGCGCCAGTGCTTGCTGCCGTGCCGACGCGCGCAGGGATTTGCGCAGCGCCGGATCGTCAGTGGTGCGGGCCAGTACCATGCCGCCGACGCACAGCGCCACAATCGTTTGCGCGCGCTGTTCGCCGTCACTGAAGTCCTTCAGCGCGTATGCATATATCCGCGTCAGGTTGCGAATCAAGTCCGTGTAGGCGCGCTGCGGCAACAGTCCGGCGCGGGCGACGTCTCCGGGCAGGGCATACAGTGGACAATGGTTCTCGATATCCTCCAGCACTTCGTCGCTCAGGTAGAGGTTGACCAGGCGGCGCGCCATGTCGCGCTGGTCGGTCATCGCTGACCTGGCGACCTCCTTGCGGAAGGGATTGCAGGTGGCAAAGCTGGCCACGGCCGCCGCGTACAGTTCATCCTTGCTTTCGAAATGGTTGTAGAAGCCGCCGCGTGTCAGGCCGGCTTCCGACATGATGGTCTCGATCGATACCTGCTCGAAGCCGTGGCGGTTGAACAGCTTGCGGGCCGATTCAACGATCTTCGCGCGGGTGCGTTCCTTGTGCTCTGCGGTGTAAGGCATGGGGTGTCTCCTCCTTGGATCGCATTATGCGTCCGATTCAAAATATGTTCTTGAACATATTATGTATCCCCGTAATCTGGCCACATGTTCACACCCATACCCTGAGGAGATAAACATGTACACCCTGGTTACTTTGCGTTCCGTTCCCGATTTTGCTGTTGGTTACGTGCGCGACTTGCGCGTGCGCTGGGCGATGGAGGAGGCAGGCCAGCCGTACTCCGTGCAGACGATCGGCCCGGAAGAGCAGAAGTCGTCCACCTATCGCCAGCAGCAGCCATTCGGGCAGGTGCCGCTACTGCTGGATGGCGATCAGTCGATCTTCGAATCTGGTGCGATCCTGCGCCACCTTGGCGACAAACTGGGATTGATGCCGGCCGGAGCGCGTGAACGCCAGCTGGCCGAGATGTGGCTATACGCGGCGCTCAATTCGGTCGAGCCCTATTTCGGGGCCTACGCGGAGCAGGACGTCTTCCATGCCGGTGAGGCCTGGATCGAGGCGCGCCGGCCAGGGCTCGAGGCAATGGCAAAGCGCCGCCTCGGCGACCTGGAGGCATGGCTGTCCGGTTGCGAATACCTGGCCGGCACCTTCAGCGTTGCCGACATCATGATGTCGACGGTACTGCGGCTGCTGGAGTCGAGTGGCCTCATGGAGGAGTTCCCTGCGGTCAGCGCCTACCAGGCCCGCTGCATGGACCGTCCGGCCTACGCAAGGGCGATGGCGGCACAAGTGGCGCTGTATTCGCCGGGCCAGGCTGCAGCCTGAAGCTAGCTGCCCGCCAGCCGGGCAATATCGCCGTCCTGCAGCCGATGAACGACCAGTTCATCCATCTGCCGGGCGCCGATGTTTTCGTAGAAGCGCAGGGCGGATGCATTGCTGCGCAGTGCCCACCATTCAAAGCGCGCGCACTGGCGTGCGACGGCGATGCCGGCGACATGCGCCATCATGGCCTTGCCGTAGCCGGCACCCTGGAAGCCTGGCCGCACGAACAGGTCGTCCAGGTGCAATCCGCGGCGGCCTGTCGTGGTGGCAAAGGATTCGTAGAAGACCGCGAAAGCGGCCGGCACGCCGGCTGCTTCACCGATCAGCGCTTCCGCGGCGGGGCGCACGCCGAACAGGCTGTCGCGCAGCCCGGCTTCCGTCACCGTGACGCCATACGGAAAGTCTTCCGCTTCGGCGAGCTCGCGAATCATCGTCAGGAGTAATGGCAGATCGCTTGTATTTGCAGGGCGAATAGATAGATTGTTCATGGCCTTGACCTGAGTCAATTCTTTTTTGATCGTTAGTCCGTACAGTCCTGCTCTGGAATAACACAGAGTAGGAGTATTGAAACATGGGAAGCGATCATGAGGTAAATGACGCGCCGGCAAATAGCCGCCGTCGATTCCTGGGTAAGAGTGCTGCGTTAGGCCTGGCCGGCGCTGGCGTGCTGGCAGGCTGCAAGGAGAACGGTGCGGGGGCGCCCGGTTCGGCTGCGGCATCGGCAGCAGCAGCGGGCAAATCGCATGGCGCGAGCAAGGCGCATGTGGAGCCTGGCCAGCTGGATGACTATTACCTGTTCTCCAGCGGCGGCCACTCCGGCGAGGCACGCATCATGGGCGTTCCTTCCGGGCGAACTTTGCGCCGCATCCCTGTTTTCAATATCGATCCTATGGTTGGCTGGGGTATCACCAACGAGTCCAAGGCCATCATCGGCACCAAGCCTGACGGCAGCCTGAAATACACGACCGGCGATACCCACCACGTGCACGGCAGCTACAAGGACGGCACCTATGATGGCCGCTACCTGTGGGTGAACGACAAGATTCATTCGCGCCTGGCCCGCATCCGCATGGACACGATGGAATGCGACAAGATCACCGAACTGCCGAACGTACAAGGCTTCCACGGCATTTTCCCGGACAAGTGCGACCCGGTCGACAAGTCGGTCAACCACACCACCCGCGTATTCTGCGGCGCTGAATTCGCGATCCCGTTCCCGAACGACGGCCGCGACCTGGATGATCCTTCCAAGTGGGGTTCGCTGTTCACCTGCGTGGATGCGGAATCCATGGAAGTGCGCTGGCAGGTACGCGTGGACGGCAATATGGACCTGACGGCGACTTCCTACGACGGCCGCTTCGCCTGCTCCAACCAGTACAACACCGAAAATGCGCCGGACCAGGCGGGCATGATGGCCGCTGAACGCGACGCCTGCGTGTTCTTCGATGTGGCGCGCGTGGAAGCGCTGGTCAAGGCAGGCAAGTTCACCACCATCGGCTCGTCCAAAGTGCCTGTGGTGGATGGCCGCAAAGCCGCCAATGCCGATCCGAAGACCGCGGTGACCTGCTACGTCCCGGTCGGCAAGAACCCGCACGGCGTCAACGCTTCGCCGGATGGCAAATACATGGTCTGCTCGGGCAAGCTGTCGCCCACTGCAACCGTCATCGAAGTGGCGCTGGTCGCCAAGTGGTTCGACGGCGAACTGAAAACCGAACGCGATGCGGTCGTAGCGGAGCCGGAAATCGGCTTGGGTCCATTGCACACCGCTTTCGACGGCAAGGGCAACGCCTTCACCACCCTGTTCCTGGACAGCCAGATCGTGAAGTGGAACGTGGCTGCCGCCATCGCGCAATTCAAGGGCGACAAGACCGTCAAGCCGGTAGTGGACCGCGTGGACGTGCATTACCAGCCGGGCCACGGTTACGCTTCGATGGGGGAGACCAGGGAAGCGGACGGCAAATATTTCAACTCCGGTAACAAGTTCTCGAAGGACCGCTTCCTGCCGGTCGGCCCACTGCACAGCGAAACGGAGCAGCTGATCGATATCACCGGCGACAAAATGGTGGTCATCTCCGACCACACCGCTTATCCGGAGCCGCACGACGCGATCATCGTGCGCCGCGATATCGTGAAGACGCGCCAGATCTACAACATGGACGACTTCCCGAACAAGGTGACGGCGGATAACGCGGGCATTACGCGCAATGGCAACAAGGTGCATGTACGCCTGATGTCGCAGGCGCCAGCCTTCAGCATGCCGGTCATCAAAGTGAAAAAAGGTGACGAAGTGACGATTACCCTGACCAACCACGACAAGGTGGAAGACCTGACTCACGGCTGTGCGCTGCCGACTTACAACATCAACTTCATCGTCAACCCGCAAGAGACCAAGTCGGTCACCTTCAAGGCTGACCATGCAGGTGCGTTCTGGATGTATTGCACCCATTTCTGCCACGCCCTGCACCTGGAAATGCGCAGCCGCTTCCTGGTGGAGGCTTAAGCCCGCGAGGGTGGTGTATTCATGCTGTATCGACTGATTTCCCTGCTTTGGGCGGCGCTGCTCGCGACGGTGTGCGCAGCGCCTGCCTCGGCCACTTCGATGTACGACACCGTGCTGGCCGCGGGGTTGATGGGTGGTCCCGATTTGTGTGCCGAAGCGCCATGCAGCGACGTGCTGCCGGCTGCGACGGCGTTTTCCAGGCGCAAAGGCGCGCCGGCCTATGTCGAAGGCTACGCGCTGGAGCAGGGCAAGCAGAAGGTGGTGGGCTATGTGTTCCTGTCCACCGACGTGGTGGACATTCCGGCTTACTCCGGCAAGCCGGTCATCACGCTGATCGGCATGGATACCAAAGGTTTGATTACCGGGGTGCGCATCCTGAAGCACTCCGAACCGATTTTGTTGGCGGGCATTCCCGAAACTGTGTTGACGAAGTTCGTCCGCCAGTACCTGGGCAAGCCCGGCGACGCCAAGCTGGAACTCGGTCTTGGCCGTGATGGTGGTGATCTTGATGCGATCAGCGGGGCCACCGTTACTGCCATAGCCGAGAACCAGACCATTGCGCAAAGCGCGTACGAAATTGGCAAGCAGGTGGGCATCTTCAAGGGGATGCTCAAGCCGCGCGCCCATTTCACGCCGCTGCGCGAACGTCTGGACTGGGCCGCGCTCGTTAAGGAGGGCGCGGTCCAGCACCTGCGGGTGGACAGCACGGATGTTGGCTTGCCTGCCGGCGGCAAGCCGTATATGGACCTGCATTTCGGTTACCTGAATGTGCCGACCGTCGGTATCAGCCTGCTCGGCGAGCGCAATTACCAGCGCCTGATGCAGGAGCTGAAGGAGGACGAACACGCGATCTTCATCATCGGCACCGGCCTGGAATCGTTCAAAGGTTCCGGCTTTGTGCGCGGCGGCATTTATGACCGCATCCAGGTGCGCCAGGATACGGACCGCTTCACCTTCCGCGATACGGATTACCTGAACCTGTACCACCTGGAGCCGGGCGATGCGCCGGCATACAGGGAATCGGCGATCTTCATCATCCGCTCCGCCAAATTCAATCCGGCCTGGCCATGGCAACTGAGCCTGCTGGCGAACAAGCTGGACATGCAGACGCATGCCAAAGCGTTCGTTCATTTCGATGAAGAATACTGGACTCCGGCGCGCTATCTTGACGGCGGCCGTCCAAAAGTCGAACGTCCGGTGCCGGCATGGAAGTCGGCCTGGCTGGCGCGCAAGGGCGAGATCGCCCTGTTCGCGCTGGTGCTGCTGGCAACTGCCGGCCTGTATTCGCAGCGCGACCGCCTGGTACGCGCGTCCAATCGCAAGAGCAAGCCGCTGATCAGCATTCCCCGCACCATCCTGTGGGCGATCGCGGTCGGCTACTTTGGCCTGTACCTGAAGGCGCAGCCATCGATCACGCAGGTGATGACCTGGTTCCACTCCCTGACCAACCAGTGGAAGTGGGAGCTGTTCCTGTCCGACCCGTTCATCTTCATCTTCTGGTGGTTCATGGCGGTCACCGTGATGTTGTGGGGGCGCGGCCTGTTCTGCGGCTGGCTGTGTCCTTTCGGTTCGCTGCAGCACCTGGCATACAAGCTTGGCACCCTGCTTGGGCTGGACCGCTTCCAGGGACTGCTGCCAAAGCGCGTGCATGACAGGCTGAAATGGGTGAAGTACGGCGCGTTCGCGGTGCTGGTCGGTGTGTCCTTCTATTCCATGGAGTTGGCCGAGCAGCTGGCGGAGATTGAACCGTTCAAGACGACCTTCCTGGTGGGCGTGCTGAATCGCGGCTGGCCGTTCGCCGCCTTCGTTGCGGCCATCCTTGGCATCTCAATCCTGAGCGAGCGCCCATACTGCAAATATGTTTGCCCGCTGGGTGCCGGCCTGGCTGTGCCGAGCTTCTTCCGCCTCTTTGGGTTGAAGCGCAAGCAGGAGTGTGTGAGCTGCACCGCTTGCGCCAAGGGCTGCGGGTCGCACGCGATCGACGCCCAGGGCCGCATCGACCAGAAGGAGTGCCTGCTTTGCCTGGATTGCATGGTGATGTACTACGACGACCATGCCTGCCCGCCGCTGGCCAAGGAACGCAAGACGCGCGAGAAGAACGGCCAGCCGCTGACGCCTATCGATGGCCGTGGCTACTTTATTTCGCTGGATGCGGTTCGCAGTGAGCTGAAACGGAAGGCAGGGTAAAGCCATGAGTGCCCTCAGGGTTTGCGCGGCCGGACTGGCCGCGACGTTCACCGCGATGCTGGCCTTCGGCCCGGCAGGCGTGCACGCGGCGGTGCTGCAGGTGCGTGACGGCGAATCGATTGCCGCCGCCATCGGCCAGGCAAACGCCGGCGACACCATCCGCGTCCTTGCTGGCACCTACAAGGAACGCCTGCTGATCGACAAGCCCCTTCGACTGGAGGGTATTGGCAAGCCGACCATCGCCGCCGGCTACGCGGGCGACGTCATTCGCGTCAAATCGGCCGATGTATCAATCCGTGGACTGATCGTGCGCGACAGCGGCACTGACCTCGGCTCACAGAATGCCGGCATTTACGTGATGCCGGGATCCGACCGCATCGTCATCGCCAATTGCGACCTGGTCGCCAACCTTTTCGGCGTCTGGCTTGAGCAATCGCGCGACGCTGTCCTGCAAGGCAACCTGGTTACCGGCCGCCGCGACCTGATGTCGCAAATGCGCGGCAACGGCATCCAGGTCTACAACACCGACGACACGCAGGTGATCGACAACACGATCAGTTACGTGCGCGACGGGATTTATGTCGACTACTCGCGCCATGCCACGTTCCGCGGCAATACCGTGCATCACGTACGCTACGGTACGCATTACATGAACACCCACAACAGCACGTGGGAAGGCAACAAGGTGTACCAGAGCCGAGGAGGCCTGGCGCTGATGGAAGTGCGCAACCTCACGGTACGCAACAACGTCGCGTGGGGTAACGAGGACCACGGCATCATGCTGCGCACCATCCAGGACTCGGTCATTGAGAACAATATCGTGGCAGGCAATGGGCGCGGCTTCTTCATCTACGACGCCGAATTCAATATTCTGCGCGGGAACCTGGTGATCGGCAACCGCACCGGCGTGCACCTGACTGCCGGTTCGAGCAATAACGCTGTGGATGGAAACGACTTTATCCACAATGCGGAGCAGGTCAAATTCGTGGCATCGCAGGATGTCGAATGGGGCCGCAGCAAGGGCAACTACTGGAGCAATTACAGCGGTTGGGACCAGGACAATGACGGCAATGGCGACGTGCTGTACCAGGCCAACGACGTGGTCGACCGCCTGCACTGGCAGTACCCGCTACTCAAGCTCCTGCTAAGCAGCCCGGCCGTACAGACGCTGCGCTTCGTGTCGCGGCAATTTCCCTTGCTGCGTGCGCCGAGCGTGATCGACAAGCACCCGCGCATGCAGCCCTGGAACACTGATTGGAGAGAATGGCATGGACGACAAGCTGATTGACCTGCGCGCCGTCGGCAAGCGCTATGGAGCGCTGCAGGCGGTCGATGGCGTCGACCTGGCGGTGGGGCGTGGCCGCATGGTGGGCCTGATCGGGCATAACGGCGCCGGCAAGAGCACTTTGTTCAAGATGATGCTCGGCTTGCTGGAGCCGACTTCCGGCGAAGTGCGCATCTGCGGTGTCCGTACCAGCGATGGTGCATTTCGCGATGTGCGGCGCCGCATCGGCTACCTGCCTGAGAGCTTTGTCGCCTACGACAACCTGACCGGCATGGAGCTGCTGCACCTGTTCGCCGACCTGAAAAAGGTGGCGCGCCGCGCTTGCGGCAATGTGCTGGAGCGGGTTGGCCTGTCGGCTGCGGCGGACCGGCGCGTTGCTGCTTATTCCAAGGGCATGCGCCAGCGCCTCGGCTTCGCCCAATTGCTGCTTGGCGCGCCGGAGCTGGTCTTCCTCGATGAGCCGACCAATGGCCTCGACCCGGATGGCATCCACGACTTCTACCGCATCCTGCACCAGCTCCGCCAGGAAGGCGCGACCATCGTCATCACATCGCACATCCTGGCTGAAATCCAGGAGCGTGTCGACGAACTGGTGATCCTGAGCGCCGGCCGCATTGCGGCGCAAGGCACGCTGGCGCGGTTACGTGCCGGGGCGGACATTCCGGCTGAAATCCGGCTGGTTGCGCGCGCGGGCGGGACTGGCCGCATTATCGCTGCATTGCGCGGCCATCGGGTGCGCGTGGAGCGCGATTGCATCCGCGTTTCTTGCGCGCCCCGGCAGAAAATCCGGATGCTGCAGCTCATTTCCACACTGAGCGATTCCATCGACGATGTGGCGATCCATGAGCCGTCGCTGGAGGACCTGTACTTCGGCATGGGAGGCCGCCATGCACGCGCGGCTTGACTGGTCGGCGGCGGCCACCATCGCCTCGCGCGAGTTCCGCGACCGCCTGCGCAACCGCTGGGTACTTGCGGTAGCGCTGGTGTTTGCGGTATTTGCCCTGGCAATTGCCTGGTTCGGCATGGCGCAGCAGGGCAGTGTGGGCTATCGCGGCATCGACGTCACCATCGTCAGCCTGTCCAGCCTCGTCACCTACCTGGTGCCGTTGGTCGCGCTGCTGCTTGGCTATGACGCGATTGTCGGCGAGCGTGAGCGCGGTTCGCTGGAATTGCTGCTGTCGCTGCCGATTACGCGTTTTGAGCTGCTGCTTGGGAAATTCGCCGGCCTGGCGGCCGCGCTGGCCGCCTCGACAGCGCTGGGGTTTGGCCTGGCTTTGCTGGCGCTCGCCCATCAGATCGATACGCGCGATGCCATCCACTTCTTCGGTTTTGCCGGCAGCGCAATCCTGCTGGGACTGGCCTTCCTCAGCATGTCGCTGTGCCTGTCGGTGCTGGCGCATCACCGCATTCGTGCCAGCGGCCTGGCGATCGGCCTGTGGTTCCTGTTTGTGCTGGTGTTCGACATGGTGCTGATGGGCGTGTTGGTGCTGTCGCAGGGGGCAATCGATAGCAGCGTGTTCGGCGCCTTGCTGATGTTGAACCCTGCAGACGTATTTCGCCTGCTGAATATCTTCAGCTCCGAGCAAGTACAGGGACTGTATGGCCTGGCCACCGTCATGCCGGAGCATATGACCAACCCCGGCCTGCTGGTCGGCGTGATGCTGGCCTGGATCGCCGTGCCCTTTGCCATTGCCAGCTGGAGGTTCAAATGAGATTCAAACGCACCGCCGTCGTTGCCGCTGCGCTGTTGTTGCTGGCCGCTTGCGGCGAGGCTGCACGCCGGCTGGCGGCAGCAGAGCCGGCAGACGATGCTGTCTGCGCGCTGGACGGCATGAGCCTCAAGGACTATCCGGGTCCCAAGGCGCAAATCGTGTTCAAGGACGGCCATATCGATTACTTCTGCAGCCTGGCGGAACTGTTCGAACTCCTGTTCCGCGAAGATGGCCGGCACGGCATCGGCGCCAGCTATGTCCAGGATATGGGCAAGGCAGATTGGGGTAAGCCGCGCGGCCACTGGATCGACGCCCACAATGCGTTCTACGTGATCGATAGCCGTGCGCAAGGTGCCATGGGCCCCGCCATCGCCGCCTTTGCCAGCAAGGACGATGCACAGGCCTTCGCTGCACGCGAAGGAGGGCGCGTTCTTGAATATCCCCAGCTGCGGCCGGACGTACTCAGGCTGGGCACCACACCGGCCCACGAGGCGCATGACGATTCCATGCGCTGAATAATTTTTTACCCACCAACCAAGAGGAAGACAAGCATGAAAGCATTTACCAAACTGAGCGCTGCTATCGCTGCCGCCGCCCTGGCGCCAGCAGTGATGGCCGCCGGCCCAGCCAGCAGCGCTGGCGTCAATGGCGAGAAGATCTATTCGGCCAACTGCGCCGCCTGCCACGCAGCCGGCGTGCTGGGCGCACCGAAGGCTGGCGACAAGGCTGCCTGGGGGCCACGCGTCAAGCAAGGCAAGGAAGTGCTGTACACCCACGCACTGAACGGCTTCAAGATGATGCCTCCGAAGGGCGGCAATCCCGGCCTGAAAGACGATGAAGTGAAAGCCGCCATCGACTTCATGGCCAAGAGCTGATGACGCAGCGCCGGTGGCTGTTGGCCAGCGCCGTGCTGCTGCCCTTGCTGGCGGCATGCACGGCCAGGGATGAAGTGCACCACGTGCAGGGCCATGTGTTCGGCACGCAGGTGGAGGTCAGCATTTACGGTCCCTCCGAAGCGGTGGCGCGCGAGCAGGGCGCCGCCGTGCTGCGCGAGTTCGACCGCCTGCACCACAAGTACCACGCCTGGCAGCCCAGCCAGCTGACGGCGCTGAACGATGCGATCGCCCGCGGCGAGCCGTTCGAAGCAGACGAGGAAATGGTGGGGCTGCTGCGCTCCGCCGCGGAATTGTCGGCGCGCTCCGGCGATACCTTCAACCCCGCTATCGGGCGCCTGATCCGGCTGTGGGGTTTCCAGAAGAACGATATTACAGCCGGCGGCCCCGCGGCAGCGGACATCGAAAGCCTGGTCAAGGCCAAGCCGCGCATGGCGGACCTGCATTTCGATGGCAATCGCATCACCAGCAGCAACCGCGCAGTCATGCTGGACCTGGGCGGCTACGCCAAGGGCTATGCGCTGGACAGGGCTGCGCAGATCCTGCGCCGGGCCCGCGTCAAGGCGGCGCTGGTGAATGTCGGCGGCAATGCGATCGCGCTTGGCCAGCCGGGATCCCGGCCGTGGATGGTCGGCATCCGTGACCCGCGCGGGCCGCAAATGGTGGCGCGCGTTGCCTTGCACGACAATGAGGCGATCGGCACCAGTGGCGACTATGAGCGCTACTTCATGAAGGAGGGCAAGCGCCACGCCCACATCATCGATGCCCGCACGGGCCAGACGGTGGACCTGGTGGCGTCGGTGACCATCATCACCTCCGGCGGCAACGACGCGGGCCTGCGCTCGGACGGCAATTCCAAGCCCTTGTTCGTGGTCGGCCCGCAAGGCTGGTGCGAGATGGCGCAGCGCCTGGGCCTGAAAGAAGCCATGCTGATCGACGCGCAAGGCGAGGTGTATGCTACGCCTGCCATGATGGCGCGCACTGACCAGGGAAAAGCACATGGGAAATCTGTACGAGGATGCACTGCCGCCCGCAACGGGTGAGCGCTTCGATACGCTGCTGTCGCACCAGGGACTGGTGATCGAGCGCATCGTCAGCACGTCGAAGATCGAAGCGCGGGAATATGTGCAGGAACAGGACGAATGGGTGGTCCTGCTGACGGGCGAGGCCATGCTTGAAGTGGCCGGCCGCGAAGTGCCGCTCAAGGCCGGGGACTACCTGTTCCTGCCGGCGCGCACCCCACATTCCGTGCAACGCGTTTCCGATGGCGCCTTGTGGCTGGCGGTCCACCTGCATGGCCGCAGCGTGTGACAAAGTGCGCATCTTTTAGCCAATCCGATCTGCTACCCTTGCTTGCTTTGGTTCTGGAGCCTACAGCATGCAATCGACGCAGCAGCAGGAAGCCATAGAGGAATTCTGGCAGCACATATCGCATTGCGACCACGTGGTGCAGATGTATGAAAACGAAAACGTTTTCCTCGATACTTTGGAGGCCTTTGTCGTGGAGGGCTTCCGCAAGAACGACGCCGTCATCATCATCGCTACGCCGGAGCACCGGGCCGCACTGGCCGAGCGCCTGGAGCGCAACGGCATCAACGTCGCCGAGGCGGCGTCCAGCGGACAATTCATCGTGCGCGATGCCCGGGCCTGCCTGGCACGCTTCATGTTCGATGGCTGGCCGGCCGAGTCGCGTTTCAATGCCATGATCGAAGAATTCCTCGCCAAGGCAAGGGAAAAGCACACTTCGGTGCGCGCATTCGGCGAAATGGTGGCCTTGCTGTGGGACGAAAAACTGTATCGTGCCACCATGCGGCTGGAACATATGTGGACGCAATTGTGCCGGCGCGAATCCTTCCCGTTGTTCTGCGCCTACCCGAAAGCGAGCTTCGATGCCGGCGATCCGGCCGACTGCCGCGAAGTGCAACACGCCCATACGAAGGCCTGCCCGCCGCTATAATGGGGCGATGAAAATCGTCCTGGTCACATTCGGCTGCCTGTTCATGGTCCTCGCGGTCCTGGGCGTGTTCCTGCCGCTGCTGCCCACCACGCCCTTCCTGCTGCTGGCGTCGGCCTGCTTCGCGCGCAGCTCGGAAAAGCTGCATAACTGGCTGCGCAACCACGGCCGTCTTGGCCGCTACCTGCGCGATTACGAGGACGGGCGTGGCATCCCGCTGCGTGGCAAGGTCTTGGCCATGGCGATGATGTGGCCGTCGATGATCTATTCGATGTACAGGGTGCCTTTCCTGTCGCTGAAGGTCATGCTGTTCCTGGTTGCCTGCGGCGTGACGGTTTACCTGTTGCGCCTACCCACTTCCCGCCCGCTGGATGAATAAGAAAAGTCTGATTGCCGCCGCAGCTGCATTGCTGCTGTCCCATGCCGCTTTTGCCGCCAGGTGGGAGGTCATTGCGGGCGCGCCCATGTCCTTGCGCAGCGAGCGGCTGGAAGCGCCGCGCGGTATCGCAGTAGGGCAGGACGACGCCATCTATTTCACCGATGGCGCGACTGTCCGGGCACTGACGCCGGATGGCAGGCTGATTGCGCTGCCTGGCCGCTTCATTGCGCCAGCCGGTTTGGCCGTGGCTGCTGACGGTACGGTCTATGTGGCCGACGCTGGCAATCACGCGGTCAAGGCACTTTCGCCTGCGGGCGATGTGCGCACGGTTGCCGGCCAGGCCGGTACGGCGGGGCGTAATGACGGCAAAGGCATCGCGGCGCGCTTCGACCAGCCGGCCGGGCTGGCGCTCGATGCGGCTGGCGGGCTTCTGGTGGCCGATGCCGGCAACAATGCGCTGCGGCGGATTTCGGCCGATGGCGTCGTCAGCACGGTGGCCCAGGGCTTGCCATTCCAGCCGCAAGGCATAGCACCTGATGCACGCGGCGGCGTCGTCCTGTCTGACGCAGCCAGTGCGCTGCGCGTTGATGCGGGTGGCAAATGGCAAGCGCTCGACCCGCAATCGAGCGTGGCGCCGGCGCAGGGCCAGGCGGAGCCGCGGCCGGGCAGCCCTGCCGGGCCCATTCCGGCCAGCGTGATCGCGGCGGTGCGCGGCGCTGCCGACAAGGCGGTGCGCGAGGCTAAGGAGGGCCGGCCAGCCGAAGCGGAGCGCAGCGCCAGTGCGATCGCCGGGGCGGCGGAGGAATGCCAGCGCGGGAAATGCCTGCGCCGCTACCTGGCCCCGAGCATGCCAACGGTTGCGAAGGCGCGCGCCATGCCGGCCGGGCAGATGGCCGCCGACTCCCAGGGACGGCTGCTGGCGACGGCGCCCGCCGCCGGCACCATCTACCGCATTGAACGTAACGGCCTGATCGTGCCCCTGCTGGGCGCGGGCGATGTCAGCGGCGAACTGTCCGGCGCCGCGCGCGACCGCGAGGGTGGCCTGCATGTGCTGCTGGCCGAGCGCCAGGCGGCAATGCGCTGGGATGCCAGCGGCAAGCCGCAAGCCTTTGCCCTGCAATACGCCGCGTCGCTGAATCGCGATGGCCCGGCGATGCAGGCGCGCTTCAGCGATATCACCCAGCTTGCGGTGGGCCGCGATGGCGGGCTGTACGTGCTCGATGGCGACCAGCTGCGCCGTATCGACAAGGAAGGCGTGGTGCGCACCCTGCTGGAGGCCGGGAGTTTCCGCAAGCTGCGCGAATCGCTTTCCGCGGCCCAGGTGGACTTGCACGGCTCGATGGTTGCCCGCCCCAGCACCGGCGTGTTCGTCACGGCCAACGGTGGCCTGGCCGGCGTCAGCACGGAAGGCATGATCTCCCTGGTCAGCGGCCCGCCAGGCATGTCGCCGGAGCAGACCGGCTTCGTGCCTGCGTTAAAGCGCATCTGGGCTTACGTCACGCAGGATGCCGAACCTTTCATGCTGCCCGGCCTGGGCCAGCACCGCATTGCGGCGGACGCCACCGGCCAGGCCTGGTATTGCGCCGATAATGTGCTGTGGCGCATCCGCCCGCGCGGTGTGGCGCGCAAGATCGACCTGCAGGGCGCCGATGGTTGCGGGGACGTGCTGGTGGCGCCAAGCGACGATGTATTCCTGCTGCACGGTCATTATGTGACCAGGGTCGGCGGCGACGGCTACCAATTGCTGGCGGCCGGCAGCCGCGAACGCAAAGGCAGCAGCGACGGGGTCAGCTTGCTGGCACGCTTCCGCAACATCACGCATGCGGCGACCGATACGGGCAACAATATCTACCTGCTTGACGATGGAGTGTTGCGCAAGATATCGGCGAATGGTGAAGTCACTACCGAAGGGAAGGGCTTGCCGGCCGATGCCGGACAACTGCGCGCCCTTGCTGTAGACAGAAAGGGCGCGCTGTATGTCGCTACTCAGCGCACGATCTTGAAGCTCAAACCCTGACTCAAGGCTGCCAGTTCACGTTCACCGTTGCGGTGCCGCTGGCCGGCGTGGTGAAGGTGTGGTTGCTGCCGCCTTCCCACACGGTAGGATTGGCACTCTTCTTCAGGAACTTGTAGCTGACAGTGGTGCCGGCCGGTACGCTGACATCGGTGTACCAGTTCGGGTAGCTGTAGACCACCTGGTTGAACAGTGCGCCAAGCGGTGCACTGGCGCTCCAGTTGGCAAGTTCGAACTTGTCCCCAGTCAGGTAGACGTTTTCGCCGGATACCGTGGTGGCGTTGCTGACCACAAAGCGCACCGTAACCTGCGGGCCGCTGAGGATTTCGAAGTTGTCCCAGCTATCGCTGCTGGCGGCGCCGGCCGTGACGACGCTGACGCTGCTCATGCCGGCCGCCACGCTTGGCACCAGCACCTTGACCTGCGTGTCTTCCCACGACAGGATGTTGGCGCCGCTGACCAGAGTGCTGCCGAATTTCACCGTGCCCTTGCTCGCGCCGAAGCCGCGGCCGTCGATGGTGACGGTCTTGCCGGGCATCGACAGGTTCGGCCCCACGTGGCCAAGTTTTGGCGCCGCCACCGCAGCGGTGTACTGCCAGACCGCGATGGCGCCGGCCGCCAGGGTGAAGTTGCTGACCGCGCCGTTGGCGCCAACGGTGATGTTGTTGCCGTTGAAGCCCAGGCCACTCAGCACGTCGGTATAACTGCCCGCAGGCAGGCCGGCGATAAAGCCGCTGATCGGCGTCGCGGTCGACAGGTTGCGGTTGATCGCGACCACGGCCACGTTGTTGCCGAAATTGCGCTCGAAGATCAGCACATCGTTATTGACCCAGCGCTGCTGCGTGCTGCCGTAGGCGATGGCGGGATTGGACTTGCGCAGCGGCGCCAGGCGCGACACCAGGCCGTACGCCGGCGTGGTGGTGGAGAAGGAAGTCATCATCGCGCGGTTGTCCGGATCCCCCGTGCCCTGCATGTATTGCTCTGTGCCGTAGTAGATCGCGGGCACCCCGCGCGAGGTCAGGGTAAAGGCCAGTGCCTGTTCCAGCTTGCGGCCGCTGGCGCCAGCGACCTGGAAGCGCGGCATGTCGTGGTTGTCGATGAAGGTGACCTGGTCGCCCACGTGCGCATACTGGCTGGCGGTATCGCTCACCATCTGGTTCAGCGAAGTCATGGCTGCCGAGCCATCCTTGAACACCTGGCGCACTTTCTGCGCGAACTGGAAGTCCAGCAGGCTCATGCCGCTGCGATTGGAGAAGTAATGGTTGGCCGGGTCGACTTCGTTCTCACCCAGGTACCACTCGCCGAAGGTGAACACCGGCTTATAGCCATGAATATAGGACATCAGGCTCTTTTGCCAGCCGAAGGGCATATGCTTGACCGCGTCCATGCGGATGCCATCGATACCCAGGTCCAGCCATACCTTGATGGCGGCCTTCATGTAGGCGTCCACGGTGGCATTGTTGTGGTTCAGGTCCGCCAGGTCGAACAGGTTGCGGTAGATGCCGCTTTCCAGCGTGGAGAAGTCGGTGCCGCCATTGTGGTGGAAGTAGCCGTTCGGGTCGGATCCGTAGCCTGCCAGCAGGGCGCCGTTGTCATACAGCTTGCCGTTCTCGCCAAAGGTGGTATCGGTGGACGAAGCCGGCGAGGTATGGTTCGGCGCGAAGTCGATGATCACCTTGATATTGCGGGCATGCGCCGCGTTGATCATATTGGTGAAATCGGTCATGGTGCCGAAGGCCGGGTTGGCGCGCTTGAAGTCGCGCGCCCAATAGCCATGGTAAGCGGTGCTGCTGGTGCCCGAGTAGTTCAGCACCGCCGTGATGTTTTCCACCGGCTGCGAAATCCAGATGGCGGTGATGCCCATGCCGGTCAGGTAGCCATCTTCGATCTTGTTCTGGATGCCTTTCCAGTCGCCGCCGCAGAACAGTTTTTTCTGGGTGCAGCCGGCGCTGAAGGCGCTGCCGGTGGGATTGTTGGCGCTATTACCGTCCGACAGGCGGTCGGTCACGATCTGGTAGATCACGTCCGTGTTGAAGCCCTGCTTGTTGCCGACAGCGGTGTCGGGTGCAGCGTGCGCGTGGAGGGTGAAAGCGGCCAGGATGGCTGCAAACAGGGCGTTGCGTTGAGTCTCCATGTCCTTCCTTTCTTTGTTTTGGTCGACAAAGTATGGAGTAGTTTGACTACGCACACGCTTGCTCTGTGGCGTAAACGCAGCAGAATTTGCGATTAAATTGAAGTATTCTGACTACAAAGAGTCCTGTAGTCGCCGCCCCAGCCGCTTGCCTAGTGCAAGCAGCGTGAGGGTGGGCGGCAGGCCCCAGGGGGCCGGCAGGACGGAGGCGTCGCAGACGTAGAGTCCCGGGGTGGCGGTACGCAGATCGCTGTCCACGGCGGCCGGGCCGCCGCCGCCAACGGCCAGCGCGCTGCCCGGGTGGGCGGCGAAATGCCAGCTCTGGAACACGTGGCGGGCGCCGGCCTGGGACAGGATGCGCCGTGCCAGTGCGGTGCCGCGACGCAAGCGTTCACGGTCGGCCGGCTGCAATGCCTTGTCGACCCAGAGGGGGCCGATGCCGCCGCCGGCCAGGTCGCGGATCTTGACCATGATGCTGAGGGTGCGGCGGTGTGCAAACAGGCGGTCGATGCGGCCGACCTGCAGCGCGAAGGCCTGGTACATCGGCTTGGGCAAGGTCAGGTCGGCAAAAGACAGGCCTTCTTCCGGCAGTGCCATGCCGGCGGCCATCGGCACTTCGGCGCCGCCGTCGATATCGTTGACCGCACCCATCACAGCCACCACCGGATCGCTGATGAAGGGCAGGCTGCGCGGCGCCAGTCCGGACGCGTGCAGCAGGCGCGGGCTGCCGATGCCGCCAGCGGCCAGGATCACCACGCCGGCGCGGGCGGTTTGGACCGCGCCGTCGCGCACATATTCCACCCCGGCTGCGCGGCCCTGCTCGAGCAGCACGCGTTTGGCGGTGGCGCAGTCAAGGATATGGGCGCCGCGCAGGCGGGCTTCGTCGAGCAGGTCGCGCGCGGTCCATTTGGCGCCATACGGGCAGCCGTAGACGCAGCGCCAGCAGCCGGTGCGGCAGATGGCGGGGCGGATCATCTTGTCGAGTTTTTGCCAGGGCAGGCCGGAAGACTGCGCGGCCTGCATGATGCGCTGCGCCATGGGACCCAGCAGTTCATCGGGCAGTTGGCCGATCGGCAGTTCGGCGCGGCATTCGGCGAGAGAAGGGGCGAGCTCGATGCCCAGCGCCGCAAAACGTTCCAGCGGCGGCGCCGCCGCAGTGGCGAAATTCAGTGTGGTGCTGCCGCCGGTCGCCAGTCCGCGCACCAGCAGCGATGCATCGCGGTGGAAGAAGGCGCCCTTGCCGGGAATGGCGCCGATGCGCGCCATCTGGCCCAGCGTGCCGCGCAAGGGGGCGCCGCTGCCCTGTTCCAGTACCAATACGCGCTGACCATGCCGCGCCAGCATGTGCGCCACGCTGGCGCCACCGGGGCCGCTGCCGACAACGATGGCGTCATAGCGCGCTGGCATTGAAATCAGCGGGTCTGCTTGTCGTGTTTCTGGTGGTGGATGGCAGCGCTGTCGCGGTCAGCTTCGCGCTGCAGCTTGCGGCGTTCCTTGCGGGTGACCTTGCCGTCCGCCTTGGCCATCGCTTCGTCGCTGGCCAGCTTGGATTCACGTGCTTCCAGGTGCTGCGCTTCCTTGGCGGTCAATTGGCCGGACTCGATGCCTTGGGCGATGCGGGCCTGCTGGCGGTCTTCGCGCTTGTCCAGGTTGGGAGTGGATTGGGCGAAGGCTGGCAAGACGAAGGCCGATACCAGGACGGCGGCGAACAGCTTGGTGGTTTTCATGGCGTACCCTTTCAAGTATTGGTTTGCGCAAGGTGCGTGGCTGCAGTATAGGGCGGGCCGAGCCTGCGAAAAATATCCTGCCATGTAATCGGTGTAAGCATTTGCAACCGTTTTGTTAATGAACTTCAGGACGCAGGTGCAGCATCAGGTCTTTCAGCGCGCCCTGCGACAGGCCGTCCAGCTCCGGCGAGCGGCGGTCGATCTCATTGGCCAGGTCGGCCAGCAGCCAATCCATTTCATCGAGCATGGCGCGCATTTCAGCCAATACCTCGGGGTCGTCCTGCATCATGGCCAGCATGCTGCTCATGTCGTCCGGATTGAAGCCGGCTTGCAGTACCAGCGAGCGTATTGTCGCCATGCGGTCGAACAGGAAGGCCAGCGGCGAACCTGGTGCATCGGCGGCAGGGCCCTGCTTCAGCATGGCCCGGAGGTCGAACCAGGCTTGCAGCAATTCCGACAGGTGGTTCAGGCGCTCAGCCGGGTCGGCGGCGGGGCCGGTGCCGGCCGGCAGGCTGGCCTGCGGCTGCAGCAGGTCGCGCAGGATGGCCAGCACATCGCCATCGAAGCGCGGCTTGTTAATCCGGTACAGCATTTCCAGGCGCTGCATGTCGAGGCGGCGCAGCACGGTTTCGGTGACGTCGGCGGCAGCCACGATGCGCGCCAGCCGGTCAATCTGGGCGCCTTGCAGGGCGTGCGGGTAGCCGCTGCCATCCAGCCGCTCATGATGCTGCAGAACGGCCTTGCTTGCTGCCAGCGGGAAGCCCGGCAGGTCCTTCAGCAGCACGTAGCCGGTCACAGGATGCACATGCACGAAGCGGCGCTCTTCCACGGTGACCTGGTGCGACTGGTCGAGGATGCGCGGATCGGTATGCATTTCACCGAAGTCATGGCACAAGGCGGCCAGCAGCACGGCGGGCAAGTCGGCGCCGCCAATGCCCATGCGCTGGGCGCAAGCGAAGGCGATGATGGCCGTGCGCAGCGTGTGTTCGAACATCTCGCGGTGCTTGTCCAGCATCACGGTCAGGCGCAGCTCGATGGTCGAATGCAGGCGCAGGTTGGCGGTGCAGTGCTTCAGCTGGCGCGGATCGCCGGCGCGCGCGAGCAGTTGGCGATAGGTCGCGTCGTGCTCGAGGATGCGGTCGAATTCGATCGCCAGTGCGGCGGCGTCGACGGCCTTATCGGAAGACAGCACCTGGTCGAGCGGGGCGGAGAGCTTGTACCGCGTGAGCTTTTCGAACTGCCTGCTGTCGATGCGGGCGCCTTTGGCCAGCAGCTTGGTGCCGTTGCTGGCGTAGATATCTTCACTGGCGATGACGTCGCGCGTGTCGCCCATCTCCGTCACCGAGCGCACGAAATGCGGACTCTCGCCGGGAACCTCACTAAGTTGCATTTCGCTAGTCAAAATGTCCACCTTGGGGTCAGGAACGGAAGTGGACATTTTCGCAGAAAAAAAAGGCCCCGCGCCAGGCGGGGCCGGAAGCAGAGGCGGAGAGACGCCTTTGAAACACCTTAGAACTTGTAGCGCAGGCCGGCCAGGAATTCGCGGCCGGTCACGTTGTTCACCACCACGCTGTTGCGCGCGCGGCTCACGAACTGGTCGTTTTCCTCGTTGGTCAGGTTCACGCCTTCCAGCGTGAGTTCCAGCTTGTCGTTGACTTTGTACGACATGGAAAAGTCCACGTTCAGCGACTTGTTCTTGCCTTCGACGTCGTTGTTGTTCTGGCCCGGCACGCGGGTCACGAACGACGAGCGGGAGGACGCCGAAATGCGGGCGCTAAGCTTGCCGTTGTCGTAGTACAGCGTGGCATTCCAGGAGCGTGGCGACAGGTTCAGCAAGTCGTCGGTGATGCGGGTATCGCTGGTTGGCGATACCACGTACTCGATCTTCGACTTCACATGGGTGTAGTTCAGCAGCGCGCCGAAGTCCTTGCCCCATGCCGGCAGGAAGGTGAACGGCTGCTGGTAATTCAGCTCGAAGCCTTTCAGCTTGCCGCCATCGGTGTTGATGGGCGCAGTCACCTGGAACACTTCTTCGCCGGTGAAGTTGGCCGGCAGCAGCGACATCGGCAGACCGGTGTCCTTGTACGCCATATTCGTGCGCAGCGACTGGATATAGGTGCTGATGTTCTTTTGGAACAGCCCCAGGCCGACAAAGGCGTTCTTGCCGAAGTAGTATTCGAGGCTGGTGTCGAAGGTCTTGGCGCGGAAGGGTTTGAGCAGTGGATTGCCGGTGGTGATGCTTGGCGTGCCGGTGGTGGCGATGGTGCCGCCCGGCGACAGGTTGTTCAACTGCGGCCGGGTCATGACCTTGGCCGCGGCAAAGCGGGCAATCAGGTCCGGCGTCAGGGTGGCAGCCACGTTCAGCGACGGCAGCGTGTCCGAGTACTCGTTGTTCACCGTGACAGCGGTGCCGCCGCCTGCAGCCTGGTAGCCGGTTGCGGAGAGTTCGGTCTTGACGTAACGGGCGCCGAAGTTGCCGCGCAGCGGAATGCCGCCCAACTCCGTCTTGAATTCCCCCATCAGGTAGAAGCCCTTGTCTTCCTCGTCGACAGAGCGGTTGTTGCCGCGCGCATTGCCGTTGGTGACAGAGGACAGGGTAAAGTCTCCCGGTCCGCCGGCAGGGCCGCTCTTGATGCAGTTGCAGTAGATGTCGTAGGCCTTGGCGATGGCGTTCAGGTCCGGAATCAGCCAGGTGGTGTAGGTCCCCGCCGGCAGGTTCTGGCCTTTGCCGAAACCGCCCAGGGTCGTGGACAGGTTGCCTGAACCGGCGGGCGGCGCGAAGATCGTGTCGTTCTGGTTCACGCGGCGCGACTCATAGGAAACGAATTCGTACTTCTTGCGATTCAATCCGCCCTTGATGGTCAGCGCGTCCGATGCTTCCCAGGACAGGTCCACGGTCGCCGTGTCGTTGCGGTTGGTGGCGCCTTGCGGGCGGATGCGGATCTCGCTGGTGGTGGTATTGGGAACCGTGGTCGGCTGGGTGCCGCTGGCAACCTGCGGCACACCGACGATGGCCATGCTGCCGTTCGCTGCCGGGTCGAACGGCAGCGAAATGATCGGGTGGCGATCGTCCTGGCGGAAATCGATCGTGTAGCCGTTCACGTTCAGTGCGTCCAGCGTGGTGGTGGTCTGCACCGGGTTGCGGAACTTCGAGTTGGCGCGGCCGACGCGCGCCTGCAGTTGCAGGGTATCGGTCAGGCGCTGGTCGAGGGTCAGCGTCGGCTGGGTGAAGGTGGTGGACAGCTCGTCGAAGCGCGATTCAGCGCGCATGTCGACGCCATTGAATTTCCCATACAGCAGGTTGCCGTTCGGCGCATACTGCGCTTCCACCACCGAGGTTTGCGGCTTGCCGCCCTGGCTGGCGGTACGGCTGAACGAAATCGCTTCCAGGAAGTCTTCCTGGCGCGTTGCGTCGAGCTTCGCATACAGCATGTCGAAGGTGAGCAGCGAGCCTTGCATTGGGCGCCACTGCACGGAGCCGGTCAGGCCGATGCGGTCCTGGTCGTGGGTCAGGCGGCCATAGCGCGGCAGGCGCGGATGGAAGTTGTTGGCGCTGCTGGCCAGGCTGTAGGCATCGCTTGCCGCTTGCGATGCAGGCAGGCGTGCCACGCCCTGCGCCACGGGACCGCAAGTTGTCGCGGTGGAGTTGGCTGGATTGGCCGCTACGCCTTGCGGTGCGCACCAGCCGCCGCTCGATGGGCCGTTATCCCAGCGCACGGTAGAGAAGCCTTCTTCCAGCAGCTGGCGCTTGGAGAAGGCGCCGGACAGCAGCACGCCCACCTTGCGATCGGCAAAGGTGTCGGACAGCAGGAAGGCGACGCGGGGATCGGTCTTCTTCGACAGGTCGTTGTACTTGCCCTTGGCCGTGATGGTGGCGTTGAAGCCTTTCAGGTCGAAGGGGCGCATGGTTTGCAGGTCGACGGTGGCGCCCAGCGAGCCTTCGTCCACATCGGCGGAGGAGCTCTTGCGCACAGTCAGCGAAGAAAACAGTTCGGAGGCAAACACGTTGAAGTCGAAGCCGCGCGAACGGTTGGTGCCGCCGGAGCTGTCGGTGCCGCCCGTGGTGGCCAGCGCTTCCAGGCCGTTGATGCGCACGCGGGTGAAGTCCTGGCCCAGGCCACGCACCGTGATGCTGCGCCCTTCGCCGGCGTCACGGTCGATCACCACGCCTGGCACGCGCTGCAGCGATTCGGCCAGGTTCGTGTCGGGGAATTTGCCCATGTCTTCGGCCTTGATGACATCGACGATGCCATTGTCCTCGCGCTTTTTGTTCAACGCCGATTCCAGTGCGGCGCGCAGGCCGGTGACCACCACCTTCATTTCCGGTTCCGCCGCCGCTGCCGGTGCCGCCGTTGCGCTGGACTGCGCGTGGGCGAGGCCAATGGCCAGCGCGGTGACCGAGTAAGTGCCGACGAGACGCAGTGCGAACTTGCGCAAGGCCTCGGATTGATCCGTAAACTTCATGCCATCTCCTGTTTATTATTCCTGCCGGCGCTTGTAATTGGTCAGGCCGGTTGCGGTATTCTATGCGAATGTTTTTGCAATGTGGTCAGTCCAAATGGATTTATTTTTTGTAATTGGCCTGTCCAGATCAGGCGTCGGCGGAAAACTCCCCGCTATAGCGCTCTTCGCCTATGGTGACGTTGTCGAGGACCAGGCTGCGGACGTTGTGCAGAAACCACGGTTGCCCCGCATTGCGCGGCGTGCCGAAGTCGCAGTCGCGGATTTTCACGCGCGTGATCGGCGCGATCGCCACACCGGCGGCGCCGTTGTAGCTGCCGGCGACAGGACCGAGCAGCACCATGGCCTGGTAGCAGGAGGCCTTGCCTTGGGCCGTGTTGACGTTGCCGACTTTGAGGCCGGAGATTTCAATGTCCGAAACCTGCGGCGGGCGAGTGCGCACGGCGTCGTCGGCCGGCGCGTAGTCGCAGTCGATGGTGATGACCGCGCCGGCGCCGGAGGCAATCTGCCCTGATGGCCTGAGGATGCCGGAAAGCGGCTTGTAAAGCCCCGGGCTGGTTTGCACGCCATTTGGCAGCGTGCAGTCGCGCACGTAAAGGTGGCGCAGGAAGCCGCCGCGGTTCATATTGGTTTTCAGCCGGATCGCGGTGTTGAGCGCATCGCTGGCCCAATGCAGGTTCCTGAATTCAATCTGCTCGGCGTAGACATGCTCGATGCCGCCGGCCATTTCGCTGCCCAGCGTCACGCCGCCATGGCCGCTGTTCATCACGCAGTTGCGGATCAGGATATTGCGGGTGGGGCCGTAGTGCGTGTCCTTGTTCTTGCCGGCCTTGATGGCGATGCAGTCGTCGCCGTTGTTGAAGGTGCAGCCTTCGACCAATACGCCGTCGCAGGCTTCGGGGTCGAAGCCGTCGCTGTTCGGGCCCAGGCTTTCCATGTTCACGTCCTTGAAGTGGACGTTGCGGCTGGCGACCGGGTGGTGGACCCAGAAGGGGGCGCCGACGATGTGGTAGCCCTGGAGCAGGACGTTGTCGCACTCGATCAGTTCGACCATGCATGGACGCAGGAAGTGGCCGTGGCCGAATATGCGCTCCCTGGCCGCGATGCCGGCCTCCGAGAGCGCTGGCAGGTAGCGCGCGTCCGTTTGCCAGCGGTCGCCGGGGCCTTCGATCAGGGCGCGTTCTCCCGGCGCGATGTTCGGCGCGCGCCGGGAAAGCGGGGCGTTGTTCGGGTTGGCCGCAACCTCGGTGCGCTCGCGTGCGGGCTTGCCGCGGCCTTTCCAGTCCCACCAGCATTCGCCTGGATTGTGTTCGAACGGGACGCCGCCCTGGCCGTCCAGCACCGAGGTCCAGTCTTCGCCGGTGAGGGCGATGTTCTTCTGGCCGTGGGCGTAGACCAGCGGGGAAAAGTTCAGGCAGTCGTTGCCTTGCCAGCGGCTGCGAACCAGATTGCCGTTTTTGCCGCAATCGATGTCGCCGTACCTGGCGTAATCGTCCGGATTGGCGCTGAACACCAGGCGCGCGTTTTTTTCCAGGTGCACGTGGACATTGGAACGCAGCACCAGCGGGCCTTTGATGTACCAGACGCCTTCGGGAATGACGACGCGTCCGCCGCCGGCGTTGTGCGCAGCCGCGATAGCGGCGGTGATGGCCGGGTAGCAGTCATGGCTGCCCCTCGCCGGCGTCTGCAGCGTGCCTTTTTCGAGCGAAGCACGCTGGCCCTGCACGTCGACCAGCCTGCAAGGCTTGGCGCCATGGTTCGTCACAAGGAAGTCTTGCTGGCGGAAGGCGAGTGGCGTGGCAAAGCGTGCCGCGATCTCGCGCGCCCGCCGCCATGGATCGGCACCGGCCGTTTCGGCCGGTCCGGCCCCGCTCGCGCCGGCAACGGCCGCTGTGGCTCGTGCGAAGAGCGGCTGCAAGGCGGCCAGGGCGCCGCCGGCGACTGCGGCGCGGAGCAAAGCACGGCGCCCAGGTATGGCCAAGCCCGCGCCACACTGCGCCCCAAGGGGCAGCTCCGGGGCGTGGCAAGGGCTCCGCTGAACATCGTTATGCGCGGCGCTCATTTGCTTGCCGCCAGCGTTATGCGCACGGGGTTGGCGGCGCGGGCGGTGGCGTTGGCGACGTAGGCTTCCCATTGCTCGCGGCTGGTGATTTCGCCGGCGCGGCTCCATGCACCGCCGGCGTAGTAGCGCAATGGCTTGCCCGCGGTGGCGGTGGCGAGGATCAGTTCATTCAAGCTGTCCTCGGCGAAGCCTTGCGCGGCGGGCACGATGACGGCCGTGCCGAACGATCCGTTGCTGGCCTGTTCGACCCATTGCAGCAGTACTTTGCCTTCCCGCCTGGTGGAAATTTGCGGGCTCTGGCCTTTGTCGCTTGGTGTCTTGTTCAAGCCAACGGCGACGGTAAGCGGTTTGTCGCCTGCGTACGAGAAGGTGGACTCGATCATGTCGAGCTGCTGGCCGGCGTCCACGGTGAAGCGCTTGGTTTCCGTGAGCGGCACTCCGGTGCCATCCCAGGCGGCGTACGACAACTCGAAAATCGAGCGAACGGGCCCGTTGGCCAGTACTTTCCAGCTCGCGTAGTTGGTCGAGACATGCAGCTTGCCGCCATCCCACACGCCAGTTCCGCCGGCCCCGCGCGAACGGCCGACGTTGTACATGTCCATGCCTTCGCCTTCGTCATGGTGGTAGTGGTCGTGGCCTTTGTTGTACCAGCGGTCGACGATCGGGTAGGGCACGCGCTTGAACCACAGGTCCAGGCCGGACGTTGCCAGCACTTCCTTCGCGACGCCGGCCGGGGCGGGGGCGGCCAGGGCGGGGCCGTAAGTGCGGTGGCCGATCTTGTCGTTTTCCCAGGCGAAATCGTCGAGGCGCTCGGGCACATAGCGGGCGAAGGTTTGCGCCGCAAAGACGGGTGCCACGCTGTCGATTTTTTCAACCGTGTAGGTGGCGGATTTTTCGCCGGCCTTGAAGCTGTGCTGGAAAATCAGTTCGCCATAAGCGATGCCGACGTTTTGCGGATCTTTGGCTTGCGGGGCGACGTTGGTGACTTGATGCGGCACCACGCGGCCGGAGGCGTCGCGTACGGCGATCTTCTGCACCAGGGCGTGTGGCAGGGCCTTGTTCACTTCCGGCCAGGGCACGGTCACCGTCTCCGAGGGCCGCGCGATGTCGAGGTCGTGCTGCAGCGTGATGGTAAGGCGCTCTGCCGCGCTGGCGGCAACGGCAGGCAGGGCGGCAGCCAATGCGGCAAGGATGGTTTTCATGGGCTGCTCCTTAGTGGTGTTCGCGGTAGTCGGTCTCGCCGCCTTTCGGCAGGTAGTGGTAGGTGCGCACGCGGTACTGGATGTCGAGCTGGGGATTGGTGACCAGCTTGATCATCTCGGCGCCGGCCAGCAGCACCGGTCCGTAGCCGTGCAGGGCGTGCTTGCTGGTCGGGCGGTGGTAGTAGTACACCTGGTCGCCTGCCAGCGTGGTGCCGACGCAGGTGCCTTCCACCTCGCCCTGGCTGGTGACCCTGGTCTGCAGGCCAGCCCAGCCTGCCTGGGCGATGGAGCCGTACGGAGCGGGCGAGATCCAGCCCTGGTTGACGGCGTGCGCGATCACGTAGGTGAAGATGGCCGAGGCCGAGGTCTCGAGGTAGGAGTCGTTGCGGTCGATCATCTGGTGCCACAGGCCGGTCCCGGACTGGCGTTCGGCTATCCCCTTCAGCGACAGGCGCAATTGCGCCAGCACTTTCGGGTAGCCGGGATGGTCTTTTGGCAGCACGTCAAGCAGGTCCGACATCGCGAGCACCGCCCAGCCGTTGGCGCGCGACCAGTAGAAGTTCGGTGCGTCCTTCATGCCGGCATGCCAGCCATGGGTGTACAGGTTTGTCTGCGGGTTGAACAAGTAGCCCGACATGTTGAGCACATTGTTCACGGCGTCGTCGAAGTAGGCGCGCTTGCCGGTCATGCGGCCCATTTCGGCCAGCGCCGGAACGCCCATGTACAAGTCGTCGCCCCAGAGCGACTCTGCCTGCGGGCGTTTGCGGGCCAGGGTGCCGTCCTTCAGGCGGAACTGCTTGTTGGCGACCCAGTCGCTGCAGGTGGCAATCATGTCGGACAGGTCGGGACCGACCTTGGCGGCGCGGACGCGCATCAGGGCGGCGCACATCGAACCCGCGTCATCGAGCGAGCGCGGGTCGAGAAAGCGCGAGAAGCTGTTGGCGCGCTCGAGCTTGAACTGCTTTTCCTGTGCGGTGAAATAGGGCTTGGTCTCTTTGAAGAAGTTGAAGTGGCGCTCCGTCATGGCCAGGAAGCTGCGGTCGCCGCTTGCTTCGGCTGCACGCAGCAGGCCCGAATGCACCACGCCCATTTCGTAGACCTGGATGCCGAAGTCGCCCTTGCTCGGTTCGAAGATCGCTTCGGCCACCGGGGTTTTCAGGTCGGCGATCGGCGCGCCGGTTTTCCTGTTGACGATGCGCGTTGGCGTCACGCTGTCCAGGTAGCCGCGCACCTTCTGCAGCGTGGCGGTGATCTCCGCAACCGCCGGCATCTTGTACGGTACCGGGTAGGTGCCTTCGCCGGCATCGTTCTGATTCTTGTTGTCGGGATTGCGGTATGGGCCTTCTGCCTGGGCCGGACTCAGGGTGAACAGGCATGCCAGTGCGGCTGCCAGCAGGGACGATGTCGGCTTCATGGGTCTCCGGTGCGACGTTTTAAGTGTGGTGAAAGTGCGTCATCTGGTCAGGCCATTCTAATTTGGTCAGGCCAAATAAGCAAGGTGGACTAGCCAATCGCGATTTTTGTGTGGCATACTGAAAACGAAGGCAAGGAACAATGTGAGTACCCAAAGGATTTCTATGAAAATTGCACGCTACATCAAGATGCACGAGGCAGACAATGTCGCCATCGTCGTCAATGACGGCGGCTTGCCGGCCGGCTCGGTATTCCCGGACGGCCTGACGCTGCTCGAAGGCGTGCCACAAGGGCATAAGGTCGCACTGGTGGACCTGGCGGAAGGCGACCCGGTGACACGCTACAACGTCACCATCGGTTACGCAGGCCAGGCAATTCCGCGTGGTGCCTGGGTGTCTGAAAAGGTGTTGCGCATGCCCGGTGCCCGTTCGCTGGATGGCCTGCCGATCGGCACCCGCAAGCCGGCGCCGCTGCCGCCGCTGGAGGGCTATACCTTCCAGGGCTACCGCAATGCGGATGGCTCGGTCGGCACGCGCAATATCCTGGCCGTGACCACTACCGTACAGTGCGTGTCCGGGGTGGTCGACCACGCGGTCAAGCGCATCAAGGAGGAACTGCTGCCGCATTACCCGAATGTGGATGACGTGGTCGGGCTGGAGCATATCTACGGCTGCGGGGTGGCAATCGATGCGCCGGGCGCCGACGTGCCGATTCGCACCCTGCGCAATATCAGCAAGAACCCGAATTTCGGCAACCAGGTGATGGTGGTCAGCCTTGGCTGCGAGAAGCTGCCGCCGACCCGCTTGTTCCCGTCGGGGAGCATCCCGATCGCGTCGGCCAACCTCAACGCGGCGGCCGGCGAGCCGGACGTGGTGTGCCTGCAGGATGGCGCGCACGTCGGCTTCAATTCGATGATCGATTCGATCATGCGCACGGCGCAGCATCACCTGCAGGTGCTGAATGCACGCCAGCGCGAGACGGTGCCTGCCTCCGAACTGGTGGTGGGCGTGCAATGCGGCGGCAGCGACGCCTTCTCCGGCGTGACGGCCAATCCGGCGGTGGGCTTTGCCACCGACCTGCTGGTGCGCGCCGGTGCCACCGTGATGTTTTCGGAAGTGACGGAAGTGCGCGACGGCATCGACCAGCTCACCTCCCGCGCAGAGACGCCGGAAGTGGCAGCGGCAATGATCCGCGAGATGCAGTGGTACGACGATTACCTCAAGCGCGGCGGCGTTGACCGCAGCGCCAACACCACCCCGGGCAACAAGAAGGGCGGCTTGTCGAACATCGTGGAAAAGGCCATGGGCTCGATCGTGAAGTCCGGCTCGGGCGCCATCCACGGCGTGCTGTCGCCGGGCGACAAGCTGACGCAGAAAGGCCTGATCTACGCGGCGACGCCGGCCAGCGACTTCATTTGCGGCACGCTGCAGATGGCGGCCGGGATGAACATCCATGTCTTTACCACCGGCCGCGGCACGCCTTACGGACTGGCTGCGGTGCCCGTGATCAAAGTCGCCACCCGTAATGACCTGGCGCAGCGCTGGCATGACCTGATGGACGTGAACGCGGGCCGCATCGCCAGCGGTGAAGCCAGCATTGAAGATGTAGGCTGGGAGCTGTTCCGCCTGATGCTGGATGTGGCGAGCGGCAAAGAGACCTGGGCCGAACATTGGAAGATCCATAATTCACTGGCGCTGTTCAACCCGGCGCCGGTAACCTGAAGACGGAGTAGAAGACATGACGCAAACTGGAAAACCGTTCAAGCGCATCCTGATGACCGGCGCCGCAGGCGGCTTGGGCAAGGTGCTGCGTGACCGCATCAAGCCTTGGGCGGAAGTGGTGCGCTTGAGTGATATCGCCGACATCGGCGAAGCGCGTCCAGGCGAAGAAGTGGTGCAGTGCGACCTGTCCGACAAGGCTGCGGTGATGAAACTGATGGAAGGGGTGGATGCGGTGCTGCATTTCGGCGGCATTTCGACCGAAGCCCCGTTCGAGGCCATCATGCAGGCCAATATCCTGGGCGTGGCGAACCTGTACGAGGCAGCCTGGAAGCACGGTGTGAAGCGCCTGATGTTCGCCAGCTCGAACCACGCGATCGGCTATTACAAGACCACCGATATGCTGGATGCGAACATGCCGACGCGGCCGGACAGCATGTATGGCATCTCCAAAGTGTTCGGCGAGCAGATGTCGCGTTACTACTACGACCGCTTCGGCATCGAGACCGTGTGTATCCGCATCGGCTCCAGTTTCCCGCAGCCGGCCAACAAGCGCATGATGTCGACTTACCTGTCGTATGACGATTTGACCGAGCTGCTGCGTTGTTCGCTATTCGCACCGCGGGTGGGGCACACCATCGTCTTCGGCATGTCGGACAATGATTCGGTGTGGTGGGATAACCGTTATGCAGCGCACCTGGGTTATCGGCCCAAGGATTCCTCGGCCAAGTTTGCGCACCTGTTCCCGGACACTTCAGAGTTCCCGGAAAAGGACGATGTGACCACCATCTACCAGGGCGGTAAATTCCTGCTCGACGGCCCGATGTTCAAATGATCGAGCTGTGCGGCGGCGGGCTGCGGGCGGTAGTGCTGCCTGCTGCGGGCGGTGGGCTGGCGCGGCTTGACTGGCTCGGCGGCGCCAATACCGGCGACTTCGGCGCAGCGCCGGTGCCGGTGTTGCGGCCGGCCCCTGACGGCGTCGCGCAACCGCTGCCCGGCCAGTTGGCCTGCTTTCCCCTTGTGCCGTGGTCGAACCGGATTGCTCCCGCTGGCTTCGAGTTTGAGGGCCGCCGCATCGTGCCTGGGCCGACGCGCGCAGGCGAGCCTTGCCCGATCCATGGCGATGGCTGGCGCATGCCGTGGCAGGTCGAGGCACGGGATGAAAGCAGCGTGGTGCTTGCGCTGTATCGCCACGACGGTTCGCCTTTCGCGTTCACCGCCCACATGGCTTACACGCTGTCGGACAGTGCATTGCGCGTGACGCTCAAGGTCACCAATAGCGGCCGGTATCCATTGCCGTTCGGCCTGGGATTGCATCCGTGGATGCCTTGGCCGGAGGAAGCGCGCCTGCGTGCCGTGGCCGATGGCGTGTGGCTGTCCGGCCTGGACAAGCTGCCCGCCACACTCACTGCGCTGCCGCCAGCATGGGATTTCGGCGGCGCAGGGCTGCGGCCTTTGCCGCGCGACGGTGTCGATAACGCCTTCACCGGCTGGGACGGCAGCGCGCAAATCGACTGGCCGGCGCGCCGCCTGCGGCTGCGTATCCGTGCCGACATGGGTTATTACATCCTGTACGTCCCGCCGGGAAAAGACTTCTTCTGCTTCGAGCCGGTTGATCACCCGGTCAACGCGCATAACCTGCCGGGCGGTGCGGTGGCCAACGGCCTTACCGTGCTGGCGCCGGGACAGGACTTGCGGCGCACGGTGCGGTTTTCTGTTGAGGCGATTGCATGAGGACGTTGCAGGCCGTGCTGGCTGCCGCCTGGATCGCGGCCGGCGCGGATGCGCTGGGCGCTTCCGAGGCGCCATATGACGCCGAAACGACGTACGCCAAGCTGGTCGGGCAGTATCCGTATCTGGCGATTGCCAGCGCGGAGGCGCCGGCTCCGGTGCGCGTGCTGCGCAACCTCGGCTACGTCCAGCGCGGCGGGCACGCATTGCAGCTGGACCTTTACCTGCCCGGGCCGAATGGCATGGGCGGCGGACATCCGCCGCCGCTGGTGGTACTGGTCCACGGCGGTGGATGGCGCAGCGGCACGCGGCAGAATATGGCGCCACTGGCTGCACGTCTTGCGGCGCGAGGCTTTGCGGCCGCCACGGTCGACTACCGCCTGTCGGGGGAAGCGCAATATCCCGCGGCGATCGAAGACGTCAAACAGGCAGTGCGCTGGCTGCGTGCAGAAGCGTCCCGGTATGGCCTGGATGAACAGCGCATCGCAGTCGCAGGCGGATCGGCGGGCGGCCAGATTGCGGCACTGGTCGGCATGGCGAATGGCCCTGATGCATCCAGCGTCGTGCAAGCGGTCATCAATATTGATGGCCTGTCCGATTTCACTTCCGAAGAAGCGCGCAGGCATGAGGATGACCCGGCCAAGAATCCGTCCGCGGCCGGCGCCTGGCTGGGAGGCCGTTATGCGGAGCAGGAAGCGCGCTGGCGCGATGCCTCGCCCCTGGCGCACGCAGGCGCCGGCAGCGCGCCGACATTGTTCATCACCAGTGGCCAGCCGCGCTTCAGCCTTGGCCGGCAGGCGTTGGCGCAGCGGCTGGCCCAATACAATATCCCGACTGAGCATGTGCACCTGGCCGGCACACCGCATTCATTCTGGCTGTTCGACCCTTGGCTGGCGCCGACCATCGATGCCATGCAGGCTTTCCTGCAACGCACGTTCGGTGCGCAGCCATTGGCACGGGCGCCGTGGTCGCCCGACCTGGGTAATGGGCGTTACCGCAATCCGATCCTGCACGCCGATTATTCCGATCCGGACGTGATCCGCGTCGGCCAGCGTTACTTCATGACTTCCTCCAGCTTCGCCAACGTGCCGGGCCTGCCGTTGCTGGAGTCTGACGATATGGTGAATTGGCGGCTGGTCGGACACGCCTTGCAGCGGCTGGTGCCGGAGCAGGCATTCCGCACGCCGCAGCACGGCAAAGGTGTGTGGGCGCCATGCCTGCGCTACCGCGAAGGCAAGTTCTGGATTTTCTATCCGGACCCGGATTCCGGCATCTACGTCATCACCGCGACGAACTTCGCCGGCCCCTGGAGCAAGCCTCGCCTGCTCATGGCAGGCCAAGGACTGATCGATCCCGCGCCCCTGTGGGATGACGATGGCAAGGCTTGGTTGCTGCACGGATGGGCGAAGTCGCGCGCGGGCTTCAACAACGTCCTGGGCCTGCGCCCGATGGCGCCGGACGGCAGCCGCATGCTGGATGACGTGAGCCGGGTGGTCATCGACGGCAACACGCTACCGGGCTACAGGACGCTCGAAGGGCCGAAGCTGTATAAGCACAATGGCTGGTACTACGTGTTTGCGCCGGCGGGAGGCGTGGAGAGCGGGTGGCAATCGGTGTTCCGCTCCCGGCATCTTGACGGGCCGTATGAAGCGCGCATCGTGATGGAGCAGGGCAGTTCCCCCATCAACGGCCCGCACCAGGGCGCCTGGGTGCGCGCGAAAGATGGGAGCGATTGGTTCTATCACTTCCAGGACAAGCGTGCGTTTGGCCGCGTTGTGCATCTGCAGCCGATGCGCTGGCAGGACGATGGCTGGCCGGTGATTGGCGAACCTTCCGCCAGGCCGGGTGTTGGCCAGCCGGTGAGCGAGTATGCAAAACCTGTGAAGGCGGGCGCTGTCCGGACGCCGGCCCCGGAGCCAGCCTGGCCGGCATCAGGCGACGAGTTCGACGCGCCGCGCCTGGCGCCGCAATGGCAATGGGTGGCCAACCCCGCACCCGGCTGGTATTCGCTGACTGAACGCTCCGGCTTCCTGCGGCTGTATGCGCAGCCCCGGCCAGCAGGCAATAGCGCGGCTATTGCACCCTTGCGTGAGCTGCCGGCAGTGCTGACGCAAAAGCCGCCCGCGCCGGTATTTTCGGCGCTGGCTAAGCTGGACCTCCATGCTGTGGCCGACGGTGACACGGTCGGCCTGGCCATGTACGGTCAAAGCTACGCGTGGCTTGGCGTTCGCCGCGAGCGGGGTGAAATGCGCGCGGTCTTCGTGCGCTGCGAGGCAGCCGACGATCAATGCAGGGAGAGGGAGGAAGCGTCGCTGCCTGTGCCGCAGCCATGGTCCGGCTACCTGCGCATGGATGTTGGCGCCGGCGGCCAGACCGCTTTTTCCTTCAGCCAGGACGGTGTGAATTTCGCACCGGCAGGCACGCCATTCGCCGCGGCCATGGGGCGCTGGGTTGGCGCACAAATCGGCCTGTTCGCCACAGGTTCCAAGGGCGCCCACGCAGATATCGACTACCTGCGCATTACGCCCTAGCCTCAGCGAGCTGCGGGACGGAGCTTGCCGAGGTGGCCAGCGCCGGCGTTGGCCATGGCATTGGGCTGCACGTCGGCAGCCGGGAGGACGGTGAAGGGATAGGGGACCGTCCAGCCGACTTCGGGCGAAAAGCCGCATTCCGCCAGCGCTTTGCCATTCAGCTGCGAGCCGCGATCCAGTACTGCGCCGGGTTCGGACTTGCCGGGGTTGTGCAGCACGTCGCCGCAGCCGCGCGCTCCCTCGATATCGTAGGCGTTGGCATCGATGATGACGTGGGCCTGCTTGGCGATCCCGATGCTGTATTCATGCGCGTATTCGGCGTGCTTGCGCGAACCCTTGTGGAAGTTGTTGAACAGATGCACATGCCCGAACCGCACGCGTGGCGTGCGCGCAGTCACGTGGTCGAAGAAATTGTTCGAGAAGGTCACGCGCAGGTGGCCATCGTCGCCGGTAGCGCGGTCGCTGGCGCCGACCAGCGTGTTCTTTTCGTGCAGCGCGAAGTGGTTGTACGACACCGTCACAAAGTCCGAAGCTGTCGTGATATCGAGCGCCCCGTCGTGGCACTGTTTCAGCATGCCGTTCTCTTTGGGCGACAGGCCGTCGGTGCGCGGCGCATCGGTGAAGCTGTTATGGTCGATCCAGACGTGATGGGAGCCGGTGACAGTAATGCCGTCGTACAGCGAATTCCAGTTGCCATGCGGGCCGTCCTGCGGATCCCATGTCGGATCGGGGTCGCAGGGATTGCTGATGGAGAGATTGCGGATGATGACCTGGCTCACATTGCCGACAATGATGCTGGCGTTGACGAAGCCGGCGTCTTCGCCAAGCCCGATCAGCGTGGTGCTGGATGGCAGCCGCACCATGCCCGGCCTGGCGCCGTCGGCCATGTCCAATGTGCCGCGTACCTGGATGATGCGCGCATCGCTGGCGGTGGCAAGCGCGGCCCGCAGTTCGGCGGGTGTTGCGACGGTATGCACAGCGGAGGCGGGAGCGGCAGCACCGCCATGCGTGCCACCTTGCTCGCCAGCCCAGCCATCGGCCGGCGCGTGTTCGCGTGCGGCTTGCCGCGACGCCTCGACAGGATCGGCCAGCGGGCCGAGGGCAGGGAACAGCCGCAGCAGTTCGCGCGCAGCCATGTCGCCGAAGAAGCGGCCGCCTTTCGGGCCGAGGTGGGTATAGTCGAAGCCTGCCCCCTTTGCCTGGGCCAGCGTGTCAGCTTCTCCAGGCCCCATGGCCTGCACGGCCGCCAGCGACAGTGCATTCAGGTCCAGCACGGCCACGCCTTCGCGCTGCGCGACTTCGCGCGCTGCCGCGGCCCACGGCGCCAGGTCATTCCACACGTAGCCGTTGCGGAAGCTGCGGCGGGTGAGGGAGGTCACCAGCACAGGCACGCCGCCGGCAGCCTTCACGTCGGCCACGTAGCGCGCCAGGTTGGCTGGATACTCATCGACCAGGCTGGTCGAGCGGCCTGGCTTGCCTGGCTGGTCGTTGTGACCGAACTGCACCAGCACATAAGTCTTGCGGAAGCCGGCACCATCGCGCAGCAGCGTTTGTACCTCGTCCCAGCGCCCCTCGGCACGGAAGGAGCCGGAACTGCGGCCATTCCTGGCAAGATTGAGGCAGGTGGTGTCGGGGCGTTGGCGGCGGCACAGATAGTCGCCATAGCCGCCGCCGCTGGCGACCGTCGAATCGCCGACCAGGATGAGGCGATCGGCTGCGTAGCAGGGCAAAGTGGCCGCGCAGGCCAGGGACAAAAGGATGTGACGCAGCATGAGGCTCCCCCTGAAGTTCACCCCATTTTATTTTGGCCTGACCATATATGCAAGTGGTCAGGCCAAAATGATGTCAGCCGCGAGAGAAGGTCTTGGTGACGCGTTCCAGGTGGGCGCGCATGGCCTGGCGTGCACCGGCCGCATCGTGCGCTGCGATGGCCGCCACGATATTGCGATGGTCATCCAGCGTGTTCTTGCGCAGGTCTTCCGTCTGGAAGTGCTCTTTCAATTTGTGCCACATGGTGCCGCGCTGGTTCCACAGCGTTTCTACCACGCCAACCAGCGCCGTATTGCCGGTGGCGCGCGCAATCGCCAGGTGGAAGTTGCGGTCGGCCTGTTCGTTGGTGGCACGGTCGGCGTGGTGCTGCTCCATTTCGGCCGCCGCGCGCAGGATCGCGTCGATGGCCGAATCGGTCGCCATCTTTGCCGCGATTGCCGCGACTTCGGATTCGATCAGGCGGCGTGCCGCCAATACTTCGAAGGGGCCCGGGCCGCCTTCGGTCACGTCGGAAGGGGCGGAGGCCTTTTCGCTGACATACACGCCGGAGCCGCCGCGCACCTCGACGATGCCCGACAGCTCCAGCGCAATCAAGGCCTCGCGCAGCGAAGCGCGGCTGACACTGAGTTTGGCGGCCAGGTCGCGTTCGGCCGGCAAGCGGGTACCGGGCTTGATGTTCTCTTCGCGGATCAGGTCCTGGATCTTGGCGGCGACCACGCGGTACAGCCGTTGTTCGGCTGCGGGATTCGGCTCCGTTGCAACGATTTTTTTGTTCATGCGGCCAGGGCCTTCTAGATAGGGGATGGTCGCCCGATTTTAATTTGGCCGGACCAATTCCGCAAGAAAGCCGGGGCCGCCCAGCGCCGGAGATGTCTCTGATAGGATGTCTGACATCTTTTTCGCATGTATAATGAGGGCATGACTATCCTCCCTCGCAAGCGACACACCCTGGCCCAGGGCGTGGTCGAACAGATCAGCGGCAGCATCAATAGCGGTGTGCTGAAACCAGGCGACAAGCTGCCGACCGAATCGGCCATCATGGAGCAGCATGGCGTCAGCCGCACCGTGGTGCGCGAAGCGATTTCGCACCTGCAGGCGGCCGGCCTGGTGCAGACCCGCCACGGCATCGGCACCTTCGTGCTGGACAAGCCGCGCAACACCGGCGGCCTTGGCATCGACGCCGAAAGCATCGTCACGGTGCGCGACGTGCTGGCCATCCTCGAGCTGCGCATCAGCATGGAAACCGAAACCGCCGGCCTGGCCGCCAGCCGCCGCAGCGACGAGCAAGTGGCTGAACTGGCGCAGGCGCTGGCCGACATGCGGCAGGCGATGGAGCAGGGCCGCGCTTCGGTGGAGGCCGACCGCCGCTTCCACCTGGTGATCGCCAAGGCGACGGGGAACCGCTACTTCGTCGACATCCTCGGCCAGCTTGGCCAGGCGATCATTCCGCGTGCCCGCGTCAATACCGCCAACCTGTCGCAGGATCGCCCGGCCGACTATCTCGAACGCGTGCACCGTGAACACGAGGATATCTTCCGCGCCATCCAGCGCCAGGACCCGGAAGCGGCGCGCGCTGCCATGCGCACCCACCTGTCCAACTCGCGCGAACGCCTGCTGCAAGCTCAACAACGGTTCGAAAACGCCGCATAAAATGGGGTACGTCCCCATTTTTTTGCTTGCGTTCGTTTAAGCTAGGTTGTACGATGACTTACAACTGAGCTCGCGCTCGATTCGTGCAAAAACCACACTTAGGAGTCAACGATGTCCCTGTCCCCGCAAGAACTCAAGAAAGTCATGTCGTCCGGCCTGTTGTCCTTCCCGATCACCGACTTCGACGCAGAAGGCAACTTCAACGCCAGGACCTATGCCGAACGCCTGGACTGGCTGGCTCCTTACGGCGCGAGCGCGCTGTTTGCCGCCGGCGGCACCGGTGAGTTCTTCTCGCTGACCGCTCCCGAGTATTCGCAGGTGATCAAGGTTGCCGTGGAAAGCTGCCGCGGCAAAGTGCCGCTGCTGGCCGGTACCGGCGGCCCGACCCGCCAGGCCATCGCGCTGGCGCAGGAAGCCGAGCGCCTGGGCGCCGACGGCCTGCTGTTGCTGCCGCATTACCTGACCGAGGCAAGCCAGGACGGCCTGATCGAACACGTGGCCCAGGTGTGCGCCTCGGTGAAGATCGGCGTGATCGTCTACAACCGCGCCAATTGCCGCCTGAACGCGAACTCGCTGGCCATCCTCGCCGCACGCTGCCCGAACCTGATCGGCTTCAAGGACGGCGTGGGCGAGATCGAACTGATGGTGCAGATATACCGCAAGCTGGGCGACCGCTTCTCCTACCTGGGTGGCTTGCCCACTGCGGAAGTGTATGCCGGTGCCTACAAGGCCCTGGGCACGCCGGTTTACTCTTCGGCCGTGTTCAACTTCATGCCGAAGCTGGCGATGGACTTCTACCATGCCACCGCTGCCGGCAATACTGCCGAAACCGACCGCATGCTCGACGAATTCTTCCTGCCATACCTGGACATCCGCAACCGCAAGGCTGGCTACGCCGTGTCGATCGTCAAGGCCGGCGCGCGCCTGGTTGGCCACCCGGGCGGCCCGGTGCGCGCTCCGCTGACCGACCTGAGCGCGGAAGAGGATGCAATGCTGCTGGCCCTGATCAAGCAGCAAGGTGCCCAATAATGCAGGTCACCGGTGAAATGATCATCGGCCAGCAACTGGTGCGCGGCGCAGCCGGCACCCAGTTGGCCTTTAACCCGGCAACCAGGCAAAACCTGCAGCCGGCGTTCGGCCAGGCCGAACTGGCGGACGTGGAGCGCGCTTGCGCACTGGCGGAACAGGCCTTTGACGCTTACCGCGCCACCACACCGGAACTGCGCGCCGCCTTCCTGGAAGCGGTCGCCAGCAATATCGACGCGCTGGGCGCGACCCTGACCGAGCGCGCCATGGCCGAAACTGGCCTGCCGCAAGCCCGCCTGGAAGGCGAGCGTGGCCGCACTGTCAACCAGTTGCGCCTGTTTGCCAAAGTGGTACGCGACGGCCATTGGCAGCACGCCACGCTGGACTCGGCGCTGCCGCAGCGCACGCCGCCGCGTCCCGACCTGCGCTTGCGCAAGATCGCGATTGGACCGGTTGCCGTTTTCGGCGCCTCCAACTTCCCGCTGGCGTTCTCGGTGGCGGGCGGCGACACCGCTTCGGCACTGGCCGCCGGCTGCCCGGTCGTGGTGAAGGCGCATGCCGCCCACCCAGGCACGTCGGAACTGGTGGCGCGCGCCGTGCAGAAGGCTGTCGCCGATTGCGCCATGCCGGAGGGCGTGTTCTCCATGATCCACGGCGATGGCCGCGTGGTGGGCCAGGCGCTGGTGGCGCATCCGTCGATCAAGGCGGTCGGCTTCACCGGTTCGCGCCAGGGCGGCACTGCCCTGATGCGCACGGCCGCGGCGCGCCATGAGCCGATTCCGGTCTACGCCGAAATGAGCAGCATCAATCCGGTCTTCATGCTGCCCGCTGTACTGGCGGCAAATGCCGAAGCGCTGGGCGCCGCTTTTGTCGAATCGCTGACCATGGGCGTGGGCCAGTTCTGCACCAACCCTGGCCTGGTGATTGGCGTGGCCGGTGCGCATTTCGACCGCTTTGCCGCTGCCGCGGCCGCGGCGCTGCAGCCGAAGGGCGCCGGCACCATGCTGACTGCCGGCATCCACCAGGCTTATGAAGCCGGCGTTGGCCGCCTGTCCGAAAGTGGCGGCGTCAAGCTGCTGGCGCTGGGCGAGGAAGAGGGCGCCGGCTGCGCCGCGCAGGCGGCGCTGTTCCGCGTCGATGCCGAAACCTTCCTCGCCAGCCACGCGCTGCAGGAAGAGGTGTTCGGCCCGGCCTCGGTATTGATCGCCTGCCGCGATGAAGCCGAGATGCGGCGTCTCGCTGCCAGCCTGGAAGGCCAGTTGACCGCCACCGTCCATTGCGCGGCCGACGACCACCCGCTGGCAGCGAAGCTGCTGCCGACATTGGAGCGCAAGGCCGGCCGCGTGCTGTTCAACGGCTTCCCGACCGGCGTCGAAGTGTGCCACGCAATGGTGCATGGCGGCCCGTTCCCGGCCACCTCCGATACCCGCACCACCTCCGTCGGCGCCACGGCCATCGAACGTTTCCTGCGTCCGGTCAGCTACCAGAACGTGCCGCCGGACTTGCTGCCTGCCGCCCTGCAGGACCATAATCCACTGCGCCTGGCACGCATCGTGGATGGGGAGCTGCGCACGGCAGTTTGATCAAGCAGTACGGCCGGAGGAGACGCCGGCCGCTTTCGACGATAAGAAACCATGAATCAGCCCAACCCGCAAGCCGTCGGCCTGGCAGCCGAACCGGCCGCCGCCATCGGCAAATACCGCTGGACCATTTGTGGCTTGCTGTTCTTTGCCACCACCATCAACTACCTCGATCGCCAGGTGCTGTCGCTGCTGGCGCCGGCGCTGTCGAAGGAATTCGGCTGGTCGAATACCGACTACGCCAATATCGCTGCCGTGTTCCAGTTTGTCTACGCGATCTCGATGCTGTTCGCCGGCCGCGTGATCGACCGGATGGGCACGCGCCGGGCGTTCGTGCTGGCGATTGTGGTGTGGTCGATCGGTGCGATCCTGCATGCCTACTCGGTGGCGATCGGCAGCACGTTCTCGAACATCCTTGCCGCGGCCGGCATCGCCGCAGTGCCGGTTTCGGTGGCGGGTTTCATGGCGGGCCGCGCCGTGCTGGCGCTGGGTGAGGCGGGCAACTTCCCGGCCGCCATCAAGGCCACCGCCGAATACTTCCCGAAGAAGGAGCGCTCCTTCGCCACTGGCATTTTCAACTCGGGCGCCAATATCGGCGCGATCCTGGCGCCGGTCACGGTGCCGCTGATCGCTCAGATGTGGGGCTGGCAATCGGCCTTCATCATCATCGGCGCGATCGGCTTTGTCTGGATGGGCTTCTGGCTGTATTTCTACGACTCGCCGGCCAAACAGAAGCGCCTCTCGCGCGCCGAACTGGAGTACATCAACAGCGATGCGGCCGATGCAGCGGCAGCCGCGCCAGGCAAGGCTCCCTGGTTCAAGTTGCTGGCTTACCGCCAGACCTGGGCCTTCACGGCCGGTAAATTCCTGACCGACGGCGTCTGGTGGTTCTTCCTTTTCTGGCTGCCCAAATTCATGGCGGCGCAGTACGGCGTGTCGGCTACCGAAATGGTGGTGCCGCTCGCGGTGCTGTATTCGATGACCATGATCGGTTCCATCGGCGGTGGCTGGTTTCCGACCTTTTTCATCAACCGCGGCGCCAGCGTCTACCACGGCCGCATGCGCGCCATGCTGGCCATTGCCTTCTTCCCGCTGGCAGTGCTGCTGGCGCAGCCGCTTGGCTACCTCGGCATCTGGGTGCCGGTCATCCTGATCGGCATCGGCGCTTCGGCCCACCAGGCGTGGTCGGCCAACCTGTTCACCACGGTCTCCGACATGTTCCCGAAGCACAGTGTCGGCTCCGTGGTCGGCATTGGCGGCATGGCTGGCGGCCTGGGCGGCGTGCTGATCACCAAGGTGGCCGGCAAGCTGTTCGATCATTACCACGCATTGGGCCAGATCCAGACCGGCTACATGATCATGTTCACCTTCTGCGCACTGGCTTACCTGCTCGCGTGGTGCATCATGAAGGCGCTGGTGCCGGCGCACAAGGAAATCACGGACCTCTGATGGAAAAAGTAAGCGGTGTACATTGCACGGTGGGTGAAAGCCCCACCTGGCACGCAGGCGAGGGCGCCTGGTACTGGGTCGACATCCCGGCGCGCCGCATCTGGCGCCTCGACTGCGCCAGCGGCGCCACGCGCTATTGGGTGGCGCCGGAAATGGTGGCCTGCGTGTCGCCCGCCGTGCACGGCGGCCTGGTCGCCGGCATGGAAACCGGCATCTTCCACCTCTCGCTGCAAGACGACGGCAGTGTCTCCGCCGAGCGCCTGGCCGCACCGCCGGCGTCGGAACTGGGCGCGGGCATGCGTTTCAACGATGGCCGCTGCGATCGGCAGGGCCGCTTCTGGGCCGGCACCATGTTCATGGACATGGCGGCGGAACGCGCGGTTGGCCAGCTGTATCGCTACACGGCGCGGGACGGGCTGTCGTCCCCCTTCGTGTCCGGCATGCTGACCCAGAACGGCACCGCCTTCTCGCCAGGCGGCGATGTGATGTACCTGTCGGACTCGCACCCGAAGCGGCGCATGGTGTGGGCCTTCGATTACGACATTGCCAGCGGCACGCCGCACAACAAGCACATCTTCCTCGACCTGGGCGGGCAAACGGGGCGTCCGGACGGCGCCGCAGTCGATGCCGGCGGCTGTTACTGGACTTGCGCCAACGACGGCGGCCTGCTGCAGCGCTATACGCCGACCGGAATGCTGGACCGGGAAATCGCGCTACCGTTTGCCAAGCCATCGATGTGCAGCTTTGGCGGCCCGGACCTGTCGACGCTGCTGGTGACCTCGATCGATCCCGGCAATGCCACGGACGGCTGGCCCGGCAGCGTCCTGTTGCTGCGCCCGGGCGTACAGGGCCTGGCTGAGGCACCGTTTGGCGCCATTTGAGAGCCTTTCACTTGGCATCAGCTTGTGCCGGTCATGCGTTTGGCGCTTGCCGCGACGGCCCATGCCAAGCTGGCCTTGCGTCCCTGCGCCGGCGCAAGCGCAGCTGATACTGCGCGCCGGTCATGAGCGCAGGAGTTGCCGCACTTCGACAGTGCCGCCTGCATCGTAGTTGGGATTCCCGGCCAGGAAGCGCTGCGCGTCTTCCAGGCTTTGCGCGCGCACCCGGAGGTAGCCGTTCACGCCACAAGGTGCCGGTACCGTGTCGCCATCACGCCTGGCCAGCACGCCCGGCCCGATCGCGCTGCCGCCATCGAACTGGCCCGAGGCGCGCAGCGCGGACAGGTAATGCTGCCAGCGCGCGCCGTCATCGGCAATGGCTGGGTCGACGGCATCGTCGTGCATGAAGAGGATGTATTCGTTCATGATTCCCTTTCCAGTGATCGGCAAAATGCAGCGCTGGCCTCGTCGGCCGGGAAGCAGGATTCGATGTGCAGTTCTTCCAGCGTGACGTCGCGCGGCGTGCCGAAAGTCGTGACGGTGGAAAAGAAAGCGATGCGCTGCCCCTCGCGCTCGAAGACGGTTTCCAGCAGCGGTGCGGGCACGGCGCGCAAATCGCGCTGGCGCCATTTTTCCGGCACGCCCGGGTAGGCCAGGACTTCGTCCAGCAGTGCGCGCGCCTTGGCGTCGTTCGGTGCGGTCGCGACCAGCTTGTGCAGGTGGGCCAGGAGGCTACCGGCGATTTCTTCCCAGTTCACCAATACCGACCGCAGGTCCTGCGGGTCGAAGGCATGGCGCAGCATATTGCGGTGCGGGCTGTCGCGGCCACCCAGCAGCCAGCGGTTCATGCGGATGGCGGCATCGTTGGCCATGACGATATCCCAGTGGCGGTTCATCAGGAAGGCCGGGTAGGGCTCCTGCTGCTTCAGCATCGCTTCGATTGCACGCCGCATCGGCGCCAGCTCGGGATTGGCCAGCGCGGATTCCGTGTAGCGCGGAGCGTAGCCGGCGGCGACCAGCAGCGAATTGCGGTCGCGCAGGGTCATTTCCAGCGTGTCGGCCAGGCGCGCCAGGATGTCGCGGCTGGGCTGGGCCTTGCCGGTTTCGATGCAGCTCAGGTGGCGCGTGGAGAGGCCGGCGTCCAGCGCCAGGTCCATCTGGCTCAGGCGCCGGGCGGAGCGCCACTCGCGCAGCAGGGCGCCGACGTGGGCGATCGGGGTCGGGTTTGCGTTCATGTGGTGATATTAGCAAGGTTTTGCGCTGCGCTTCCATGACCTCGGAGGTCATTGCTTCGCGCCGGCCGCGGACCGATCATGCATGCCATCGAAAACCTGTCTGCAAGGAGATGAACATGATCCGCCGTGACTTTCTGAAATGGGGTTTTGCCGCTGCCGCACTGGGCGCCATGACGAGCGTGGGCCGCTTCGCCAGCGCTGCGCCAGACGTGGCGGCGGGCGATGCTGCGCTGCGCGCCCAGGCTGCACGGGATGCAAAAGCGTGGCAGGCGGCACGGCGCTTTGTGGCGACCAGCGTTGGCCGCGTGGCGGTCGTGGAGCGTGGCCGCGGCCCGCAGGCGGCCCTGTTCCTGCATGGGCTGCCGCTGAACAGCTTCCAGTGGCGCGGCGCAGTGGCGCGCCTTGCGCCGCATCGGCGCTGCATCGCGCCGGACTTCCTCGGCCTCGGCCACAGCCAGCCGGCGCCGGAAGCGAAGCTCGATCCGGAAGGCCAGGTAGCGATGCTGGCCGAATTGCTCGACAAGCTGGGCGTCGATAAAGTCGATGTGGTGGCCAGCGACAGCGGCGGCGCCGTCGCGCAGCTTTTCCTGGTGCTGCATCCCGAGCGCGTGCGCAGCCTGCTGCTCGCCAACTGCGATACCGAAATCGATTGCCCGCCGCCAGCCATGCTGCCGGTGATCGCGCTGGCCAAGCAAGGCAAGTTCGCGCAGGAATGGCTGGCGCCCTGGCTGGCCGACAAGGACAAGGCCCGCTCCGCAGAGGGCCTGGGCGGCATCTGCTACGCCCGTCCGGCCGCACTGGCGGACGAAGTCTTCGAAACCTACCTGCGCCCGCTGGTCGACAACCCGCAGCGCCTGCACGGCTACATCACCGCCCTGGAGCGCAACGCCCTGCATGGCATCAAGCCCGCGCTGCAGGCCAGCACGGCGCCGGTGCGCGTGTTGTGGGGCATGGCGGACGATATCTTCCTGCCGCGCGGCGCCGACTATCTTGCACAAGCCTTCGGCAACAGCAAGGGCGTGCGCCGCATCGAAGGCAGCAAATTGTTCTGGCCCGAGGAACGTCCCGACCTGGTGGCGCAGGAGGCGCTGGCGCTTTGGCGCAGCGCCTAGCGCTTGCGGTAGATGCAGACCATGATATCGCTGGGGAACAGGCGCATCAGCGGCAGCACCAGCCAGCGCATGCCCAGGTAGCGCAGTGGCGCCTTGAGCGGATTCAGCTGGCCAAACACGGTCATCCAGCGCCACATGCCTTCCCTTTTCACGGCAGCCAGCTCGGTGCTGTGGCGCAGCGTAAAGCCTTCGCGCTCCACCAGCCGCGTGAGGTTGGCCGGATTGAAGTAATGCACGTGCGGCGACGGCATGCCTTTCTGCCACAGCCGGTCGAACGGACCATGCAGGCCGAAACGGGCGAACAGCTTGGACAGGCGGTAGCACAGCCCGCGGCTGCTCGGCAGGTTGAGCACCAGGGTGCCATCCGGCGCCAGGCGCTCGTGGCAGTCGCGCAGCGCAGCGCGGATATCGGGAATATGCTCGATCACTTCGTTCAGCACGATGATGTCGAACAGCTCGCCGTCCGCCAGCGCCTGCGGGAAGTAGCCGATGCGCACCGGCAGTCCGCGTGCAGCGGCCTGACGTGCCAGCACTTCATCCGGCTCGACGCCCAGCACGTCGAAAGCGCGCGCCGCCGCTTCCAGGAACCAGCCGTGGGCGCTGCCCACGTCCAGCAGGGTGTTGGCGCGCGGTGCCGCGAATTGGCGCGTGAGGGCGACGATGGTGCAGCAGTTCTCCTGCCGCAGCGCATTCAGCGACGCTTCGCGCAAGTCTTCCTCGCTGCCTGCGAATGCGGCGCAATGGGCCGCGCCTTCATAGGCGCAGCCAGGGCAGGTCCGGTGCCAGCCTGACAGGCCGGTCTTCAATGGGGCATAGCAAATAATACAAGTCATGCGCGCCACGATAGCATGCTTACATTGTTGCGATATTCACAAATACTCACTTTGCATACTGCGGTAGAATCGCAGGTTTGGATCTTTCCGAGGTTTCGCAATGAAATGGGCTGTTGTCGGTTTTTACATCCTGTCCGTCCTGCACATCCACTTCCGTGGCAAGGTACGCCTCCCGATTGGCCGCCAGCTGTTCGACCATTCGTCGTTCATGGCCCCGATCAATATCTTCATGCACTGGTTCTCGCGCGTGCCGTCCACGCCTTACCTGCCGGTTGATACCTTCAAGGAGCTCAAGCCGCTGGAAGAGAACTGGCAAGTGATCCGCGCCGAAGCGGAAAACCTGCTGCGCCTGCAGAAGATCAAGGCCTCGGAAAAGAACGACGACGCCGGCTTCAATTCCTTCTTCAAGAACGGCTGGAAGCGGTTTTACCTGAAGTGGTACAACGCCAGCCATCCATCGGCCCAGGAACTGTGCCCGCAGACCTATGCCTTGCTGGCCGCGATTCCGTCGGTGAAGGCCGCCATGTTTGCCGAGCTGCCGCCGGGCGGCAAGCTCAATCCGCACCGCGACCCGTTCGCCGGCTCGCTGCGCTACCACCTGGGCCTGGCCACGCCGAACGATGACCGCTGCTTCATCGACGTCGACGGCGAGCGCCATAGCTGGCGCGACGGCCAGGGCGTGATCTTCGATGAAACCTATATCCACTGGGCCATCAACGGTTCCGAGAGCGACCGCATCATCCTGTTCTGCGACGTGGAACGCCCGATGCGCTACCGCTGGGCGCAGGCGGTCAACCGCTTCCTGGGCCGCACCATGATGACCGCCGCTGCTTCGCCCAACGAGCAGGGCGACCAGGTGGGCCTGGTGTCGAAGCTGTTCCGCGTCTCCTTCTACGCCGGCAAATACCGCCGCGCCTTCAAGGCCTGGAACAAGACCGTCTACAAGATCACCAAGTTTGGCCTTATCATCGGCGCTGCAGCAGCAATCTATTACATCTGAGGCAGCCCGCGCTGCCTCGCTCAAAGGAGGCAGCATGCGGCACCGAATCCCCGCCGGCGTCCTGGCCATCGTGCTGGGCGCCACCACTCTCTTCGCCAACGCCGGTCCCCTGCGCGACCGCTTGCTGGAACGGCAGGCGGCACGCAGTGCGCATGACGCAGCCCCCGGCAAAGCCTTGCGCGACATCCCTTACGGCAGCGATCCCCGCCAGCGTTTCGACGTCTACCTGCCGACGCAGCCCGCCGCCAATGCGCCCGTGATTTTCATGGTGCACGGCGGCGGCTGGCGCACCGGCGGCAAGGCCGAAACAGCCGTGGTGGAAAACAAGGTGCCGTATTTCAGCGGGCGCGGCTACCTGGTCATCTCGATCAATTACCGCATGCTGCCCGATGCCGATCCGCTGGTGCAGGCGCAGGACGTGGCGCTGGCGCTGGCTGCCGCCCAGGGCAAGGCCGCCAGTTGGGGCGGCGACCCGCGGCGCTTCATCCTGATGGGCCATTCGGCCGGAGCGCACCTGGTGGCGCTGCTGTCGGCCCAGCCCGCGCTTGCCGCCGGCAGCCGCTGGCTCGGCACCGTTGCCCTGGATAGCGGTGCGCTGGACGTGCCGGAAATCATGGCGCAGCGCCACCTGCGCCTCTATGACGAAGCCTTTGGCAGCGATCCCGCGTTCTGGCGCAAGGTTTCGCCAGCCCACGCGCTGCAGCCGGGCGCGCAGCCGATGCTGCTGGTGTGCTCCAGCCAGCGCGACAGCTCCTGCCGCCAGGCCCACGATTTTGCCCAACGCCTGCGCGCCAGCGGCAGTCGCGCCGAAGTGCTGGAGCAAGCCAAAAGCCATCGCGACATCAACCTGCAACTAGGCGCCGACCAGGCCTATACCGGCGCGGTGCAAGCCTTTATCGATAGCCTGATCCAGGCGTAAAACTGTCGAATTTCTTTACACCTGAAAAATCGAAGCATTTAGAATCAGCAACTTATATTTCTTGGTGCGATTATTGCTTAACGATTGGTTAAGTGGAATTAACTAAAGGAAATATATGGCGAAGCTGGGGCTGGGCGCTGGCGCCTTGCTGCTGACGGTGAGCCAAGCGGCTTGCGCTGCGCTGCTGTCCAGCTCCGACGTGCCGGGCGCCGGCAACGCCAGCCCGGTTGCCAGCCCCGACCCGTTTGAGAATGTGGCCGACGACGATAGCGCTCCCGCCTTCCAGGACCGGCTGGCAGACTTGCCGGAATTTCCTTTCAGTCCGCCGGGCAGTGGCGCCGGCTACCAGGCCAGCCTTGGCAGCATGATGCTGGACGTCGATCCCGCCCTGGCGAACAACGTCCTGTCGGGCAGCAAGTACGAGACGGCCGAAGATGCCGCGAACAAGCCGGCCGTCCAGGCGCTATGCAGTATCAGCCTGCTGGTGCTGTTTGCCTTCCGCGCGGCAGGCCGCTTCAGCGGCAGGCGGCGGCGTCGGCGACGGTAAAGTGGTAGCGCAGCGCGATGCGGCGCCACTCGCGATCGCAGGGCATGGCGGCTGCGATCTTGTCCAGCTCCGCTGCCAGCCCGCCGGCGTCGCGCGCCAGCACGAAATGGCGGCCGAACTGGCTGAAAGGCTTGTCGCCCACATGCAGTTGGCCCAGCGGCAGCTTTTCCCTGTCCATCTGGCGCCGCAGGTAGCGGAATGAACTGATTGGCATCACGGTGAAATCGGCCTGGCCTGCCACCAGCTTGCGCAGGTTGCTCATGGCGTCGGGCGCGTTGCTGCGCGTCAGGCTCTTGCCGAAGTATTCGTCGATGCCGGGATAGCGGTTGCCGTAGATGCCGGCAAAGCGCAGGCCGACCAGCGAGGCCGGGCCTTCATAGCGCACCGGGTTGTCGATGCGCGACACAATGGCATTGCTGTCGTCCAGGAAGGGCGGGCTCCAGTGAAAGCGCTTGCGCGGCACGTCGCCAATGAAGGCCGGCGACAGGAACAGGGCCACGCCGTCAAAGCCGCTGGCAGCCTCCATCAGCTGGTTCAGCTGGCGCCGCGGCAGCGTCACCAGCTGCAGCGTGTAGCGGCCGTCCAGCTTGTGGTTCACGTAGCGCACCAGGTCCGGCGCCAGGCCGCTGCTGCCGTCCACGTAGGGCGGCCCGCGATAGCTGTTGTAGGCTTTGACGATGGTGTCGGCGCCGGCCGTCGCCGAGGCCGCAAGCAGCAGGGCGAAGGCAAGGCGGCGCCGCAACATTGCTTAGCGCGTGTTGGCGGCCGGCAGGCGCGCTTCTTCCTGCGTCAGGATCCAGACCAGGTTGATATTGCCGTTCATGTCTTCCGTGTAGTTGACGATGAAGGTCGCATCGGCCACGGCGCTGGGCACCAGCGTCAGGTTTTCATCGCTGTAGATGCGCGCGGCCGGCGAGAGCTGGCGCGGCTTGCCGTCGAGGACAATGTCGGGCGCGTAGCCGAAGGTCATCTTGCCGCGTTTGGCGTTGGGCGGGAAGGGGCGCGGCTCGGCGGCCAGCGCAGTCAGGGCCGGGAAGGTGATGGCGGCCGCAAGGGCCAGCAGGAAGTGTCGTTTGTTCATGCGCGCTAGCTTACCATGCTGGCGAACATGGCCAAAACAGACAAGGCCATCACTGTTGTACAGGACCAGCCCAGCACCCGCAGCCGGCGCGACAGGACGACCTCGCCCATCACGCCGCGCCGGGTCGACAGCAGCATGGTCACCACCATCACCGGCACGGCCACCACGCCGTTGATGACGGCGCTCCAGAACAGCGCCCGCATCGGGTCCAGCGGCAGGAAGCCGATGCCCACGCCGGCCAGCGTGGCGGCGATGATGATGGCGTAGAACTTGCGCGCTGCCAGCGGCTCCAGTTCCAGGCTGCTGCGCCAGTTGAAGGCGCCCGCCATGGCGTAAGCGGCCGAGCCGGCCAGCACCGGAATCGCCAGCAGGCCGGTGCCGATGATGCCCAGCCCGAACAGCGCAAACGCCAGCTCGCCCGCGATCGGCCGCAAGGCTGCCGCCGCCTGCGCCGAGGAGCCGACCTGGAAGATGCCATGCGCATGCAGCGTGACCGCGGTGGTCAGCATGATCGACCACGCCACCAGGTTGGAAAAGCCCATGCCGATCGCGGTATCGAGCTTGATGCGGCGCAGTTGCGGCCTTACCTGGCGCGGCGCGTGCTTGAGCGGCTCGGCCTGCGGATCGGCCTGCAGTTCTTCCACTTCCTGCGCGGCCTGCCAGAAGAACAGGTAGGGGCTGATGGTGGTGCCGAACACCGCCACCATGGTGGTCAGGTATTCCTTGTTCCATTGCAGATGCGGCGAAACGGTACGCTTGATCACCTCGCGCCAGGGCACGTCGATCACCAGCACCGTGGCGGCGTAGGCCAGCAGCGCCAGCGTCAGCCACTTCAGCAGCCGTGCATAGCGCTGGTAGGGAATGAAGACTTGCAGCAGTACCGACAGCAGGCCGAAGGCCAGTGCATGCCAGTGCGCCTTGCCGCCGGCCACCAGGTGCAGGGCGTCGCCCATGGCGGCCAGGTCGGCGGCGATGTTGATGGTGTTGGCAAACAGCAGCAGGGTGACCATGGCGTACAGCAGCCAGGCCGGGAAGCAGCGCCGCATATTGGCTGCCAGCCCGCGCCCGCTGGTGCGGCCGATGCGGGCGCTGGTCTCCTGGATGCCGACCATCAGCGGATAGGTGAACAGCCCAAGCCACAGCATGCCCAGGCCGAACTGGGCCCCGGCCTGGGAGTAGGTGGCGATGCCGCTGGGATCATCGTCGGCAGCCCCCGCAATCAGGCCCGGGCCGAGCTTGTCCAGCCAGGATTGGCTCTGCTGTTCCATGCCCCGATGCTAGCGGCGGCGTGCTTTCCCTTCTGTTCGCGCACTCACAATGTCCACTTCGGGGTCAGGAACGAATGTGGACATTCGGGTGGCGCGCTTCCCAGGCGGCAAGGGCGATGCGGTAGCGTTCGAGGTCTTCGTAGTACAGGTCGAGCACGCACCAGGTGCAGCCGCTGTGGCAGCAGTCGTCCGGTCCGGGTTCGGCCGGCGGTTGCGGCTTGGGGTCGTCTTGCGTTTCCATTATTCTTCCATTGCCAGCAAGGCCTGGTTGCGGCCGCGCTGCTTGGCGCGGTACAGCGCTTCGTCGGCCAGCCGCACCAGTTGCTCGGGGCTGCTGTTCTCGGTCGGCACCAGCACCGCCACGCCGATACTGATGGTCACGTGGCCCAGCGGCGAAGCGTCGTGCGGCAGCTGCAGCCGCGCCAGCTCGGTGCAGATGGTCTGCGCCACGCCGATCGCGTCGGCGCCCGGCGTGGCCACCGACAGCAGCGCAAACTCTTCGCCGCCATAGCGTGCCACCAGGTCGGAACTGCGCCGGCCGTGCTCGGTGATCAGGCGCGCCACCGCGCGCAGCGTGGCGTCGCCGGCCAGGTGGCCGTAGCGGTCATTGTATTTCTTGAAGTAGTCCACATCCAGCATCGACAGCGCCAGCGGCTGCCCGGTGCGCTGGGCGCGCCGCCATTCCGCTTCCAGCGCCAGGTCGAAGCCGCGCCGGTTGCCGACCCCGGTCAGGCCGTCGGTCTGGCTCAGCGCTTCCAGCTTGCGGTTGGAGTCCTCCAGTTCCACGGTGCGGGCGGCAACCTGCTGCTCGAGCACGGCCTGCAGGCGTGTCAGGCGCCGGATGCGCCAGTGGTACAGGCTCCACAAGCTGCCCAGGATCACGCCGGCGGCAGCCAGGCGGAACCAGGTGGTTTGCCAGAACGGCGGCGTGATGGTCACGTCCAGCGTGGCGGGCTGCTCGCTCCAGCTGCCGTGGTGGTTGGCGGCGCGCACCCGGAACACGTAACGGCCGGGGTCGAGGTTGGTGTAGGTGGCGACGCGGCGCTCGGCATCGGTTTCCTGCCAGTCGGGGTCGAAGCCTTCCAGCTGGTAGGCGTAGCGGTTCTGCGACGGTTCGGTGAAGTGCAGGGCGGCGAATTCAATGGTGAAGGCGGTGGCCTGCGAGGACAGCACCAGGCCGGTGGGCGCCGTCAGCGGGCCTTCCAGCCGGGCCTGGTCGCGGAAGCGGCCTTCGCTCAGCGAGTGGCTGAACAGCTTGATATCGGTGATCGCCACCTGCGGCGGCACCGAGTCGCTGCGCACCTGGTCCGGCTCGATGCCGGTCATGCCGTGCACGCCGCCGAAGAACAGCCTGCCATCGGCGCCCGGCGCCGAGGCATTGGTGGTGAAGCCGTCGGTCATGCCGTCGGCCACGGTGTAGAGCTGGGCCGAGCCGTTGCCGGGATTGAGGCGGAACAGGCCGGCCAGCGTGCTGGCCCAGATCCTGCCCTTGGCGTCGGACTGGATCGCCAGCGTCTTGAGGTGCTGCACGGCGGCGGCATGCGAGCGCAGCCGCAGGCCGCCGCGAGCCGTTTCTTCCAGCTGCAGCAGGCCGCGCGAGGTGCCGATCCACAGCCGGCCTTCGGCGTCCTCATGCAGCGAAGTGACGTTATCGTCAATCATGCCTTCCGGCCCGCCGGAGCGCAGGTGGCGGAACTTGCCGGTGGCCGGGTCCAGCAGGTCGAGCCCGCCGCCGTTGAATTCCGAGCCCATCCACACGCGGCCCTTGCTGTCTTCCAGCACCACGCTGGTGCCGCCCACGCTGCGGCTGTCGGGGTTTTGCGGGTCGTGGTAGAACAGCAGGGAACGGTCGCGCTGGGGATCGTAGCGCACCACGCTGTTGCCCGTGCCCAGCCACAGCACGCCATCCTTGCCGGGCGCAATCGAATTGATGAAGTCGCTGGCGGTATTGCCGAAGCGGACCAGTTTGAACTTGCCGTCCAGCGTGTCGAGACGGTTCAGGCCGTTGGCCGTGCCCACCCACAGCGGGCCGTCGGGCTGCTGGTACAGGCTGTACACGATATTGCTGTTCATCGAGCCGGGGCGGCCGTCGGCCTGGTAGCGCCGCAGCACTTCGCCCTTGGCCGGATCGAACAGGCCGATGCCAAGATTGCCGCCGACCCAGACTGTGCCGTTCGGGCCGGTCTCCAGGCTCAGCAAGGCGTTATTGGCGCGGCCGTGGCGCCCGTCCAGGCGGTAGGGCAGGTAGCGCGTGAAGCCGCTGCTGCTCAGGTTGACCAGGGCGATGCCGTCGGTGAAGGAGGCGATCCACAGCATGCCGCCGCGGTCTTGCAGCATGGCGCGCAGGTTATCGCCCGGCAGGGAGTACGGGTCGTCGCTGTTGTGGCTGTACTGGTCGAAACGCTGGGCCGCGGCATCCCAGCGCAGCAGGCCGGCCGACAGGGTGGTGGCCCACAGCGTGTTGTCGCGGTCGAAATAGAAGCTGGTGACGCGGCTGTCGGGCACGGCCACGCTTTCGCGCGTGTCCCAGGGCTTGCTGCTGTCCCAGCGCCAGACACCGCCTTCGGTGCCGATCCACAGCACGCCATGGCGGTCGAATTGCAGGGCGCGCACGATGTTGGCGCGGGCGTTCGGGTCCTGGCCCTTGTCCACGCGGCGGTGCTGGAAGTCGCTGGCCCCGGCCGGCAGG